>Ga0228536_1001039_pt1 | contig 33651 bp, 33 predicted proteins | sample SJ1Smetagenome_FD_168611 | JGI IMG/M metagenome (GOLD analysis project Ga0228536, IMG submission 168611) | Enriched culture of PCE-dechlorinating microbial communities from Ithaca, New York, USA - SJ1.S | ecosystem: Engineered > Modeled > Simulated communities (microbial... > Unclassified...
TGGTCATGTCCGTTCCTCCTTGGGTTGAATGAGTGCTTTGCATCTCTCCTTCTAACCCAGCCGGAGACGGCATGGCCACCAACTCTTGATGGTCTACCCTGTCAGGTTATATCCATCACAGCACACCCATATGATACGTAATTCAAATAACTTATCTGCTACGATGTTCTTCGATATGATGGATTTCTGGAAAACGGCTACCCGCCAGGGGATCGAAGACATATTTTTGACTCGCTATGAAGGCGGGGCCCGAATCCAGAGGATTCTTTACCCGGAAAAGGGGCCTTTTGCCGATACGGTTTGGTATGACGTATATGGACCGACCATTATCGCCACCAATGAGCCCATCAACCATATCCTTGCCACCAGGGCGATCGAGATCGTGATGCCTCAGTCCACCCGCTCTTTTGATAATGATATCCTGCCCGAACAAGGATTGCCCCTTAGAACGAGGCTCCTTGCTTTCCGCGCCAGGCACATGGGCGATAGCGCCCCCCAATTGGCCAAGCCCTGCCAGGGCCGCCTGGGTGACATACTGCAACCAATACAGCAGTGCGCAAAAATCGTTGGCATTGATCACAATTGGCTCGACGAGATTATCGCTGACCAACAGCGACGCCGGCAGGAGAGTAATGCTGATACGGTTGAGGTCCGGGCTTTGAAAGCAGTGGTTAATTGCGGCCGTCATGTTGGGCAAGGTGGCATACCCACCCAGCAAATTTTGGCTGAATACAATGCCGACAGAAGCGAACGATACCAGATGACGGCAGCTGGAATAGGCAAAGTATTGTCTAGACTTGGTTTTTCGTCTTGGTCCAACGGCAGCCAGCGTGGTTGGCGTTGGGACGAAGATTTAGTTCGCCGGCTCTGTGATCGCTTTGGTGTTCCATTCATTGCACTCACAGTTCATGAAACCAGTATCCATGAGGCGTTTTCTGATTTTGACCTGATGCCACCAGATATTTCCTTCGATGAATGGGATGCCTAAATAAACACTCCGAGCCTTCGGGAGATTAACAACCTATTTCGACAAAAGGACCAGGGAAAGCCTGGCAACTAAACCATGGCTCCAATGGGCCATTTCTATCCTGACCTCCCGAAGCTCCCTTTCAAGTTGGGTTCGCAGCCCAAGGGAGCTTCTCAAAATGAAACCAAAAGACAATATCTCGGCCACCCAGGCGGCGACTGATTCCAAGCTGCCTGCCAAGCGGATGCTCGATGCCGACGAACTGGGCCACTATATCGGCTTGAAACCGCAGACCATCCGCAACAAGTACTACGCCGGCCTGTTCCCGATTCCAGCCAAAAGAATCTTCAGCAAGGTCCTCTGGGACATCAAGGACGTAGACCGTTATCTGGACAAGCTGGCCGGGGACTAGGATTGACCCTGGGGCAGGGGCGGGTTAGGCTGTACTCCGAAGGGAGGTGATGCAGCTTTTCCTGCCCTTGCTCCTTTTCGAAAGGAGCTGACGCCATGGGCGTTTTTCAGAGATACGTCAAAGAGGACAAGAACGGCGACCCCATCCTGGGCAAGGATGGCAAGCCAATCCGGACGGGGCCCTGGTTCATCCAGTATCCCCACAGCCGGGACCCCAAGACGGGCAAGGTCAAGTACCGCACCGAGAAGGCTCACCACAGCAAGAAGGTGGCGGAGCAGATGCTCAGGGCCAAGGAAGACGAGTTCCTCAAGGCCGAGAAGCTGGGGTTTCAAGTGCCGGTGGACATGAACTTCAGCGAATTGATGGACTGGGGTTTGAGCCAGGAGGTCATGCAGGCCAAGAGTTCGTCCAGTGATGACCGATCCAGGGCCGAGCATCTCAAGGCTCACTTTGGCAATGCCAAGGCCACCCAGGTCACGCCGCTGATGGTCGACAACTTCAGGGTCAGGATGAAGCAAACGGTTTCGGACAAGACGGGCAAGCCCTTCTCAGGCACCACGATCAACAAACTGGTCAGCCTTGCCCGCCGGGTCTACTACCTGGCCATGGACGCCGGCATCGTGTCCAGCAATCCGTTTGCCAGGCGGGGGTTGTACAAGGAGCAGCCGGTGGGCAAGTACATCCCCGACCATGAGTTCAGGGCCATCCTGGCGCATCTGCCTGACTACCTTCAGCCGGTGGCGCTGACGGCCTATTACACGGGCATGCGGAAAGGCGAGGTTCTTGGCCTTACCTGGGACCGGGTGGACCTGTTCAAGGGCATCATTGACCTGACCCCTGAGGACACCAAGACCGGAGAGGCTAGGCACATCTACTTCGGCGTCATACCGGAGTTGAAGGAAGTGTTCGTAGAGGCTGCCAAGCGCAGGACCAAAAAGCAGCGACTGGTCTTTACCAATGCCAGCAACGAGCCCATTTTGAAGGAATATGTAGTCCGGCTGGTGAATAAAGCATGCCTTGAGGCCAAGGTCGGGCCATACCGGTTCCACGATCTCAGGCATACCTTCAACACCAACATGCTCAAGGCTGGTGTCGAGCAGGCTGTGATCATGAAATTAACGGGCCACAAGACGCTGGCCATGTTTCTGCGTTACAGCCATCTCGACAAGGATCAGGGAGCCAAGGCCATGGATAGGCTTCAAGCTGTCGTCGGAAGTCGAGAGGCGGCAAACTCTGACATTGGTATTGGACCCAAGCCGGTTCAGGGTGCCTGACGTGGTTTATTCGCGGCTACTTCCTTTGTACTTCCCGAAAAGCCAAGGGGCTAGACCCGGAGGTCTAACCCCTTGTTAAATTTGGCAGTCCCAACGGGACTCGAACCCGTGTCTCCGGCGTGAGAGGCCGATATCCTAGACCGCTAGACGATGGGACCGCGATACAACTGCCTTATGTGGCTGGGGGACAAGGATTCGAACCTTGATAGGCAGATCCAGAGTCTGCAGTCCTGCCGTTAGACGATCCCCCAGCAGCTACGGCCTTGTATTATCGGATGATCCGCCTTCCGTCAAGGGCAAAGTTGATTCCATCAGCCCTGGATGGCGCGTAGGGCGCGATCCAGGCGGGCCAGGCTGCGCTCGCGGCCCAGGATGGCCAGCACCTCGAAGATGCCGGGGCTGGCGGTGCGGCCCACCAGGGCCACCCGCACCGGCTGGGCCACCCCGCCCAGCTTCACCCCCAGCTCCTCGGCCAGTTGGCGGAAGGCCTCCTCCATGGCCTGGGGCGCCTCCACCCCCAGCTCGGCCACCAGTCCCCGCACCCGCTCCAGCACCGGCCGGTTGGCCGGGACCAGGAACTTGGCCCCGGCCTTGGGGTCCATGGCCGGGGCCTCCACCAGGTAGGGCTCGGCCCAGTCGGCCAGCTCCACCAGGGTCTTGGTGCGGGGCCGGATCTCGGGGATGGCCTGGACCAGGGTGTCGCGGTCGAAGGACGCCACCCCCCGGTCGGCCAGGAAGGGCGGCAGCAGGTCGGCCAGGCGCTCAGGGTCGGCCTGCTGGATCCAGTGGGCGTTGAGGTGGTTGAGCTTGTCGACATCAAAGACCGCCGCCCCGCGTCCCACCGCCTCCAGGTTGAAGAGCTCCACCAGCTCCTGGCGGCTGAAGATTTCCTGGTCGCCGTGGCTCCAGCCCAGGCGGGCCAGGCAGTTGAGCATGGCCTCGGGCAGGTAGCCCAGCGCCTGGTAGTCCACCACCGCCGTGGCCCCGTGGCGCTTGCTGAGCTTGGTCTTGTCCGGCCCCAGGATCATGGGCACGTGGCCGAACTGGGGCGTCGGGCTGTCCAGGGCCTGGTAGAGCAGGATCTGGCGCGGGGTGTTGCTGACGTGGTCGTCGCCCCGGATGACGTGGCTGATGCCCATGTCCACGTCGTCCACCACCACCGCCAGGTGATAGGTGGGCGAGCCGTCGGAGCGCAGGACCACCAGGTCGTCCAGCTCGGAATTGGCGAAGCTTATCGGACCCTTGATCAGGTCCTTCCAGGCGGTCTCGCCGCCGTTGGGTCCCCGGAAGCGCACCACCGCCCCCGGGGCCGGCCCCAGGCCCAGCTCGCGGCAGTGGCCGTCGTACATGGGCTTGCCGCCCTTGGCCAGGGCCTCCTGCCGCACCTGGTCCAGGCGCTCGGGCGGGCAATGGCACCAGTAGGCGCGGCCATTGTCCAGCATCTGCTGGATGGCCTGGCGGTAGCGGTCGAAGCGCTGACTCTGATAGAACGGCCCCTGGTCCCAGTCCAGGCCCAGCCAGTCCATGGCCCCCATGATGGAGTCCACGTGCTCGGCCTTGGAGCGCTCGCGGTCGGTGTCCTCCAGGCGAAAGACGAACTCGCCGCCGTGGTGGCGGGCGAAGAGCCAGTTGAACAGGGCGGTGCGGGCGCCCCCCAGGTGCAGGGCCCCGGTGGGCGAGGGGGGAAAGCGGGTGCGCACCCGCGGGGCTTGGTCTTGGTTCGGCATGGCTCGGCTCCCCGCCGTGGCGGCCAAAGGTCTCGATTATGGTTGATATTCCCGGCGCGGGAAGGTTACCACCAATCCCGGCGGCCCCGCAAGCGCGGTCCGGGGCTTATCCCGCCCGTCTCGAGGCTGGGGAGCGCCTCAGCGGCGCTGGTAGAGCTTGGTCCAGGGCGAGCGCTCCTTGGCGCGGTAGTCGGCCAGGGCCGCGCGCCAGGTGGCCACCGCCAGCTCGGCGCAGTGGAAGTGGGCCGGGTCCAGGCCGCCCAGCTCGGCCGAGACGTCCTCCGGGGTCAGGCCGATGGCCTGGCTGATGGCGCGGCCCTTGAGCAGGGTGGTCAGCGCGCTGCCGCAGGCCACGGTGTGCAGGCAACCGCTGGTCATGTAGCGGATGTCGCTGATCACGCCGTCGCGCACGTAGGCGTAGAGCTCGATCACGTCATCGCAGCCGCCCTGGCGCGGGGTCTGGCCATAGGCGTCGGGCTTGGGCAGGATGCCCAGGTTGGCCGGGGTGAAGCCGTGGGTCAGGAAGGCGTCGCCCAGGGTGAGCTCCCCGGCGTCCTGCCCGTCCTGCTCCAGATGGTCGTCGTGCTGATGGTCCATGGGTCCCTCGCGGTCTTGGCTGGCTATCTCATGACCAGCGAATATACAGCAAGGTCAGCCCATTGTCCCCTTTCCCCCGCCCCACCCCGGGCAGAAATCGCGCCCCGCGATTTCTGCCACAAGTTTTTGGGAAGGGGCGCGGGGAAACCCTTTTTCCCAAAAAGGGTTTCCCCGCAATGCTTCTTCTTCCCCCCTCTTCTCTCCTAGCGCCAGCGCTTCTTGCGTTTGTAGCGTTGGTAGCCCTTGACCGAGACCTCGCTTTGGATGCCGAGGTAGAACTCGCGCACGTCGGGGTCGTTGGCCAGTTCCTGGGCGGAGCCGGCCAAGACGAAGCGGCCGTTTTCCATGACGTAGCCCTGGTGGCAGACCGACAGCGCCATGTTGGCGTTCTGCTCCACCAGGAGGATGGTGGTCTGGTCCTCGGCGTTGACCTGGGCGATGGTGGCGAAGATCTCGCGCACCAGAAGCGGGCTGAGGCCCAGGCTGGGCTCGTCCAGGAACAGGATGCGGGGGCGCATCATCAGGGCGCGGCCGATGGCCAGCATCTGCTGCTCGCCGCCGGAGAGGGTGCCGGCCAACTGGCGCTGGCGCTCCCGGAGGCGGGGAAAGAGGCCGTAGACTCGGTCCAGGTCGGCGCGCACCCCGGTCCCGCGCCGGGTGTAGGCCCCCATGGCCAGGTTTTCCTGCACCGTGAGCTCGGCGAAGACCTGGCGGCCCTCGGGCACGAAGGCCAGCCCCATGCGCACGATCTCCTCGGTGTCCTTGTGGTCGATGCGCTTGTCGTCCAGCCAGATGGTGCCCTTGTCGGGCTGGTCCTCGATCAGGCCCATGATGGTCTTGATCAGGGTGGACTTGCCGGCCCCGTTGGCCCCCAGCACGGCGGTGATCTGGCCCTCGGCCAGCTTGAGGCTGACCCCGCGCAGGGCCATCACCAGGCCGTAGAGGGTCTCGATGTTGCGCACCTCAAGCATGGGCCACCCCCAGTTCCGGGGCGTCCTGCTCGCCCAGGTAGGCCTTGAGCACCTCGGGGTGGTTCTGCACCATCTCCGGCGCGCCGCAGGCGATGGGCTGGCCGAAGTTGAGCACCAGCACCTGGTCGCTGACCTCCATCACCAGGCGCATGTCGTGCTCGATGATGATGATGGTGACGCCAAAGACCTCCTGGATGTCCTTGAGCCAGACCATCAGGTCCTGCTTCTCCTCCAGGTTCATGCCCGCCACCGGCTCGTCCAGGAGAAGCAGCTCCGGCTCCAGGCACAAGGCCCGGCCCAGCTCCACCTTCTTCTGGATGCCGTAGGGCAGCCCGCCCACGTAGCGGTCGCGGGCCGATTGCAGGTCCAGGAAGTCGATGATCTCCTCGACCTTCTGGCGGTGGGCGATCTCCTCGGCCGCGGCGGCCGAGCCCCGCCGCCAGAAGGTGGCCCCGGAGAGCACCCCGGCCCGCATGTGGCGGTGGCGGCCCAGCAGGAGGTTGTCCAGGGTGGTCATCTTGCTGAACAGCTCGATGTTCTGGAAGGTGCGGCCCAGGCCCCGCTGGGCGATCTGGTGAGGCTTCAGGCCGCCGATGCTCTCGCCCTTGAAGGTCACCTGGCCCGAGGTGGGCTTGTAAAGCCCGAAGACGCAGTTGAACAACGTCGTCTTGCCCGCGCCGTTGGGGCCGATCACCGCCGTGATGGAGCCCCGCTCCACCTCCAGCGACACCCCGTTCAGGGCCACCAACCCCCCGAACACCATGGTCAGGTCTTTAACCGCGAAGAAGGACATGGTTGTGCGAGTTCTCCGGGGGGAACCTTTTTGGGGCCCCCAAAAGGTTCCCCCCGGACCCCCCTCCAAAAAGGGCGTGGGTTTGTCGAGTCGTGGCCTTGTCAGCTCAGCTGGGTTGGTGATTTGGTTGATTCGCGGCGCGAATCAACCAAATCACCAACCCGCCAAAGTTCTTTGGGAGGGGGTCCGGGGGGACCCTTTCTTTCAAGAAAGGGTCCCCCCCGGCGCGCCCCCCGGCTCTGCCTACTTCACCGCGATCCAGTCGGACAGGCGCACGGCCTTGCCCATCTTTTCCTTCTTGCCGTCGGCGGTGGTCACCTCGGCCTCGTCGCAGCGGGCGATGAAGACCTCGCGCATGCCCTGGCGCTCGCCGGGGGCGAAGGTGACGCGGCCCATGATGCCCTTGAAGTCCTTGAGGGTCTCCATGGCCTTGACGAAACTGTCCACGGTGAGATCCTTGCCGGCGCGCTTGATGCCCTCGACCATGGGCTCGACGAAACCGAAGCCGGCGTAGAAGAACACGCCCCAGTGGTCGCTCTTCTTGTCGGCGAACTTGTCGAAGGCGGCCTTGTACTTGACCATCAGCGGGGTGTTGGAGTCGGGCAGCTCGGCGAAGTTGCCGAAGATGACGTCCTTCCAGAGGCCCTTGGTGATCTTGTGCATGAGGGGGGCGTCGGAGAGGGTGGAGCAGGCCACCCAGGTGGGCTTGAAGCCCAGCTTGGCCGAGGTCCCCAGCAGGATGGCGGCATGCTTGGGCAGCACCCACATGATCACCGCCTCGGCCCCGGCCTGCTTGAGCTTCATCACGTGGCTGGCCAGGTCGGTGTCGGTCACTTCCACCGGGATCTCGGCCACCAGGGATTTGCCGTGGGCCTTGATCTCGGCTTGCGCGCCCTCCAGGCCGCCCTTGCCGTAGTCGTCGTTCTGATAGATGAAGGCGATCTTTTCCTTCTTCAGGGTAAAGAGGATGTAGTTGGTGAGGATGGCCGCCTCGTCGGGATAGTTGGGATAGACGGCGAAGATGGTCTTCTTGGGCGGGAAGGCCCAGTGGGTGCTGCCGGTGGCGGTGCCCACCCAGGGCACGTCGTTGGCGATGATGTCGGGCATCACCGCCATGCCGGGGCTGGTGCCCACGCCGGAGGCGAAGCCGAAGACGCCGACGTTCTCCAGGAGCTCCTTGACCACCGCCTTGGTGCGGTTGGGCTGGTAGCCGTCGTCGCGCAGGAAGTACTCGATCTTGCGGCCGTTGATGCCGCCCTCGGAGTTGATCAGCTCGAAGTAGCAGCCGGTGCCCCGGGCCACGCTGCCCCAGAGGGCGGCCGGTCCGGTCTGGGGGCCCCACTGGCCGATCTTGATGGTGGTGTCGGTCACCCCGCGCACCGGAGCCGCCGCCGCCAGGCCGGCCAGGGCCAACGCCAGGGCCAAGGCCAACGCCAGAATCAAGCCTTTACGCATGCCACCCTCCTTTATGATCCCATGGGTTGCCCCCGGCGTCGGGGGTTGTTCACCGTCAGAAAACCGATCACACCTTGCGCACGTAGTGCTTGGCGAAAAGCCCGCTGGGCCGCAGGCACAAGATCACCACGATCACCGCGAAGGCCACCACGCTCTTGAACTCCACCGAGACATAACCGCCGAAAAGGTTCTCGATGATGCCCAGCAAAAACCCGCCGCCCACCGCCCCCACCAGGCTGGTCATGCCGCCCAGGACGGCCGAGGAGAAGCCCTTGAGCTGGGGGGTCCACATCAGGTTGGGGTCCAGGGTGTCCACCGGGGCGATCATGAAGGCCGCCGCCGCGCCCACCACCGAGCTTATGCCCCAGGTCAGCATCAGGATGCGGTTGACCCGGATGCCCATCAGGCGGGCGGCGGTCTCGTTCTGCTGGGTGGCCTTCATGGCCACCCCGGCCTTGGTGTAGCGGAAGAAGAGGAACAGGAGCAGCATCAGGGACAACGCCACCGCCAGGGTGACCAGGTTGAGGTCGCTGATCACCACCGCGCCGATCTCGTGAGTGTCGAAGTCGCTGACCGGGAAGGGGAAGTCCTTCTGGTCGCTGCCCCACTTCCAGGAGGCCAGGCCGTAGAGGATCATCTCCAGGCCCAGGGTGATGATGATCAACCCCAGGACGTTGGGCTCCTTGGCCCGGCGCAGGAAGGCGAACTCCAGGAAGGCCCCCAGGGCGAAGGCAAAGGCCAGGGCCCCGGCGAAGGCGGCCGGGAAGCCCAGGTTGTTCTCGGTGAGCAGGGTGAAGGCCACGAAGGCGCTGAGCATGGCCATGTCGCCCTGGGCGAAGTTGAGCACCTCGCTGGTCTTGTAGATGATGACCATGGCCAGGGCCATCAGGGCGTAGGTGGCGCCGATGGCGATGCCGGAGACGATCAGCTGGAAGAACATGGTCGGGTCACCTCGCGTGGGGGGGCGGCTTGAGCCCGCGCCCCGGATTCAGGGGATCAATTCAAACCTTCACCCCACCAAATAACTGGCCGGAAATCCGCCGGACTTGGCTCCGCTTCTTTCCCAACCCAAAAAAATAGCCGTCATTGCGAGGAGCCTTGGAGACGAAGCAATCTCCCGAATTCATAGCTCTTCACCAAGGTCCCGCCACAACCAATTACCCCGGTTGATCAGGGCTTCCTTGTCCTGGCGCGAGCCGCCCTTGATCTGCTTCTCGCGCGCGATGCACACCGCCGCAACGGCTTTTCCTCCACAATCCAACTAATAGCCGTCATTGCGAGGAGCCTTGGCGACGAAGCAATCTTCCAAATTCAAAGCTCTTCACCAAGGTCCTGCCACAACCAACTACCCCGGTTGATCAGGGCTTCCTTGTCCTGGCGCGAGCCGCCCTTGATCTGCTTCTCGCGCGCGATGGCGTTCTGCGGGTCGTCCAACCCCTCGTAATAGACCAGCTTGTGGACTCCATACCGCTGGCTGAATCCGCCGTTCAGATGGTTGCGGTGCTCGTAAATCCGCCGCTGCAAGTCATTGGTCACGCCGACGTAAAGCACCGTGTTGTTGCGATTGCTCAGGATGTATACGTAGTAGTCGCGACTCATGATCAATCAAGATAAATTCGGGAGATTGCTTCGTCGCCAAGGCTCCTCGCAATGACCCTTCTTTTCCTGATTAAGTGAACCCCCGCTTCTTCTCCAACTACTCGTTTCTTTTCACTGTCCGGTAAAAAAACCCCTGAGGTCGCGATCGTCCGTTCGGTCCGATCAGAACGGCCAAGTGCGCCAATAGAGCTTGGTCCGAATCCAGATGCCGTAGAGCCCCAGGGGCTCGAAGATGATGATCAGCACCATGATCAGGCCGAAGACCACGTACTGGACGTTGGGCAGGCCGCTCTCGGTGAAGAACCGGGTGCTGATCTCCATCAGCAGCGGACCCAGCAGGGGCAGGCTGCCGATGCGGGCCAGCTCGATCTGGAGGTAGGAAATGAGGATGGCGCCCAGCACCGAGCCCAGGATAGAGCCCAGGCCGCCCACCACCACCATGGCCAGGAACAGGATGCTGACCATGATGTTGAAGGTGTGGGGGGCGATGAAGCCCAGCACGAAGGCCATCAGGCCGCCACCCACGCCGGTGTAGAAGGCGCTGATGGCAAACGCCAGGGTCTTGTAATAGGTGAGGTTGACGCCGATGCAGCTGGCGGCGATGTCGCTGTCGCGGATGGCCACGAAGGCCCGGCCCACCCGGGTGCGCACCAGGTTGCGCAGACCCCAGGCCAGGATCAGGCAGACGGGCATGATGACGGCGTAACGGGCGGCGTCGCTGTCGATGGCCAGGCCAAAGACCACCAGCGGCGGGGCCTGGAGGCCCATGTGACCGCCGAAGGCCTCCAGGCGGCCCAAAATTTGGGTGATGGTCAGGCCGAAACCCAGGGTGGCGATGGCCAGGTAGGGCCCCTCCAGGCGCAGGGCCGGCAGGCCCAGGAGGAAGCCGAACCCGGCGCTGATCAGCCCGGCCAAGGGCAGGGCCAACCAGAAGGGCAGCCCGCCCAGGGTCATCAGGCCCAGGGTGGCGTAGGCCCCGATGGCGAAGAACCCGGCGTGGCCCAGGCTGATCTGGCCGGTGTAGCCAATCAGCAGGTTCAGGCCCAGGGCCACGATGACGTGGATGGCCATCAGGTTGATGGTGTAGAGCAGGTAGTTGCTGGCCAAGAAGGGCACCGCCGCCAGGGCGGCCAGCAACAAGAGCAGCCAGAAGACCTGGGCCGGGCTGTCCAGCAGGCGCAAATCCTCGTAATAATCGCGTTTCATCTCCATGGCCGCAACCGTTCCTCCCCAGACAAAGATGCACGCGCTCGCCATGGGACCGGGCGAAGTTGGTCTTCCGGCTATGGCTTTGGTCTCGGCTCGGGATCCAGCAGTCGACCGCCCCCGGGGGGCGGGAACGCGCGCGGTCTGGGCAGGTGACGGTTCAGCGCTGTTTTTTGTCCAGGCGCTCCAGCACCCGGCTGGCGTAGCGGTGCTCGTCCAGGAGCGCCGACTGGGGCCGCAGGGCCGAGAGCTTCATGGAGAGGAAATTGAGCCGCTTCAGCGCCTGGTAGCGGCTCTTCTCGTCCGGGGCCTGGTCCAGCAGCTCCTCCGCCTGATAGATCTGCTGGCGCAGGTCCAGCTCGGGCGGGGTGTAGCCGGCGTTCTTGAGGACCTTGTAGGCGATGCGCAACTCGGGGGGCAGGTTGCCGTCGTCCTCAAAGGTCTGGGGCTGGCCCGCACCGGGCAGGTTGTCCAGCTCGCCCCGTTCCAAGGCCTCGCGGATGCGCTCCTCGGCGATTTTCTGAAAAATGTGCAGGCTCATGGCCGTTGGGTCGCCTCCGGGGCCTAAGTGGGTTGATGTTAGCCTATCGATGGGCCTTGCTTCAACTGCTTTCGGCTACAATGCAGCTGTTTTCGCCGGTCCCTCCGGACCAGGCCTGGCTTCCATGCCAAGGCCGGCGAGGTTGGCGGACCAGGGGCTTTTCAGCCGCCCAGGCGGCTCATGGCGCAGCCCGAGGGCACCGCCAGGGTCCGGGTCTGCTGGTGGTGGCGGGGCTTCATGGCCGCGGCGGTCTGGAGGGCCTGGGCCAGGGCGGCGTCGTCGCCCCCGCCGCGCAGGATCGGCTTGAGGTCCAGGCTTTGGGTCGAGAACAGGCAGGGCACCAGGCGGCCCTCGGCGCTCAGGCGCAGGCGGTTGCAGGTGGCGCAGAAATGGTTGGACAGGGCGTGGATCACCCCCAGTTCGCCGGCCGCGCCGGGCAGGCGGAAGCGTTGGGCCGGGCCGTCGCCGGACAGGTGGGGCAGCTCCTCCAGGGCCCCCAGTCCGGTCAGGGCGGCCAGGGCCTGGTCGGCGGAGAGGAAGCGCTCCGGGGTGAAGGCCTTGGCCGCGCCCACCGGCATGTACTCGATGAAGCGCACCGCCAGGGGCAGCTCCAGGGTCAGGCGGGCGAAGTCCACCAGCTCGTCGTGGTTGATGCCGTTGAGCAGCACCAGGTTGAGCTTCACGGCCAGGCCTGGCCGGGCCAGGGCCGCCCGGACGCCCTCCCAGACGGCGGCGAAGGCCCGCCGGCCCTCCTCCAGGCCCAGGCCGGTGATGTGGCCGAAGCGCTCGGGCCTGAGGGTGTCCAGGCTGATATTGACCGCCCTGACCCCGGCCTCCACCAGTTGGTCCAGGTGGGCGGCCAGCAGGCGGCCGTTGGTGGTCAGGCGCAGGTCCGGCCGGGGCGAGAGCCCGCCCAGGGCCTGGAGCAGCACCGGCAGGTCGCGACGCAGCAGGGGCTCGCCGCCGGTGAGCCGGATCTTGTCCACCCCCAGGGCATGGGCCACCCGCGCCACCCGGGCCTGCTCCTCCAGGCTCAGGATCTCCTGGTGGGTCAGCTTGGCGATGCCGCTCTGGGGCATGCAATACAGGCAACGCTGGTTGCAGAGGTCGGTCACCGACAGGCGCAGGTAGTGCAGGCGTCGGCCGAAGGGGTCGATCAGGCGGCGGGGGTCGGCGGCCCCCCGGGGGATTTGATCGGATTCTGTCATGCTAGTGAATCAGTGTAGTGCCGGGAGACCGGGGCGTCAATCCTGGGCCGCGGCCGCCGCCGGGGCCGCGATGGCCTCCAGGCCCTGGGCCTGGGGCGGGGCGGGCGGGGGCTGGCCGCCGAGCACGGCCTCGAACTTCTCCACCAGCCGCTCCAGCAGGCGATACTCGCCCAATACCTCGCGCTCGTAGGCCGAGCGCGGGCTGCGGTTCAGGAGCCGGCGGCGCAGTTCGCGCTCGCCCAGTTGCTTGCGACAGATGCGCAGCAGCTTGCGCAGGGAGCGGGGATGGTTCTGGCTCATCTCCTCGCCCTCCTGGCTGAGCACGTGGACCAGGATGATCAGGATGTGGGCGTGCTTGAGCTTGCGCCCGCTGGCGTCGGCCCGGTTCTGCACCAGCTTCTCCAACAGCCGCAGGCGGTGGCTGAGCCTGAGCTCGGCCATGACCTTGAGCACCTCCTGGTGCAGCTCGCGGTTTTTTTCGAACTCTTCGTCGTGGTTGGGGTCGTCCAGGAAGCTGGCCAGGACCTTCAGCACCCGCTCGAAGTTCTCCGGGGTGTAGTCGGCCAACAACAGGCGGTGCTTGTTCAGCCAGCTGCTCAGGAACTTCAGGCGGCTCTTGGTGTCGCCGGTGCTGTCCACCCGCTCCCGCCCCCGGTAGACGATGCTGCCCAGGTGCTCGCCGCGCACGATGTCCTGCAACATCAGCAGGCGGTCCTGGTTCAGGCCCAGCACGTCCAGGTCCACCTCCTGGCCGGTCTGGGGGTGGATCACGGTCTGGGAGAGCACCGACAGGGCGCGGTCCTCCAGCACGTTGTCGGGGTGATAGCTGTGCTGCAGGTAGCGCACCTTGAGGATCACCACCTTGCGGGCCGGGTCCACGAAGAACCCGCCGTCGGCCAGGGCCTGCTCGCCCTCCTTGCGTTCGCAGTGGGCCGCCACCAGGGCCACCTTGCTCACCCGAGGCAGACGGGTGGTGGCCCCCAGGCTGGTCAGGGTGGTGATGGCCCGGTCGCTGTTGCCCAGCACCTTGACCGCGAAGCGCTCGCGACGGCGCATCAGGCGCAGGGCGAACAGCGCGGCCGAGGTGTGGCGCTCGCCGCAGATGGGAAAGCCGCCCTGCTCCATCAGGAAGCGATAGACGAACAAGCGGTTGGCGGCGTAGCGGGCGTTGTCGCCCTGGCTGAACTTGCCGATGTTGCGGCCCAGGCGGCGGATCTCGCCGTCCAGGTCCGAGGGGAAGGAGGCGAAGATCCCGGCCAGGTGGAAGACCCCGGACTCCTCCCGGGCCAGGACGTGGCCCCGGTCCATGCGCGAAAGCAGGGGCAGCAGCTGGGTGTAGCGGCTGAAGATGGTCAGGGCCTTGCGCCCCATGGTCTGCTCCAGCTCCGGCACCAGGTTGCGGGGCAGACGCTCGCGCAGCACCGCGCGGTTGGCCGCGGCCCGGCCGGGGTCCGGGGGCTGGCCCTCGGGCAGGAGCTGGTCGTACTGGAAGCCCTCGTCCTGATAGGAGAGCGGGCGGTCCAGGACCACCATGCTGAAGGCGGGCAGGTCCTTGTACTCGATCAGGGGGGCGTCGAAGGCCGGGATCAGCTCGCGGGGCTCCACCAGGGGATAGTCGGCCTGGTAGGCGGCCAGCAGGCCGGAGTCGATGTGCACGAAGTCCAGCACCCGCAGCAATTGCTCCAGGTCGGCGCTGGGCGGCGGCACGGAGCAGAGCTCCCACAGGGGGGTCTCCTGCACCTTGACCTCGTTGAAATACCTCGCGCTGTCCACCTTTTCCCAACCCAGTCGACCGAGAGCCCGCTCCCGGGTGCGGCCGCGCGGCGGCCGCGATCGGCGTCGATATGGTCCGTCGATTCCCCGGGGCTAAGGGATTGAAATGCTTGTACCACGCCGGAAATGCCCGGTCAACCGCGCAAAAACGCCGCGATTGTGGCGGGTCCGGTTGACAGTCGGTCGGCCCTCTGTTATTAATCATCGGCGCGGGGCTGTAGCTCAGCTGGGAGAGCGCATGACTGGCAGTCATGAGGTCGTCGGTTCGATCCCGATCAGCTCCACCACCGCCTAGAACAAGGGCCGACCGGAAACGGTCGGCCCTTTGCCTTTGGCCGCCGCCCCGGCCGAACCCACCCCGATGTGTCGCGACGTTGCGCCTCAGCCCGGGCCGTAGACCCGACGCTGGAGCTCGTGGGCAGGGACCCATTGGTAGACGCGGGAGACGCCCTCGATCACCTGGCGGTGCCGTTCATCGCTGAACAGCATCACCTCCGCGCCGGGGTCGCGGACCAGGGGCACCTCGAACACCCGCTGGTACCACTGAAGCAGGCCCTCCTCGGTCAGGACCGCCTCGGACATGAAGGTGAAGTCGAATCCGGTCTGTTGGTCGCGGATGTCGCCCAGGTCGTGACGGGTGGCGGGGGAGAGAAAGCTCACCTGCACCGGCCGGTTCGCGGCCAGGGCCCGGGCCATCTCCAGGAAGGCCATGGGCCGGCCGTCCTCCAGGACCAGGGCCTTCATGTCCAGATCGCAGAACATCCACTGGCGCAGGGCCGGATGATAGACCTCCAGGGCGCTGTGCCCGTCGCCGTCGTATTCCCCCCGGTCGCTGGCGGCCTCGCCGGCCACCGCGTGGGCCTGGTAACCCAGCTGGCGCAGGACGTGGAGCCCCACCGAGTGCAGCAAGCCGCAGCTAAGGCGCAGCTTGCGGGTCTTCAGCACCCCGAACACGTCATGGGTGGTGGACCATTCGCGGTCGGAAAAGCCGTGCACCAGCACCCAGGAGAGCGACGACAGCAGGATGCCCAGGTCGCCGCTGTAGACGATGCGCTGCTGGTTGTCGCCCAGGGGCAGGACCAGGCGGTAAAGCCCCTCCTGGGTCAGGTCGTAGGCGCGGCCCTGATACCAGTACAGATTGGGCCTGATCAGCAGCGTGTCCGGCAGGGGATGGGCGGCCTCGGCCCGGGGGCCGGACAGGGGCGCGAGATAGCGGGTGTGCCTGAAATAGGTGTGGTAGACCACGGGGGCGGTGGAGGTTGGCTGGGCCATGGCGGCGCTCCTCCCTGGTTCATGCCTATTTTCTTAACACATTTGGCAGGTTGGGAAAAGCCAAGAATTTCCCGGCCCCTTCCGCTCCTCCCCATCGCCCGCGGCCGGGGCCGCCCCCGCCCGTCTTGATGAATGAGCCCATATTCAGTAATTGTATTGACATCAATTCCTCTAATACCTATCATCGGAAGCTGTTTTTCAGCCATCCGGCGAACTTGCCGACGACGGCCAAACCCGCCGCCTGCGGACCCCGACCGTCCGGGGCCGGCGGTTGCGCGGCCGGGCGCGCCGCCAACCATCGCCACCCAACCTCTAACCGCGGGAGGACAGTCTCATGAAATCTCGATCTGTCTGCATGCTGCTGTTCCTGTGCCTTCTGGTCTCCCTGCCCGCCGCCGCGCTGGCGGCCGACGATTGCTCCGCCGCCGCCCTGAAGGCCCAGGTGGAAAAGGGAGCCGCCATCCTGGCCCAGAAGGGCGCGGCCGGCCTGGAGGAGGTCAAGGCCATGCGCTTCTGCGACGGCCAGGGCTATCTCTACGTGGCCGACGAGCACGGCGTGGTGCTGATGCACCCGGTGGCCCCCCACCTGATCGGCAAGAACCAGTCCACCCTCAAGGACGCCAACGGCAAGATGTTCGCCCTGGAGCTCCTGGACACCTGCCGCCAGAAGGGCGAGGCCTGGATTCATTACATGTGGCCCAAGCCGGGCGCGAAGACCCCCTCCGACAAGTGCGGCTATGGCAAGCAGACCACCCTGGACGGCAAGGCGGTGACCGTGGCCTCGGGCCTGCACGACATCGCGGCCGGCCAGTGCGGCCAGTAGCCCGGGCGATCCCGCCGGAGCGCTTTCAAGCATCGCCGGGGCGGCCCGTCGGTCCCCGCCCGGGGGCCGCCCCCGTTTTGGCACCCGTCGGTTTCCGGCCTGCCCCACGCTGCCGGCCGGAGGTGGGGGATGAAGATGACGCTCTCCTGGAACCGGTTTTCCCTTACCTTTCGCATCATGTCGGGTTTCGGCGTGCTCCTGGGCCTGTTCGCCCTGGGCATGGGGGTCAGCCACCTGGGGCTGAGCCGGCTATCCCAGGGCTCGGCCCAGGAGCGGCTGCTGACCAGCCTGACCGGCCGGATCATGGAGGCCAACCAGGCCCTGCGCGACTACCGCCTGCTCGACCAGGACAGCCAGGCCGGCCGCTTTGATCGGCAGGTGGCCGAGCTGCGCCAGGGCCTGGCGGCCCACCTGGGCCAGAACCAGGGTCCGGCCGCCGCCCAGGCCAACCAGACCCTGCTGGAGCACCTGGACCGCTTCCAGCAGGCCTTCCAGCAGATGCGGGCCAACCGCCAGCGCCAGCGGGAGGTCACCGCCCAGGCCGCCGGCCTCTCGGCGGAGATCAACCAGGCAGTGGAGACCGGCATCCGCAAGCAGATCGAGCAGCGCAACAACATGGCCGCCATCCAGGGCGACATCCTGAGCACCAACCTGGTGGAGCTGCTGGCCCTGTCCAACGCCTTCCGCGAGCGTTTCCTGGAGTCCCAGGTGGCCGAGAACCGCTACCTGCTCTACCAGGACCCCGAGGCCCTGAAGCGGGTGGACGCCAGCCGCGAGCAGGCCGACCAGATCCAGAAGAACCTGCTCAAGATGATCGAGTTCGCCAAGATGGAGAGCGCCGAGAACGACTTCGCCGCCGCCGGGGCCAAGATGGTCCAGGCCTGGGCCGCCTACCGGACGGTCATGGCCGAGCTGTTCGAGCTGCGCCGGCAGGACGACCAGCTCACCGCCCAGGCCACCGCCGCCGGCAAGCAGGCCGACGATCTGCTGGGCCAGATGGCGGCCGAGGTCACCCGGGAGATGGCCGGCCTGGAGCGCCAGACCGGGATGATCCTGCTGGGCCTGTTGGCGGTGGGCCTGGTCCTGGGCCTGGGCGGGGCCGCGCTCCTGACCCGCTCCGTCTCGCGGCCCCTGAAGCTGGCCATCGTCAGCCTGCGCGACAGCGCCGACCAGGTCCAGTCGGCCTCCGACCGCATCTCCCTGGGCGGCCAGCAACTGGCCCAGGGCTCCTCGCAGCAGGCCTCCTCCCTGGAGGAGACCTCCGCCGCCCTGGAGCAGCTGTCCTCCATGACCCAGGCCAACGCCGCCAACGCCGGCCAGGCCCTGGACATGACCGGCCAGGTGGAGCGGGTGATCGCCGAGGCCAACGCGGCCATGACCGAGTTGACCAGCAACATCGAGGACATCCAGGGGGCCAGCCAGCAGATCATCAAGATCGTCAAGGCCATCGACGAGATCGCCTTCCAGACCAACCTGCTGGCCTTGAACGCGGCGGTGGAGGCGGCCCGGGCCGGCGAGGCCGGGGCCGGCTTCGCGGTGGTGGCCGAGGAGGTCCGCAACCTGGCCATGCGCGCCGGCGAGGCGGCCCGGAACACCGCCCAATTGGTGGAGGACACGGTCGGCAAGATCGGCCGGGGCAACCAACTGGTGGGCCAGACCAACCAGGCCTTCCGGGGCGTGGTGGAGGGGGCCGGCGGCCTGACGGTGCTGGTCAAGGAGATCTCCTCGGCCAGCGCCGAGCAGGCCCAGGGCCTGGGCCAGGTCAACCAGGCGGTCTACGAGATGGACAAGGTGACCCAGGGCACCGCCGCCAACGCCGAGGAGATGGCCTCCGAGGCCATGCAACTGGTGGCCCAGGCCGGGGTGCTGCACGACATGGTGGACAGCCTGGTGGACCTGGTGCAGGGGGCCGGGGACGCCCCCGCCGCCCTGCCCGGGCCCGACCCGGGCCGGCCGGCCCTGCCCGAACCGGCGTGAACCGGTCTCAAACCTCGATCGCATCACGGCGGGCCGGTCCCTGGGGGGCCGGCCCGTTTGTTGGGGGGCGGGCCAGCTCTAGGCCGCGCCGGGCAGCAGCACGGTGAAGGTGGTCCCCTTGCCGGGCTTGCTCTTGACCTCGATGCGCCCCCCGGCGGCGCTGACGATGCGGTCGCAGATGCTCAACCCCAGGCCGGTGCCCTGGCCCGGAGGCTTGGTGGTGAAAAAGGGATTGAAGATCAGGGGCAGGTTCTCGCGGGCGATGCCCGGCCCGCTGTCGGTCACGCTGATGCGCACCCAGCCCTCCCGGCAGCGGCTCTTGACCACCAATCGGCCGCCCTGGTCCATGGCCTGGGCCGCGTTCATGACCATGTTCAGCACCACCTGCATCAACTGGTCGCGGTCCATGTTCACCGGCGGCAGGTCGCGGGCCAGGTCGCGCTCGATGCGCACGTTGCCCTGCATCAGGCGCTTGCTGGTGAAAAACATGTTCAGCACCGCCTCGATGGCCTGGTTGACCTCCAGGGCCTGGCCCAGGTAGGGGCTGGGGCGGGAATAATCCAGCAAGTCGCGGATGATGCGATGGATGCGCTCCGCCTGGCCGGCGATGGCGATGGCGAACTCCTTGCGGGTGGCGTCGTCCACCCCGTCCTTGGCCAGCAGTTGGGCGTAGCCGCTGACCGCCGAGAGGGGGTTGCCGATCTCGTGGGCCACTCCGGCGGCCAGGATGCCCACGCTGGCCAGCTTCTCGGCGTGCATCAACTGGCGCTCCAGCACCCGGCGGCGGGTGACGTCGCGCACCATGGCCAACAGCTCGCCCCGGGGCTCCAACGGCGTCAGGCTGACCAGGGTCAGGAAGGCCGCCCCGCCCGGGTTGATCAACTCCAGCTCCTCGTTCACCCGCTGGCCCTGGTCCAGCAGGGCCCGGGCCCGGCCGGGATCGGCGAACAATCCGGCCAGGGGGCGTCCGCTCAACTGCTCCCGGTCCAGGCCGAACTCGGCCGCCGCCTGGTTGGCGTAGGTTATCTGGCCCTGGGGGTCGGCGATCAGGATCAGGTCGCTGGCGGTGTCCAACAGGCGTTGCAGGTATTCCCGGGCCTGGTGGGCCTCCAGCTCGCTGGCCAACAGGCGCTGGTTGATCTCGCCCAGCTGGTCGATGAGCCGGGCGTTGGACAGCGCCGCCGCGGCGTGGTCGCAGAGGATGGTCAGGCTGCGGGTGTGCTCCACCCCAAAGGCGTTGGCCGTGGCGCTGACCAGGAGCATGGCCCCCAGGATCTCCTGGCGGGCCACCAGGGGCAGCACCAGCAGCGAGGCGGGATGGGCCGGAAACTCCGGCGGCCAGGGCGGGGGCGGCTGGTCCAGCTCGGGCAGGATCAACACCTGGCCCTGGGCCACCGCCTGGCCGATGGCCCCCTCGCCCAGGGGCAGGCAGGGGCCGCCCCCCGGGACGGCCGACGGGGTCTGGGCCTCGCCGGTCTCGCGTTCGCGGTCCACCATGGCCGCGGCGCACAATCTGGTCATCTCCGGATCGCAGAGCAGCAGGCAGACGAAATCGGCCGCCAGCTCGCCGCTGACCACCTCGGCCAGGCCGGCGGCCAGGCTGCCCAGGTCCCCGGACTGGCGCAGGGCGTCGGCCACCCGGCGGATCAGGGACAACTCCTCGATCTTGGCGTCGAACTCGGCGTAGATCCGGCCCAGGGTCTCCTTGTAGGTGGCCAGGAGCGCCTGCTGCTCGCGCACCAGGGCCGCCAGCTCCTCCCGGGTCTTGCCCTCGATCTCCGGGCCTTCCACCGGCTCAGTCCAGGCGCTGGCGTTGGACGAGACGGCGGTAATAGCGGCCCAGCCACAGGCCGCCGGCCAGGGAGACGGCCAGGGCCAGGACCAGGGCCAGGGCCTTGATCAACCAGGGCGGAAGGGTCAACAGGGCGTCCAGCATGGCTTTTTCTCGCCTTGACCGGAGGGTTGGAGGTATGATTCATACTAGCCGAGCCCAGACGCCCGCGCAAGCGAGCCGGCGGATGACGGATCAGCGACCGCGCCCCGGGAAAGGTCCGCGTTGATGAGCGACATCGAGAGCCTGCTGACCGAGAGCTTCCGCCGGGGTTTCCAACAGGTGTCCCGCCGGCCGGGCCGGGACCTGGAGGCCCTGGCCCGCCAGGCCGGCCTGCCGCCGGAGCGGGTGGCCAAGGCCCTGGCCGGCAAGGCCGACCTGTCCCTGGCCCAGCAGGCCGCCCTGGCCGAGGCGGCTGGTTATCATTTCGAGGACCTGCTCAGCCTGGGGCGCTCCCTGATCGAGGGCCGCGCCGCCGCCCAACCCCTGGAGCCCAGCCGGGCGGTGGCCGACTACCTGGAGCAACTGCTGAAGGTGGTGGGCTCCTTCCGCCTGGCCGAGGGCGAGGACGAGCTCTGCCAGCGGGTGGTGCGCCTGCTGGTGCAGATCTTCGGCTTCTCCCGCGCCATCCTGTTCCTGATCCGCGACCGCCGCCTGGTCCCTTTCGCCCTGTATTGGCCCGGCGGGCGGGCCGACGTGCTGCAAAAGGCCCTGACCAAGGAGGTTCCGGCCTGGGGGCCGGACCTGGCCGAGTACGAGACCCTGGCCCTGGGCCGCTGCCTGCCGGTGACCGTGGGCCAGACCGACCTCTTCGGCCCGGCCAGCAGCGGGCTCCTGGGCCTGGACTGCGAGGTGGCCCTGGCCCCGCTGTTCACCGAGCGGGAGTTCGTGGGCCTCCTCGCCGCCGATTTCGGCCCCCGGGCCCGGGCCCTGAACGACGCCGACCTGGCCCTGGTGGAGACCTACGCCGCCCTGGCCGGAGCCCTGCTCAACAACCAGCGGCTCTACGCCGAGCTGCAACGCCTGCACCACCAGTTGGACCTGCGCCTGCGCGAGCTGATGGTGGTGGGGGAGATGACCCGGGTCCTCAACCAGGCCCTGGGGCCGGAGCAGGTGGCCGAGGACCTGCTGGCCCTGCTGGTGGACAGCCAGGGGGCCCACTGCGGCTTCCTGTTCCTGTACGACGAGGAGGCCCGCCAACTGCGCCTCCTGGGCAGTCACGGCCTGGACCCTGACCTGGCCCAGGCCTGGTCCCAGGTGCCCAGCCCGGAGCTGGAGGCGCTGCTGGCCGCCCTGGAGGGGCCGGAGCCCCAGCGCCAGCAGGCCCCGGAGTTGGAGCGGCTCCTGCCCGGGCTCGCCCCGCCGGCCATGATCCGCGGCCTGCGCACCCGGGGCAAGGTCATGGGCCTCTGGGGCCTGGGCCGCCGCCCCGGCTCCCCGCCCTTCGCCAGCGGCGAGGAGCGGGTCCTGGCCACCGCCGACGAACAGATGGGGGTGGTGCTCAACTCCTGGCGTCTGCGGCTGTTGGCCACCACCGACTTCCTCACCGGCCTGTCCACCCGCGCTCGTTTCAGCGAAACCCTGGAAAAGGAGCTGCGGGCGGCCGGCTACCTGGGCTATCCCCTCAGCCTGATCTTCCTGGACGCCGACCACTTCAAGCGGGTCAACGACCGCCACGGCCACCCGGCCGGCGACGCGGTCCTGGCCGGCCTGGCCGATTGCCTGCGCCACGCCACCCGCGCCAGCGACACCCTGGCCCGCATCGGCGGCGAGGAGTTCGCGGTGATCCTGCCCCGCAGCGACCAGGAGCGTGGCCGCGAACTGGCCGAGCGCATCCGCGAGCGGGTGGCGGCCATGCGGGTGGAGCACCGCCAGCAGGTCCTGCGGATCACCGTCAGCCTGGGTCTGGCCACCTGGAGCCCCGGCGACCCGGCCAGCCCGGAGGAGTTGGTGGAGCGGGCCGACCAGGCCCTTTACCAGGCCAAGCACGCCGGCCGCGACCGGGTGGCCATCCACCAACCCAGCCAGGACGCCCACGCCTGGGGCACCCTGGCCTGACTCCCCCGGTCGCCCGCGCCGCCTGGGGGTGATCAAGGCCCCACCCCGCAACCGCCAACCCTGGAGACCGCCCCGCCATGCCCGGCCCCAACCCCCTGCGCCTGATCTTCATGGGCACCCCGGAGATCGCCGCGCCCTCCCTGACCGCCCTGGCCGCCGCCGGCCACCGGATCCTGCTGGTGGTCACCCAGCCCGACCGCCCCTCCGGCCGGGGCCGCAGGCTCCAACGCGGGGCCGTGGCCGCCGTGGCCGACGCCCTGGGCCTGCCGGTGGCCCAGCCCGACCGCGTGGGCGAGATCATCCCCCAGATCGCCGAATTGGCCCCCGACGCCCTGGCGGTGGTGGCCTTCGGCCAGGTGTTGCCCCCGGAGCTGCTGGCCATCCCCCGCCTGGGGGCGGTCAACCTGCACACCTCCCTGCTGCCCGCCCTGCGCGGAGCCGCCCCCATCCAGCGCGCCATCATGACCGGCCTGGCCGAGACCGGCGTCTCCACCATGTTCATGGACGCCGGCCTGGACACCGGCGACATCATCCTCCAGCGCGCCACCCCCATCGGACCACAGGAGACCGCCGGCCAGCTCGGCGACCGTCTGGGTCTGATCGGCGCCGAACTCCTGGCCCAGACCATGGCCGCCCTGGCCCAAGGCGAAGCCCCCCGCCGGCCCCAGGACCCGGCCCGGGCCAGCCTGGCCCCCCGCCTGCGCAAGGAGGAGGGCCTGGTGGACTGGTCCCGCCCCGCCCGCGAGATCGACTGGCTGGTGCGCGGGGCCGACCCCTGGCCCGGGGCCTTCACCCTCTGGCGCGGCCAGCCCCTGAAGCTCTTCGTCCCCACCCGGGTGGAGGAAATCCCGGCCGACGCCCCGCCCGGCTCCCTGCTGCCCTCCCCACCCCAAGACGGCTTCCTGCGCCTGGCCACCGGCCAGGGCGTCCTGGGCCTGGGCCAGGTCCAGGCCCCCGGCAAACGCCGCCTGCCCGCCGCCGACTTCCTGCGCGGCACCCGCCTGGAGCCGGGGGAGAAGATGGGGTAAGAGGGGGAAGAGAGAAGAGAGAGACGGGGGGAGCCCTTTTGTGGACCAAAGGGCTCCCCCCGGCCCCCCCTCCCAAAAAACTTTGGCGGGGGTCGTGGAGGCGAGGAGGCCCTACGATGACAGCGGCTTGATTTAAATGCGGAACAAGGCCCGACTCAGCACGTTGGCGGTTATGTTTCCTTGTTTTTGTCATTGCGAGCAGCGAGAGCGACGCGGCAATTTCTTTTTCCTGAACGACACTAGCTGGCTTTACGGAACAGGCTTGGGAGATTGCTTCGCTACGCTCCCATGACATCCAGGTTGATTGACGGCGAGGCTCATTGCCTGCATGCGTCTTGCGGTCAAGGAAAACGAAGGGACGCGCGTTGCCCGACGACAAGACCAAAGCCGGGATGAATCCCCGCCGGGTGGCCCTGCGGGTCCTGACCCGCCTGGCCGCCACCCCCAAGCGCCTGGAGGCCATCCTGGACGGCGAGCTCAAGCGCCAGGCCAAGGCCGAGGCCCGCGACAAGGCCCTGGCCGCCAATCTGGTCTACGCCGTGCTGCGTCACCGCGCCCACCTGGATCACCTCCTGGCCGCCTTTGTCCGCCGTCCCCTGGCCAGCCTGGACCCGCCGGCCTGGGACATCCTGCGCCTGGCCGCCGCCGAGCTGACCGTCCTGGGCGCGCCAGCCCACGCCGTGGTCAGCCAGGCGGTGGAGCTGGCCAAGACCAACCAGGCCAGGGGCGCGGCCGGCCTGATCAACGCCAGCCTGCGCGCCCTGGCCACCCGTTGGCGCGACGTCCCCCTGCCCGACCCGGCGGCCGAGCCCGCCCGCCACCTGGCGGTGCTCCACTCCCACCCCCAATGGCTGGTGGAGGAGTTGCTGGAGCGCCTGGGTTGGGACGCAACCGCCGCCTGGCTGGCCGCCGACCAGGAGGCCCCGCCCCTGTCCCTGCGGGTCAATCCCCTGCGCGGCGACCGCGCGGCCCTGCTCGCCCTGCTGGCCCCCCATTGCCAGGCCATCGTGGGCCATCCCCTGGCCCTTGACTCCCTGGTCCTGCGCGGGGCCTCCGGCCGGGGGGTCGACCTGCCCGGCTTCGCCGACGGCCTCTGGCAGCGCCAGGACCCTGGAGCCACCGCCCTGGGCCATTTGTTGGGGGTCAAGCCCGGGATGCGGGTGTTGGACCTCTGCGCCGGGGCCGGGGGCAAGACCGGCCACCTGGCCGCCCTGATGGCCAACCAGGGCCACATCCTGGCGGTGGAGCCGGCCGCCGGCCGCCTGCGCGGCCTGGGCGAGAACCTGGCCCGCCTGGGGGTGACCAATGTCCGCGTCCTGGAGGCCGACGGAACCAGCCTGGACCCGGCCCTGGGTCCCTTTGACCGCGTGCTGGTGGACGCCCCCTGCACCGGCCTGGGCACCCTGGGCCGCCGGCCCGACGTGCGCTGGCGGCGCGAACCCGGCGATCCGCCCCGCCTGGCGTCCCTGCAACTGGCCCTGGCCTCCCGCGCCGCCCAACTCCTGGCCCCGGGCGGGGCGATGCTCTATTGCACCTGCACCGTCACCCGGGCCGAGAACGAGAATGTCGTGGCCGCCCTGCTTGCCGCCCACCCCGGCTTGCGGCTAGAATGGGACCTCGCCAGCGCCGGTCCGGCCGCCACGGCCATCGGCGCGGACGGCTTCTTCCGCACCCTGCCCCACCAACACCACTGCGACGCCTTCTTCGCCGCGCGGTTGGCGAGGGAATAGAGGGAGGGGAGGAAGACGGGGAAAACTTTTTTGGAAAAAAGTTTTCCCCCGCGCCCCCTTTCAAAAAACTTTGGCGGTTTGGTTTTTCAGCGCCGCGCGGAGCGCGCGGCGCTGAAAAACCAAACCTGGCTAGGGGGCCAAGGCCCCGCCCAGCCGACAACCATCGCCCTTTTAGGAGGGGGTGTGGGGGAACCCTTTTGGGGCCCCAAAAGGGTTCCCCCACCCCAGACAAAAATGATCAAACTGGCGCCTTCGATTCTTTCCGCCGATTTCGCCCGCTTGGGCGAGGAGATCGCGGCCATCGAGGCTGGCGGGGCGGATTTCGTGCACGTGGACGTGATGGACGGGCATTTCGTGCCCAACCTGACCCTGGGTCCGCCGGTGATCGAGTGCATCCGCAAGGTCACCCAGCTGCCCCTGGACGTGCACCTGATGATCGACAACCCGGACCTTTATCTGGACGACTACGCCCGGGCCGGGGCGGACTACATCGGGGTGCACGTGGAGGTCTGCCGGCATCTGCACCGGACGCTGGCCCACATCCGGGAGCTGGGCAAGAAGGCCTGCGTGACCCTGAACCCCCACACCCCGCTGGTGGCCATCGAGAACGTGCTGGAGATGGTGGACATGGTGCTCATCATGAGCGTCAACCCCGGCTTCGGCGGCCAGGGCTTCATCCCGGCGGCGGTGGACAAGATCGCCGAGCTGCGCAGTCAGCTCCACCAGCGCGATCTGAGCAAGGTGCTGATCCAGGTGGATGGCGGCATCAACGCGCGGACCATCGGTCCCTGCGCCGCCGCCGGGGGCCAGGTCTTCGTGGCCGGCAGCGCGGTCTACGGCCATCCCCAGGGGCCGGCCTTCGCCATGGATGAGCTGCGCCGGGCGGCGGCGGCCGACCAGCCCCCGGCCTGAGCCGGTGCTGAACCGCGACGGCTGGGCGTTCCTGGCCTGGCTGGCGGTGCTGGGCCTGGGCCTGCATTTCGGCCCCAACCTGGCCCCCTTCGTGGAGGGCCCGGCCCGGGCCATGCTGGGCTGGGTGCTGGGCCTGGTCTGGGCCTGGTTCCTGGCCATCTGCGCGCGCTTCTGGTTCGGTCTGGACCCGGCCCGGCGGCGGCGCAACCTGCCCTGGCTGCCGCCGCTGTGGGCGGGGTTGTTCCTGCTGGCCTGGGCCCAACCCCTGTTGATGGAGCGCCTGCACGTGGTGCTCTTCGGGGTGGTGGGCATCCTGGCCTATCGCCTGTTCCGCGCCCGGCCGGCGGGCTGGCCCCGCCTGCGGCCGGCCCTGCTCCTGGCCCTGGCGGTGGGCGCGGCCGACGAACTGGCCCAGGCCCTCCATCCCTGGCGGGTGGGCGACTGGCGCGACCTTGTCACCAACGCCCTGGCCGCCGGCCTGCTGATCCTGATCTGCTCCCGGCTCGATCCCCAGGACGATCCCACCCCGGCCCCCACCCAACCCCTTGGCCAGCCCCAGTGAACCCGGCCCGCCATCCGGCGCGAAAGAACACGTCGCGCAAAATCCGCTCTTAGCCGGATAATATTGCAACCAGCGACCGCCATCATCAAAATGGACCCATGGCGGCATCGTAAGCCGCCACCCCGCCGCCTGCCCAGGCCCCGCTTGCACACCACCCCAGGGGGGAACTGGAGCAGTCATTCATGCGTTGGGAACTCAAGACCCGCATTCTGGGGGCGACAGCCCTGCTGGTCGTCCTCTCCCTGGGGGCCATGTCCCTGGGCAACTATCTTTTCACCAGCCGCGCCCTGGACAACTCCTCCCGCGCCGACCTGGCCGGCCTGGCCCAGAACAAGGCCGACCTGATCGAGCTTTGGATTGGCGAGACCAAGAGCATGGTCGAGGTGGCCAGCCAACGCGACGTCTTCCGCAAACTGTTGCTGGAGGATAACGACGACACCCGCCGGGCGGCCAACGCCCGCTTGGCCGAACAGATCAAGGCCATGCCAGGCATTTCCTACATCCATGTGGTCAATGGCCAGGGCGAGGTGCGAGCCTCGACCCTGCCCGAGTCGGTGGGCAAGGTCAAGGTCGCCGACCGGGAGTATTTCAAGACCGCCATGCAGGGCCAGCTCAATGTCTCCACGGTCTACGTGGCCCGCACCACCGGCCAGCCGGCCTTTTCGGTGGCCGGGCCGGTCAGGCAGGGCGACCAGGTCCTGGGCATGGTGATGGCGGTGCCGGACCTGACCAAGTTCAGCCAGCGCTTCGTGGACCCCACCAAGGTCTACAGCACTGGGTTCATGGCCCTTTATGACCGCGAGGGCGTGGTCTTCGCCCACAAGGACCACGGCCGGATCATGAAGCTCAAGCTCCAGGAGGCCGGGTTTGGCCGGGTTCTGCTGGGGCGGAAGCAGGGCGTGGTCGACTACGACCACGACGGACGAAGCCACCTGGCCGCGCTCCAGCCCTGCGAGGGCGTGGACTGGACGGTGTGGATCGACGCCCCCCGCGACGAGGTGATGGACGAGACCCGGCGCATCACCGGGGCCAATCTCCTGATCGCCCTGGTGGCCCTGGTGGCGACCTTGGTGGTGCTGTGGCTGGTGGTGCGCTCGGTGATCCGGCCGGTGACCCGGATCATGGCCGGGCTCAACCAGGCGGCGGACGAGGTGGCCTCCGCCTCGCGCCAGGTCAGCGATGCCGGCCAATCCCTGGCCGCCGGGGCATCCGAACAGGCGGCCTCCCTGGAGGAGACCACCTCGGCCCTGGAACAGATGTCGGCCATGGTGCAGACCAACGCCGACCACGCCGCCCAGGCCAACCAGTTGGTCAAGGACTCCATCACGGCGGTGACCCAGGCCGGCCAGGCCATGGGAGAACTGCGCCAGGCCATGGCCGGCATCACCAGCGCCAGCGACCAGACCGCCAAGATCATCAAGACCATCGACGAGATCGCCTTCCAGACCAACCTGTTGGCGCTCAACGCGGCGGTGGAGGCGGCCCGGGCCGGCGAGGCCGGGGCCGGCTTCGCGGTGGTGGCCGAGGAGGTGCGCAACCTGGCCATGCGGGCGGCCGAGGCGGCCCGGAACACCACCGGCCTGATCGAGGAGAACATCCGCAACATCCGGGGCGGCTCCGAACTGGTGGTGCAGGCCGACGAGACCTTCGGTCAGATGCAGGTCCAATCCAACCAGGTGGGGGAGCTGGTGGCCGAGATCGCCGCCGCCAGCCACGAGCAGGCCCAGGGGGTGGAGCAACTGAACCAGGCCGCGGCCCAGGTGGACAAGGTGACCCAGCAGAACGCCAGCCACGCCGAGCAATCGGCCGCCGCGGCCGAGGAGCTGGCCGCCCAGTCGGAGACCATGCTGGGGCTGATCCGGGACCTGGCCGCCCTGATGGGCGCGGCCGAGACCAACGGCGGGACGGTCGCGGCGGCGCGACCGGGTGGGCGATTGCCGCGCCTGAGGCTGCCCGGCCGCCGGGGCTAGGCCCGGGTCGGGGGCCGGTCCTCGCTGCGGGCGGCCAACTCGGCCAGCCAGGCCTGGGCGCTGGTTGCCAGGCGGTGGGGAGAATAAAAGGGGCGCAGGAGGAGCAGCATCCAGCCCGAGAGGGTCTCGCGGCTGGTGACCAGGCACCCCCCGGCCTGGTCGCGAAAGCTGAACTCGTGGCGGCTCTGGACCCCCAGGCCCCGGCCCCGCCAGGCCACCTGTCTTCCCTCCTGGGCCTCCACCACCGTCAGGGTCAGGCGCAGGGGGAGGCCCAGGGGGTTGAGGCTGGCCGCCTCGCCATCCCGCGACCATTGCTCCCAGCCGGTGGCCTGGCAGAAGGCGCGCCAGACCCGGTCCCGGGGGGCGCGCAGGTGACGGCTGGCCGTCAGGGTCACCGCCAACCAGGCCACGGCGGCTCGCCTCCTTACAACAGATAGGGTTGGGCGGCGCGGCGGGAGTGCGGCGCGACGCGGAGCACCTCCCCCCCGGCCAGCTCCACCCGGGCCGGGGTCCCGGGCGGGGACTGGCCATAGCCGGCCACCAGGGCGGCGGCCAGCTCCAGCTCCGGGCCGTCCTCCGGCCCCAGGTAGACCCCCAGGGGTCCGGGGGCGTCCAGGGCCCGCAGCAGCCGCGCTCCGGCCGGGACCGCCTCGGCCAGGGCCTGGTTCTCGGCCTGGTTGCGCCCCAGGACCAGCTTGGCCCCGGGCGACAGGCGCAGGTGGCGGCCCAGCTTCAGCAGCTCCACCTGGTCCACCCCGGCCCCGGGGTCGTGCTCCAGCAGGTCCTTGAGCCGGCGGCTGAAGCCAGGCTCGGTGAGCAGGCAGCCCCCGGCCGGGGCGGGATAGTCCCGCACCCCCAGCTCCGCCGCCAGGGCCATCTGGGGCTTGCGCCCCCGGCCGGAGAGGTCCAGCAGCCTCTCCCGGTCCACCAGGCCCTCGCGCTCCACGGCCGTCTCCGGCAGCAATTTGGCCGACAGGGGGCGCAGGATCAGCTCGCCCCGGCCGCTGTGCTTGGCCACGGTGGCCAAGGCCTGGCGGTTCTGGCTCATGGGCCGCTGGCCCAGGACCTCGCCGGAGAAGAGGAAATCCATCCCCTCCCGATCCAGGAGCTCCCCGGCCCGGCGGAACATGTAGGCGTGGCAGTCGATGCAGGGGTTCATGTTGGAGCCGTAGCCGTAGCGCGGGTTCTTCACCACCCGCTCCAGGTGGTCCGGCCCCACCTCCAGCACCGTCAGGGGGATGGCGTGGGTCGCCGCCGCCGCCCGGGCGCGTTCGGCGTCGAAGAAGGGGCTGACGAAGCTGACCGCCGCCACCTCCACCCCGGCCCGGCGCAGGACCAGGCAGGCCAGGATGGAGTCCAGGCCGCCGGAGAGCAGTCCCAGGGCCCTAGCCACGCCGGACCGCCCGGGGATGTCTTTTCGCAAGGTGCTTCACGCCAGGCTCTCCAGCGCCGGAAGGGGACGCATCGCCAGGATGATCCCGCCGGCCAGGTCCAAGGGTTGCTCCACGCGGTCGATGACCGCCGAGTCGCCGCTGGCCACCGGTCCGGGGTGGGCGATCAGCTCCCGGTCCGGGGCCGGGATCGCCGCCGCGTCCCCGGCCTGGCCCCGGGCGGCCAGCAGGGCGCGCAGATCGGCGGCCAGGCGGCCGCTGTGGCTCAGGGGCGCGTCCAGGAAGAATATCACCCCGGCCGCCTCCCGCAGCCCATCCAGAAGCAGCCCGGCCGCGGCCAGGGTGCGGGGGCCGGGGCGGTGGGAGCGGGCGGCGCGGGCGATGTCGCGCACCACCCCGTCGTCGGCCCACAACAGCCGTCCGCCGGCCAGGGCGGTCTCCAGGGTGATGAGCTGGTTGTGGCCGTCCACCGCCACCACCCGGCCGGCGCAGTCCTCCGGCTCCAGCAGCCGCCGGCGGCGCCGGGCGGCCGCGGCCGGGGCGAAGACCCCCCGGACCAGCAGGTCGCGCTGGGCCGCGTCCAGGGCGTGGCGGTCGCCCACCAGGGCCAGGCAGCGGACCCGGGGATAGCCCCGGCCCAGCAGGTGGCGCAGTTCGGCCGCCGCCGCCAAGAGCGGATCGGGCATGGCTACCTCCGCCCGAAGGTCTACCAGATTCCACCGCCGGGGTCCCGGCCAAAACGACCCCTCCCCATCCCCGGACGCGCGAGCGCTGGTGCTATAATCGCCCCAGGCTGGGCCTCCGTCCGGCCATGGAGGCGACAAGACATGGAATTCGTATATCAAAGCGCCCGATTGACCTGGGTTCCGGGCCAGGGATATCGCCATCCCCACAATGGCCAGTGGGTGGCCGAGCCCAATCAGGCCTTGCGGGGCTGGATCGCCCCGGCCGAGGAAAGACCGGCCTGGGTGGCCCTGGTGGCGGCCATCACCGAGTATTGGCGGCACAACACGCCGCCCATCGGCGACGGCGGCGAGGTGGTGGAGTTCGGCTAGCCCTTGGCCACGAAGCGCCCCACCCGGACGGCGAACTCCGGCTGATCGGCGGCCGCCATCACCGCCCGGCGCTCGTCCTCGATCTGGCGGCAAAGCCCCTGGCGGGCGGCCCGGCCCAGGAGGCGCTTGCTGCGAGCCAGGGCCGCGCGCGGCCCCTGGGCCAGGGACCCGGCCAGGGTCAGCGCCGCCGGCATCAGCTCCGTCCCGGGCAGCACCCGGTCCACCAGACCCAACTCCTGGCAGCGCTCCGGGCTCAGGGGCCGGCCCAGGTAGAGGTCCTCGCCCGCCCGCAACAGGCCCTCCAGGCGGGGCAGGTGCCAGGTGACCCCGGCCGCCGGGACCAGGCCGATGGCCAGGAAGCCGGGCGTGATCTTGACCCCCTGGGCGACCAGCACCAGGTCGCTGGCCAGCATCCAGGCCAAACCCGCGCCCGAGGCCGCCCCGCCCACCGCCGCGATCACCGGTTGGGGCATGCCGGTCAAGGCCCAGATCACCCGGCTGACCCACTTGGTGTAGGTCTCGAAGACCGGCGAAGCCCCCTGGCCGGGGTGCTGGGCCAGATAGGCATGGGCCGCAACCACGTTGCCTCCGCCGCTGAAGACCCCGCCCGCGCCGGTGAGCACCACCGCGCGGCAGTCCCGGTCCCGGGCCAGGGCCTCCAGGGCTCCGGCCAGGCGCGGCCCCATGTTCTCGTCCATGGCGTTGGCCGTGGCCGGGTTGTCCATGGTCACCAGGGCCACCGCCCCCCGGCGCTCCAGGGTCACGTAGTTGGGCTCCACTATCCCCTCCTTGGCCGGGGCCGGCCAAAATCGGCCCACTCCGGGCGGGTCCAGGTTGCCACGGGACCGGGCTTGATGGCAAGCTGGAGGAAGCCATCCCAAACCAACGGAAGCGCCGGCCCCTTCCCCGCGCCTGGCACCCTCCGAGGGGGAGAACGCCCATGCCCGACCCACGGGTCCTGACCCGGGTGCGGACCCTGCTGGAGCGCGACGAGGCCTCCAGCCGCAACCGCCCCCTCCCCGAGGTCAGCGAGACCAGGAGCCAGGAGGTCTACCGCCTCTACCGGCTCTACGCCGCGGTCTCCCGCGAGCTGGGCGAGGCCGCCACCCGGCCGGAGGTGATGGTGCGGGCCGAGCGCCAGGACGGCGGCCTGCTCCTGACCATCGCCGATCCCCGGGTCAACTATCGCCGGCAAAGCCTGGCCCCGCCTCCCCTGGACGCCTACTTCATCCACCTGCTGGAGCGCCTGGGCCTGCCCGGCCCGGGCCTGAAAAACCCGTAACCCCCGGCTAAAACTTTGTGATAACTTAACTCAGCGCAGCCCTGGGACGGGCGGCGCGGGGTTTGGACTCGCAGAAGAAAAGGACGCGAGGGGGATGAACATCTACGTCGGCAACTTACCCTATAGCTTCGATGACGACCAGTTGCGCGACCTGTTCGCCCAGGAGGGCGAGGTGCGCTCGGCCAGGGTCATCAAGGACCGCGAGACCGGCAACTCCCGGGGGTTTGGTTTCGTGGAGATGCCCTCCCAGGAGGAGGGCGAAGCGGCCATCTCCCGCCTCAACGGCTATTCCATGGGCGGGCGTAAGCTGACCGTCAACGAGGCCAAGCCCCGCGAGGGCGGCGGCCCGGGGCGGGGCGGCGATCGCGGCGGCCGTCCTCCCCGTCCCCGCAACTACTAGACCGAACCATATTGCTCCAGCGCCAGGGGCCCGGAAGCTTCCGGGTCCCTGGTTGTGACACGCCATGCCCCTTCCCCCCGCGCAAGACCCCCACGAGTTGCTGCCAGTGGTGGACGACCAGGACCGCCCCCTGGGCCTGGCCCCCCGCTGGCGGGTCCATCGCGACGGCCTGCGCCACCGCGCGGCCCATGTGCTGCTGTTCGATCCCGCCGGCCGGGTCTACCTGCAACAGCGCTCGGCGGCCAAGGACACCCATCCCGGAAAATGGACCAGCTCGGCCAGCGGCCACGTGGACCCGGACGAGGAGTATCACCAGACCGCCCGCCGGGAGTTGAAGGAGGAGCTGGGCCTGGACCTGGAGCCCCTGCCGGCCGGTCGCCTGGCCGCCGGGCCAGCCACCGACAACGAGTTCACCGCGGTCTATTACCTGGTCAGCCAGCGCACGCCCCGGCCCAACCCGGTGGAGATCGCCACCGGACGCTTCTTCACCCGGGCCGAGGCCGAGGCCCTGGCCGCCGACCCCGCCCGGGGCGCGCCGTCTCTGGCCCCGGTCCTGGCCCTGGGCTGGGCCGCCCTGGAGCGCGCGGCCGGGCGATAGCTCCCCAGGGCAGGACCGGGGCTGGCTGGTCGCGCGGACGGGTGGGATGAGTTCGCGGAGGCGGAGGCCAGGCCCATTTCACGCCAAGGTAATTACAGAGTAGGCATCCTAAGCGGGGCGGCCGGGGTGGACAAGCTCCAGACGCTGTCCGATCATCGCGAGGCCAGCTTCGGCCTGGCCTATGGGGTGTTGCTCAAGGAGCTGCGTCTCTTGGCCCGGGCGATCTTCGTGGTCGACCG
>Ga0228536_1001041_pt1 | contig 33564 bp, 29 predicted proteins | sample SJ1Smetagenome_FD_168611 | JGI IMG/M metagenome (GOLD analysis project Ga0228536, IMG submission 168611) | Enriched culture of PCE-dechlorinating microbial communities from Ithaca, New York, USA - SJ1.S | ecosystem: Engineered > Modeled > Simulated communities (microbial... > Unclassified...
CAACGTTCTGCTTTTCCTTGGCGGAATCGCCCTGGCTGAACAGAATCTCCACGGTGTAGCCGGCTTTTTGAAGAGCATCCTTGAAGCGGGTTTCATCCTGGATCCAGCGGGGTTCGTCCTTGGTCGGCAAAACAATGCCGACTGCCAGTTTTTCGCCAGCGGCGGGCGTTTCGGCAGCCTGCTTAGGCGCGCAGGCTGCAAGGGCGAGGCTGGTTGCGAGAACAATACTCACAAATAGCCAAACAAATCTTCTTGCTTTCATATTCATACTCCTTAGTGTGATTGAATTGGAACTTCGATTAGACGATCCATATCATCTCTTCTGTTTATCTGATACTTTTCACTCCCTTCGCTAAGCAACATGCTGCAATTTGGATTATCCTCCAAAATCAGGGTTATTGGTAAGTATTTATCATTTTCAAAGAAAAGACCTCAACCGAGACTGATCAGGTAAGCTTCAGGGTCGACTGTGATATTAAAGGTGAATTAACAATGGTTAATTTAAATATCATAATAACATAGAAACGTCAATTATTGGGACTTATGCTTTTACTAAAAGCGCTGAGCCTGGGAATTATTCCCTATGGCGGATGAAATCTGCACGCTGGGACACGCTTCTTGAAGCAAATTTCGCGCCTGATATATACACACCCGAGAGGAGCCCGGGCAGCGGGAATCCGCAGGCGGCAGCGGATATCCCCGCAAATATTAACGCAACGCTGATATACACAGGCTGTCTGGGAGTTGCCCGGATGATATAATCCAAAGACTTGAAACCAGAAGAAATGAGTCAGATATGCCAAAAACAACTATCCCATGTCCGCGCTGCCGCACCCCTATCACCGCGGAGATTACCCGCCTGTTCGACCTGAGCAGCGACCCAGAAGCCAAGGAGAAGCTCCTTTCGGGGTCTGCCAATTTGATAGACTGCCCGGTGTGCCATTATCAAGGCGTTTATCCTTCTCCGATTGTGTATCACGACGCGGATAAAGAATTGTTGTTGACTTACTTCCCACCCGAGTCTAACCTCCCGCTGCCGGAACAGGAAAAAATCATTGGACCCCTGATTAAAAAAGTGGTGGATACCCTGCCGCCGGAAAAACGCAAAGGATACCTGTTCCGCCCCCAGACGATGCTGACCCAGCAGCTTTTATTCGAAACCATCCTGAAAGCTGACGGGATTACCCCCGAGATGATGAAAGCTCAGCAGGAAAAGCTGGTTCTGATTTCCCAGTTGGCGGCTGCCGCGCCGGATAAGCTGCCGGAACTGATCGCGCAGAATGACGATAAGATTGATGAACAGGTGTTCCTGCTCATTTCACGTCTGGCGGAAACCTCGGCAGCTGGTGGGGATCAGGAGGGAGTGCAAATTCTGGCTAACCTGCAGCAAAGCATTGTGGAACACTCCAGCTACGGCAAGAGCCTGGCGGAGCAAGCCCGCGAATCGCAGGCCGCTGTGCGGAGTTTACAGGAACTCAGCCAGAAAGGGCTGACCCGGGAATCTTTGCTCGCGCTCATGATTGAATCAGCGGATTCGGACGTTCGCCTGACCACCCTGGTGACCATGGCGCGCGGAGGTCTGGATTACACGTTCTTTGAACAACTCAGCGCCAAAATTGACGCTGCCTCGGGCGAAGAGAAGGATAAGCTGAGCGCGCTGCGCGAAAAACTCCTGGAGTTGAGCGCGGCGGTGGATGACGCGCTTAAAGCGCAGATGGAACAGGCACAGGCGCTGCTGGATGAAATCCTCAAAGCGGAGAACATTGAAGAGGCGGCAGAAAAGGCGCTGCCGCGCGTGAACCAGGCGTTCGTGGATGTGGTCAACAATGCGGCGCAGCATGCCCAGGCGGAAAAAGACCAGGCCAAGCTGGAGAAGCTGATGCGGGTTATTGCCGTGGTCCAGGCGGCCAGTCAATCTGGCGCGGCGCTGCAGTTAATTGAGATTTTGCTGCAGGCAAAAGATGCGTCCGCCCGGCAGCAGGTATATGAAAAAGCGGGGGACGCGATTGACGCGGAGTTCCTGCAGATGCTGAACGAACTTATCGGGCAGATGGAAAAGAAAAACGAACAGGCGGAAGCTTTGGCGCGCCTGAAAGATATCAGCCGCGAAGCGCTGCGCTTCTCCATGCAGCGCAACTTCTCCAGGAATAATACCGCTTAGTGCGGATTGTTCTCCAGACGCAGACCATGACCCCGAACCGTGACGATATAGTCATAGTCGGGGTCAATTTGGTTAATTCGTTCCCGCAAGCGCCGCACCAGCGCGTCAAACGCCTGTTCGGTCACCCAGGGAGTTTCCTTACCCCACACCGCGTTGATCAACTCTTCACGGCTGACAACCTCACCGCTCCTGACGAAAAGCGCGTGCAGCAGGCTGAACTGCTGCGCGGATAAGGGCGGCTTTAACTCCACGCCGCGCACCCTAACCTGCCGCGCGTCGGGGTCTACTTGCAGGGTGAAGGCCTGCACGTATTCGCCGGGCAATTCTGAGAGCGGCAGAGTGGCGTCGGATGAAAGGAACAGAAATGTCTGGGCAAAGGCAACCCGGATTTCATCGCTTTCACGCAGCTGTGTCGGGGCTGTCAGGGCTTGCCCGTTCAGATAGGTGCCGTTTTTGCTGTTCAGGTCTTCGAGGAATACGGCGTTTTCCTGGAGGACGAGGCGGGCATGCCGCCGCGAAACCTGCCGGTCGGGGACGACCACTTCACAGTTTTCATCCCGACCAATTGTCAGCTGACCGTTGATAACCCATTGTTGGTTTTCAAGCGGACCAGATTGTGCCAACAGAACAGCAAACTCCATCCAAGCCCTCAAACTTATGCGCTATAATTTCATATTATAACCCACGCGTTTTAACGTGGTCTCCGCGCGAAAGCTCCTACACGCCGAAAAAAGGAGCGCGGATATTCTTGGAAAGGAAAGTAACCATGCCTGTCCGGGCCGCCAAAGGCAGTATTCTGCACGACCGCTACCGCATAGACCGCATCATCGGTCAGGGCGGTTACGGCTGCATTTACCTGGCGGAAGATATGCGCCTGAGCGGGCGTTTTTGCGCGGTCAAGCAGGTCTCTTATGACGCCTCACTCCCCCAAAAGCTGTTGGACGAGTCACGGGAACAATTTCTGAAGGAAGCCACTGTGCTTGCCCGCCTGGACCATCCAAACTTGCCCAAGGTGTCGGATTATTTCTCAATTGAAGAGGATGATTACCTGGTGATGGATTACGTGCCGGGGGACGATTTGCGCGCTTTGGTTTCCAAAGCAACCGCCGAGGGGCGTTTTCTGGATGAGGAAGACGTCCTGGATTGGGCAAAACAAATCGGGGACGCGCTGGATTACCTGCACAACCAGCAGCCTCCTATTGTGCACCGGGATATCAAGCCTTCCAATCTGAAGCTTACCCCCACCGGGCTGGTTAAGCTGGTTGATTTTGGTTTGGTTAAGCTGCTGGCGCCGGGTGAGGTGACCATTACCATCATGCAGGGGCAAGGCACCGCGATTTATACGCCGCTGGAACAATACGGCGGAGACAGCCTGCACACCGACCGGCGGGCGGATATTTACGCTTTTGGGGGCACGCTCTATCATCTGCTCACCAACCAGCCGCCTGTGAATGTGCGCGACCGCTTTTTGGATCCCAAAAGCCTGCCCGCGCCGCGTTCGCTGAACCCTGCTGTTTCGGCGCGGGTGGAGGAAGCCGTCTTGTGGGCGCTGCAGCTGCACCCGGACGACCGTCCCGCGGATGTGCGTACCTTTTTGAAGGCGCTGACCGGGGAATCCACCAATCACCTGCGGGCTGTTATGGGAGGCAATGGGGCTAAGCGGCCGGAACGCATGAACGACGCGGATTGGCGCCTGGTCGCGATTTCCGCCGGGCTGGGCTTTTTGAGCCTGCTGCTGACCCTGCTGCGGAATTTGTAGGCGGGGCAGCGCCCGTCATTGCAGCGTGGTGCTTTCTCTGTTGATTGGCATATCGGGAGAGCCCAAAAAAGGCAGACAGCCGAAGAACGGTCATGAGGAGGCATGCCGGCAAGACGGCTGCCCAGCACGCGGCACGCGTCAGCGGCGGGAAACGTCGCACCCCGCTAAGATTCGTCAGGATAATTGTTGATTTTGGGGTGTTACTTCCCCCGCGCGGCGGTTTTCTTCGCGAACCACCACACCAGCGCCGCCAGCCAGCCAAACAACATACCGCTTAATGCCACCTGGACCACGAACCAGGTGCCGCCTTCTTTTACCAGCGCTTCCAGCCCGGGCAAGCCCAGCGTGAGCAGCAGATAAGCCGCGAACCCGCCAATCAGCGCGCAAACCCCTGCGCGCGCTCCCCACAGCCGTGACCCCCACCAGAAAAAGCCGCTCGCGTACGCCGCGGCAAAGCCCAAAGACATGACCATCATGCTTAGCAGCCAGTCGTCCATCTCCGGGTATCCGCGGCTGTTCGCGGAGCTGCCGCTGGCGGGCGTGGGGCTGGTTTCCGCGGTCAAGGCCGGCATGGGCGTGGGGCTGGGGGCAAAGGTGGGCGTCGCGGTGGGCATAATCAACTGCGCCAGGCCGCCCTGTGTGTTCAGGATGAGTGTTCCGGAGGTCATCGCCGGTTCGCTGCTGGCGGTCACCTCAAAAATCCCATCGCGTTCAATGCGGTATTCCACCGTGGCAAAGCCGTCTTTGGTAACTGCCTGGGGCTGCCCGATGATGGCTTGATCGCCTGCCAACCGGATTGTGAACTGAACGACGGTTCCATCCGGCACCAGGTGTTGGTTGTTATCGCGAATGACGCCGGCTTGGATTCTGACCGTCTCACCCAGCGCGAAGAGGGGCATGGGCGTCACCCCGCCTGGCGTCGCGCCCACCTCGGGGGCGGTGGTCTCGCGTGAGGAAATTAATACAATGGGGATGACTTGATCCGGGCTCGGAGAAGTCTCAGAAATCAAATCATACCCGACGGCAGGCAGCGAAACTGGCAGTGAACCGGAAGCCTGGATTTCTTGCATCAAAACACGGGCGGCAACATCAACGCTGGATTGGTTGCTGCTGTAAAGCGCGAAGTACGCCGAGAGCTTGGAAATCTCGGTGGCGTCCAGATAGTAGGGCGCGTCGTAGGCAAAGACGACAACCTTTTTGTCGCGGATTAAATCGAGACGCTCCGAAAGAATGCGCCGCAGGGCATAAGACTCGGGGCGCGCCGGGCTCAAATTCTGAATATTAAAAACAACCCAATCCGCCCGTTTAAGGTTGTCTGCCATGTATGGGTCAGACAGCTCTGTTTTTTGGTCCAGTATCTCGCTGAGCTGGTTAAAGCTGTAGGAACTCAGGCGGTTTTGAAGCAGTTGGTTGCTGCCGCTCTGACCGTATAAGCGCAGCAAAGTATTCTGGAATGTGCTGGTGGCGAGCGTGTATTCTGGCTGGCAGGTGCTGCATAGTTTCAGGGCGCGTTGGTCGCTGAATATGACCAGATATTCATAAGTGCCGGGCGGGCTGGGCAGCAGGCTGTTCAGATAATCCTGGCTGGGTGAAATGAGCGTGACGGCTTCCCGGGCGATGTTGAAGGCGAGCTGGGAGTTCCTGCCGAGGTATTGCAGACCAGCCCGATCGGGTATGACAGTTTCGAGGGAAAATTCACCATACAGGCGCAATTTGGCGTTGAGGATGCGCAGAACCGCTTCGTCCACGCGCTGCGCGAAGGCAGGGTCCTCCTCATATTTGCTGGTAAAGTAATCCAGGGTCTGAAGGATGGTATCGTACGGCTTAACTTCACCCGGGCTGGAAAAATCTTTCAGATAGAGCATATCATTGCCAGCCAAAAAAGCCGTCCGCGCGATGGTGTTGGCGTCGAAGCTGTGCCCGGTCGGATCAAAGAACGAGCGCACGGCTTTGCTGCCGAGGCTCTGGCTGACCGTCAGACCGCCTGCCGCGCGCCAGCTCGCCAACGGTTCAACCGCCAGCAGCTGTGCCAACGCCGTCGCGTCAAAGCTGATCGGGCGGGTTGTGGCGCGGATATTCCCCTGAAACCCCTGAAAACGAATGTGGGAGACCATCAGACCGTCCGCCCTCATGCCGGAGTCTTCCGCGGATGTCACCGAAAAAAACGGGGCAAGTTCAATTTGTTTCAACTGTTCAAGGGATTTACGGACGGTGGCGACTTCTTCATCCGGCGGCCGGTCCGCGCTGCCCAAACCAGGGAAGTGCTGGGCGACCACGCTCATGCGGTTCCCGCTGCCGGCGTGCAAACCCGTGATAAAGGCCTGACCAATTTTACCGACCCAATAAGGGTCTCCCCCATAGACATCCGTGCCTGAATATGCCGCGGCTTCCAGGTTGGTCGTTTCGGCAACATCCAGCGTTGGACCCAGAAATAAGTTGATGCCGAGCGCGGAAAGTTCGCTGCCAAGCAGTTCACCGCTTTGCTGCGCCAGAGAGGGCGACCAGGTGGCTCCGAGCGTCATCTGGTCGGGCTGATCGCTGAGACTGGTCAGGATCTGGGAAGAGTGGTTTCCGGATTGTTCAATGCCGATGTAGAGGGGGATATAGACGGGCAGCTCGCCGCGCAGGGTGGTATCAGGAGATAGTTGGGTCTTTTCCCAGGCGGCGGACTGCATGGCGGCAATCAGGGTATAAGCTGATGCAAGGGTATCCGTGCCGGAAAAATTATCGGATTCCACGCTGAGCACAAAGCCGCCAATGTGGCGCGCGGTGATTAATTCCCGTAATATCGTGCCTTCGCTGAGGTTACTCCCGCTGAACCTGATCAGGAAAAGCTGGCCAACTTTTTCGGCGGGGCTCATGGCTGCCAACAGGTTCTCCGCTTGCGGTTGGGACTTTGCCTGCGCCGGGGAGGGCAGCATGGAGAAGAGCAGGCTGAGCGCCAGGAAGAGCCCGAGCGCGCGGCGAAGACTCATTTCTTTCCTTCCAAAACCCCGCGTGCCGCGGCAGGGTTGTTACAAATAATGCCGTCCACGCCCAAAGCGCCCAGACGCAGCAGCGCCTGAGGGTCGTCCACCGTCCAGGTGTTCAGCGCCTTGCCGCGCGCGCGCAGTCGGGCGAGCATTTCGGGGGTTACGTCTTCGTAATATGGGTGCAGCGCGTCGTAGGGGAACAAACGTCCAACCGCGCCGAGCATCGCCTTGGACCCGGGCGCGGCAAGCAGCCCAAGGGATATTTCATGCTTTTGGCGGCGCGCTTTGCTCAGGTTAATGGGGTTGAAAGAGGACAACAGCACCGAATTTTCGAGGTGAAAGCGTTCGGTGAGGGCAATCACGCGTCTGGTTAAGTCATCCAGGGGGTGCGCGTAGTTTTTGAGCTCGACGTTAATCCGCATTTTTCCGCCGACGGCTTCGTAAACCTCAGCGAGGGTGGGCAGTTTTTCGCCGCGGAAGGCATCCCCAAACCACACGCCGGCATCCAGTTCCCGCAGGGCAGCCAGCGGCATTTCTGCCACTTTACCTGTGCCGTCTGTGGTGCGGTCCACGGTTGAGTCGTGAATGACGACCAGTTCTTTATCCCGGCTGAGCATCACATCCAGCTCGATGCCGTCCGCGCCGGCGTTCAAAGCCGACAAAAAGGCAGCCAGGGTGTTTTCGGGAGCCAGAGCGCTGGCCCCTCTGTGGGCGTAAATAAGAGGGCGGAGGCTGTCTTTGTTTATCATGGATTTAAATTATAGCATGTGCGCCGCACAAAGCCCGCCTGAGGAACGGGGACGCGCCTCACAAAAACCTGTGGTTCAGGAAATACAGCCGGGGTTGGCAAGCTGGAAAAGCTTTGTTCTGGCGCTAAGCTTGAGAGTCTTAGGATAAAGCCTCTTTTCAACGGCACTGGGGAGCGCGCCGATTTACAGCACCCGCGCTGCCTTGCTGCAGGCAGGGGCACTGCTTCCAGGTTCTCCCGAGCGCAACCCCAACCTGATCGGCTTTTCAGATAAAGCTGAGAATTCACCGGTGATTTCAATTATTAATCGAAACCTCAGACGCAAAGCATACAATCAGCACGGGGTTAAAGCATAAGCAGCGGTCCGTCGTTACCGCTGCTTATACCTGGAGGAGAAAGATCGAAATGCTCGTTTATGTTTTGCTGCAGTCAGGTGTCCATGCTGTCTGCTGTTCGGTTGGACGGAAACCGTGTTCCGTTCTGCCTTACGCTGAAATATTATCAGGGCTTCCTGTGATTAAGCCAAAAAAATGCTTGGAAAAAGCTGAGAATGAGGCTGTCACAGGATTTTCACAGCAGCATCAGGTATAGTGTGATATATAAAAAGAAGTTAGTGAGATCAGGGATTGAACATGCCAAAAGTACTGATTACGGATGATGACCAAAAACTCCTCAAGATGCTGAAACGCACACTGATCTATGAAAACATGGAGGTCCTCACCGCCTCAACCGGCGTCGAAGCGCTGCAAATCGTGCATGAGCAAAAGCCAGACCTGATGATTCTGGATTGGATGATGCCGGAGATGGACGGATTAGAGCTTGTTCAGCAGCTAAGGGATGTGAACAACCGCCTGCCCGTCCTGATGTTAACCGCGCGCGACGCCGTCGAAGACCGGGTTGAGGGTTTGGAAAGCGGCGCGGATGATTATCTGGTTAAACCGTTCGCCCCCTCAGAACTGGTGGCGCGGGTGCGTGCTTTGCTGCGCCGGGTGGAAACGCATCCGGACGAAACCGTGGTGCAATATGCTGACCTTAAACTGGATCCGATTCAGCACGAAGCATGGCGCGGAACGCGCTTGCTCGACCTGACGGTGACCGAATACAACCTGCTGTATTTCTTTTTGCGCCACCCCCGCCAGGTTTTGGAGCGCAGCCAAATTCTGACCGAGGTGTGGGGATACGACTTTGGCGGCGACAGCAATGTTTTGGAGATTTACATCAGCTACCTGCGCAGGAAGATTGAGAATGAAGGCGAGCCCCGCCTCATTCAAACCGTGCGGGGAATCGGCTACGTTCTGCGCGAGGAATAATGTCAATCCGGGCGCGGTTTACCCTGCTCTACAACCTTATCCTTTTGCTCACGCTGGTCTTCTTTGGCACGGCGTTATACGGCATCCAAGCCAGGAGCACGCTCAACAACCTCAAGAAAGACTTAATTTACAGCAGCGACGCGGTCGCGATTAACCTTGTGCCGATGATTCTTTCAAACCCGCCCGGTGTCGGCCCATACGTCGCCGCCGACCCTAAAACTTTTGAGAGTCTATCCAACGCCGAAGTTATCAAGAGCCTGCGTGAACGGGAGATTGTGCGCGTGCTGAACGCCGATGGCACGCTCATCGCCGCCCCTTATGGTTTGGCTGACCAAGGGCTGCCCTTCAGCGACCAGGGCTACGCCAGGCTCCAGAAAGGTGAAATCTGGTGGGAGTCGGTGCGTTTGGGTGAGCGCCTGCTGATTTTGAATCGACCCGTGATGCAAGAAGGCAAGCTTTCCATGATTCTGCAGATTGCCCGCCCACTGACAGAGCGCGACCGCAGCATGGAGGCTTTGGGCAGGACTTTGATTGTCGCTATCCTTCTGACGATGTTCGCGGCTGTGGCTATCGGGTGGTTCTTTTCGGGCTATGTGCTCAATCCAATCCGCAAAATCACGCAAACCGCCCGCCAAATTGGAAATGAACAGGATTTTTCACGTCGGGTGGAATATCTGGGGCCGCAGGATGAGGTCGGACAGCTGGCGGTAACGATTAATACCATGCTTGGGAAGCTCGAAGATGCCTACGAAGGCAAAGCGCGGGCTTTGGAATTGCAGCGGGAGTTTGTCGCGGATGTTTCACATGAGCTGCGCACGCCGCTGACCACCCTGCGGGGGAATCTGAGCTTGCTTTCACACCAGCCGGCAGTTTCCCAGGAGGAGCAGGCGGATATCCAGAAGGATATGGTCGAAGAAACCGAACGGATGATTCGCCTGGTTGGCGCCCTGCTCGAGCAAGCTCGCGCGGATTCTGTGCAGGATGTTGTCCGGGATAGGGTGGACCTGGCGGGTTTGTTGGAAGAAGTGATCCGGCAGGCGGGGCAGTTGGAAGAAAGCCGGCAGATAGTCCTGGACGCGCCTGAGGAGCTGTACCTGCAAATCTGGCGCGACGGCTTGAAACAAGTTTTGCTGGTTTTGCTGGATAATGCCTTGAAATACAGCAGCGGAATTATCGAAGTGACAGCCCAGGCAAACGAAGACCGTTTGGAAATCCGGGTGCGGGATCACGGCGCCGGCATCCCTGAGGAAAAAATGGCACACATCTTTGATCGTTTTTACCGGGGAGAGCGCGCCAGCGGCACCGGTTTCGGGCTTGGGCTGTCTATCGCCAAGAGCCTGGCGGAAGCGATGGGTGGGCAGTTGGTTTTGGAAAGCCAGCCCGGCGAAGGCTCCACCGCGCTCATCAGCTTGCCGCTTGACCGATAGCGTGCGCGGCTGGTTCCTGCGCGCGAGGCGGCCCGGCTTGAGAAGGCGGGCCGTGCGTGTGAGTTCAGCCGATGAGTTGTTCGCGCAGCTGCAGCACCTGCCGGCGGACCCGGTCGTCAGCTTCAATCAAATCCGCTACTTTGTCGCAGGCATACATCACGGTGGTGTGGTCTCTCCCGCCCAGTTCCTCGCCAATCTTGGGGAGGGAAATGCCGCCGAGCTCGCGCATCAGATACATGGCGACCTGCCGTGGAAGCGCGACATCTTTGGAGCGGTCTTTGCTCAGAATGCGTTCGGTTGATATCCCGAAATACTTGGAGACGGTGCCGATAACGTCGTTGGACGCGAGCGTGCCGCGCTGCGGCAGGATATCGACCATGGCGTTGTTCGCCAGCTGTAGGGTCAGCTTCTCACCGCTCAGGTCCGCGTAAGCCAACACGCGGTTCCAGGCGCCTTCCAGCTCACGAATATTCGCCTGGACTTCGCGCGCGATCATTTCCATGATTTCCGACGGGACTTCGCGATTGGCTTTTTCGGCTTTGGTGCGCAGGATTGCCAGACGAGTCTCAAAATCCGGGGGTTGGATGTCTACGGTCAGACCCCATTCAAAGCGCGAGCGCAGGCGCTCTTCGAGTGTGCTCATCGCCTTGGGCGCCCGATCGGAGGTCATCACGATTTGTTTATCCTGCCCGTGTAAGGTGTTAAAAGTATGGAAAAACTCCTCTTGCGTGGATTCCTTGCCGGAAATAAACTGAATATCGTCAATCAGCAGCACATCCACCTGACGGTACTTCTCGCGGAAGGCGGCTGTGGCTTTGGTGCGGATGGCGTTGACCAGGTCGTTGGTAAATTCCTCGGAAGAAACATAAAGCACCTGCAGCCCCTGCTGCAGCACGGCATTGCCAATCGCGTGCAAAATGTGGGTTTTGCCCAGGCCGACGCCGCCGTACAAAAACAGCGGGTTGTAGGCTCGCGCGGGATGTTCCGCCACTGCCAGGCTGGCGGCGTGCGCCAGGCGGTTGTTCGGACCAACCACAAAATTATCGAAGCGGTATTTTGGCGCGAGGTGGGTCTCAAACGCATCCCTGAGCGCTTCTTCCGCGCGAAGTGGGGTAACCAGTTCATCGACGGGAGGTTCAACAGCCTGAGCTGCCCAAACAGAAAATTCAAGCTGCACGGACCGCGCCATCATCCCACTCAGTTTATTAATCAGGGTGGCTTTCAGGCGGCTCTCCAGCCAATCGCAAGCGTAGGCATTGCTGGCGCCCAGATAAAAAACGCCGGCAGCTTCATCGAACCGGATCAGTTGCGTTTGCTTCACCCAGGTATCGTAAGTTGCCTTTGAGAGCTCTATCTGTAATTGTCCTTGCGCCGCTTGCCAAGCCTGCTGTGCGTTCATTGCGTTTCTCCTGATGCCCTGCCTGATTACCAGGGATTTGTTTCTGAACGGAACAACAATAAACTAGACGAAGTTTACTTCGCATGCGAATCACGTCTTTCCCGATAATGTGGATCCGCTCTAAGAACCTGTTTGGTTGTCGTTCTTCAGTTCGGTACGCCGATTCTAACACCCTCACCCCCTCCAAACAAGATAACTTGGAGCCTGGCGGCTTAAAAGTTGATGATTCTTTAAGAATCCGTATTCTTAAAACTTATCAGGGAATCTTAGTTTTTGGCGCCCCTCAGACCCGGTTCTCGCACCCCCCAAATGCAAGGGAAAAACCTGCCAAGGCACCCCTATATGTAGGGGATTAAGCGAACTTTTCGTAATTAATACCTGCAATTAGGATAAATTTCATTGGATATTTGGGGAACAAGGCTGGCTTATTTTGTGGATAGTGATTCCGGATTGGGAATCAAAGCGGGTTGGCTGCCCAAGCTATGCGCTGACCCCGCGATCTTCCGCGAGCATAATCCTTGCAGCCCGCCGTCCGATTTCCACCGCGTAATTGGTACCCCGGTCCCAGGGGTAAACCTGACTCATGCTGGCAAAGTACACTCCCGGGACGGGCGTCTTGATTGCCGGGATATTCCTGGAGTGATTTACCAACGGGATGGGTTGGGCATAAGCCGTCTTGGAAACCCAGGTCTTCTTCACCCATTCCGGCTTAAACTCCGGGTTTATCGCGGTCAGGTGCGGCAGAAACTCAGCCAGAAGTTCCTGGTCGCTCTTCTGAAAATTCGGGTGGTCAACTTCCAGATAGTCGCCAATATAGATGATGTGATCGCCGCCGAAGTATTCCGGTTTGAGGAAGTTCGTGTGTTCCACCAGGGATAGGAAAGGGAAGCCCATCTGTTTGGGAATGTTGTACCAATAGTAACCCTGCGGTGAGAGCGCCCGCGAAAGCGAGAGCGTCATCACCACCGCGCCCATGCTCTTCAGGCTCAGCAGACCAGCCAGGTAATCCTGAGGCAGCCCGGGGGTGAGCTTTGCCATAATGCCTGGTGAAAGCGTGACCAGCACCTGGTCGAATTCCTGCGCTTCCCTTCCGGGAAAACGAAGCAAAACCCTGCCGTTCCCGGTCTGTTCGATGCTTTTGACGCCGGTGTTGTAAACAATTGCCGCGCCCAGTTCTTCCAGGCGCGCCGCGAATTTATCCGCGAAGTTCTGAAAACCACCGATAAAAGTGCCCAGCCTTGTGCTGCGGGAGTGCAAGCGCGCCCACATCCAGGCCATGTTCACCTGTTTGGCATAGCGCCCGCCAAATTTTCCAATCATCATCGGCTCCCACATGCTCTCATAGACCTTATCGCCGGCTTTGGCGCGCATCCAGGCGTCGGTGGTGGTCTTTTCCAGGTTCTGCCAGCTGTTGCTCAGACGGAGGTATAAGCCTACCAACCCAAAGCGTATCTTATTGAGACCCCAGCCCAAGCCCGGGTAGAGCAGGGCGGCGCTGATTGAATCAAAAGGATAAAACCTGCCCCGGTAATACAGAACGCTGACAGGCTTGGGAAAAATAACCTGGTCCGACCAGCCCAATTCCTCAATCAGCCCGCGCATATATTTATCGGAGGTGAACCAATGGTGGTAATAGCGTTCCACCGACCAATCCCAATGCGGCTCTTTGAAGCCGGCTGCCAAACCGCCGGGGTGGTCTGAAGCTTCGAAAACGGTCACATCTTTCCCGGCCCGGATCAGGTCATAAGCGGCGCTCAAGCCGCCGATTCCGGCGCCAATCACCGCGATGTTTTGCTTGCGTGTAGGTTCTGTCATGGATTTTGGTTTCCTTATTGTTCCGCGGGCGGCTTTGGTTCGTCCTGGTATGTTTCTTTAAGGCTGCCCACGTCCGTGCTCAGCGAAAATCCTTCCCGCAGGAAGAAGAGCGCGCCCAGGAGCGTGATGGGCACCCAAAGAGCCGCGCGCAGCAGCAGGGTGTAGCCCAGAGCCAGCTCGGAGCCAATGCCGAACAACAGCAGCATCGCTTTACAGGCCGCGTCAAAGGTGCCCAAGCCGCCAGGCGCCGCCGGCACCAGCAAGACGAGGTTCACCACCCCATTCAGGAGCATCAGGGTCATAAAACTCAGGTTCAGCCCGAGCGCGCGCATGACGCCCCAATACAAGCCCGTCTCACAGGTCCAAATCGCAATGGAAAGCAGCAGCACTTTCAGCGTGTCCAGAGGGGAGCGCAAGCTGGAAAGCCCGGTGATGAAGCGCGCCACAATTCCGTTCAAAGACGCGCGCAAACGGGACGGAACCAGACGGTTGATTACCCAGGCGCTGACCTTTTGGGTTTGACGCGGGAAGAGTACCATAGCCAGGAAGATAAGCAGCAGCAGCAAAAACACAGCGCTGCCAATCAACGCGCCTTTTTGAATACTTCTGACCCAATCCGCCGCGGCTGGCATCGCGGTCAGTTGGCGCAGGTTCAACAGCACCAACCCCAGGATGACGATCGCGTCAAACAGTCGTTCTACCACGATGGTCGCCAGGCTGCCGGAGATATCCACCTGATCTTTGGATTTGAGCAGCACCGAACGCAGCACCTCACCGGCGCGGGCGGGGTAGACGTTGTTGCCCATGTAACCGATGGCAACCACCGGAAACAGGCGCCGGATGGGCAGATGTTTAAGTGGATTCAGCAGCACCTGCCAGCGCCAGGCACGCAGGAGGACGCCAAAAAAATAAAAGGCCAGCCCCAAAAGCACCCAGGACCAGCGCGCCTGCTTAAGGTGCTCCCAGACCAGGGAAAAATCTACTTTGCGGAAAGCCAGGTAGAGAAAAACCGCGCTGATTGCCACCCCAAGCCAGATGTGCCACCGTTTTATTTTCATGGTTCGATTTTACCATTGAGAGCGGGGGAGGAGAAATTCCCACCCTCCTGAAGTAACGCGGCGCGCAGGCAGCAGGGACGTAACGAGAGAGGCGGGGGCCTGTGGAGTTCCCGCCGTTTCCCTTTCCGCGCGCGTGGTTTGACCGTAAATCTCCTCATTTATCAGGCGGGGAGGCGGCATTCCAATCAGCCTGACAACCAACAGCCCATGCGCGTATTAAGGCTGCTTCGCCCCGACGAGTGACCCTCAAAGGGAGGGGAGCATACAAGGACAACCCCACGCATTAACCCCAGCGCCCGCCAGGTTCCCGAAAAATTGAAGGTATTCTTTCCTGCGGTACCCTAAAAAGCTGACTCTCTCTGGGAAAAGCCGGAAACGCACAACCGCTCAGGCTGCCTGGCGAATCAGTTCAGGCTCCTCGCAAATCCTCAATAACCGAATCGCTGACCGGCTCCAGTTCACCCCAGGTACTGCCCGTGCGCGCTTCGGTCAGCAGAGGAATGTCCAGACGCATGGTGTGTTCCATCACGTTCCTGGCGCTGGCGATGGTGGCGGCGACTTCCTTTTCCGGCACCTCAAAAATCAGTTCATCGTGGACCTGCAAGAGCATGCTGCCGCTCAACCCGGCTTTGGCGAAGGCTTCTGGCAGCGCGATCATCGCCAGCTTGATAATATCCGCGGCGGTCCCCTGAATGGGGGCGTTAATAGCTTCCCGTTCCTCCCGCTGGCGCATGGCGTAATTGGTGCCAGTTTGCAGGTTGGGGAAGTAGCGCCGTCTGCCCAGCAGGGTTTCCACATAACCCTGTTTGGCTGCCAGGACGCGGGTGTTATCCAGCCAGGCTTTCACCTTCGGGAAATGCTCAAAGTAGGCTTTGATGTAGTTTTCAGCTTCCGCCAGGGTCAGCTCGGTGGCGCGGGTGAGCCCAAAGGCGCTCATGCCGTAAATCAGCCCAAAGTTGATGGCTTTGGCGTGCCGGCGTTGGTTTTTATCCACCTTTTCCAGCGGGATATTATTAATCGCGGCGGCGGTGGCGGCATGAATATCCTGCCCCTGGCGGAACGCTTCCAGCATGGCCTCATCCTGCGAAATATGCGCCATGATGCGCAGTTCTACCTGCGAATAGTCAATCGAGACCAGCCTGGAGCCCGGCGCGGCGATAAAGCCCTGACGCACGCGTCTGCCAAGCTCCGTCCGCGTGGGGATGTTCTGCAGGTTCGGGTCTTGCGAGGCAATCCGCCCGGTGGCGGTGCCCGTCTGATTGAACGAGGTGTGAATTCGACCGGTTCTCGGGTTGACCTGCAAAGGGAGAGCGTCCACGTAAGTGGATTTCAGTTTGGTCAGCTCGCGAAATTCCAGGATTTCGTCAATAATCGGGTGCTGCCCGCGCATGCCTTCCAACACTCCGGCGGCAGTGGACAGCTTGCCAGAGCTGGTCTTGCGCGAGCGGTCGGGCGCTTCCAAGCCCAAGCGCTTAAAAAGCACATCCGAGAGCTGCTGGGTGGAGTTGAGATTAAAGGGTTCGCCTACCCGCGCGTAAATGGAATCCTCAATGCGCTGGATTTGTCCGTTCAGTTCCAGCGAAAAATTACTAAACAAATCCAGGTCCAACAGGATGCCTTTTTGTTCCATGCCCGCCAACACAGGGATAAGCTTCACCTCCAGGTCGCGGTTCAGCTCCTCTGCCTGATGGGAAACAAGGTCTGCCCGGAGCGGTTCCACCAGGCGCAGGCTCATCACGGCATCCGCCGCGGCATAAGACGCGGCTTGTCCAATCGGGACTTCCGCCATGCTAATCTGTTTTTTGCCGCTGCCAATTAATTCTTCGATATGGGTCATATCCGCGCCCAGGCGCACCCATGCCAGGTTTTTCAGCCCCAGGTTGCGCGAATCGGGGTTTATCAGCCATTCGGCAATCATGGTATCAAAGCTTATCGGCGCCACCTTATACCCGGCTTGCTCCAGGCAAATCAGGTCATACTTGGTGTTGTGCCCGACTTTATGGATGCGCGGGTTTTCCAGCAGGGGCTGCAGCGCCTGGAAAACCTGCTCTGGCGCCAGTTGTTTGCCTTGCGTGTGCCTGAGAGGGAAGTAATAACCTTTGGAAGGGTCCGCGGCCAGCGAGATGCCCACCAACTTCGCCCGCATTGGGTCTGTGCTGGTTGTTTCGGTATCAAAAGCCAGCAAATCGGCGCGCGACAGTTCCGCGGCGGCCGCCTGCAGGGTTTCGGGGGTGTCCACAATGACGGTCGTATAGTCCTCACCGCCGCTGAGAACTTCCACAACCGGGGCGGGTTCTTCGGCGAACAGGCTTTGCTGCGCGGCGTGTTCCAGGCTGGGGCGCAGCTTGCGCACAAGGCTGCGCAGGCGTTGGGTGAGGGTGCGGAACTCGAGCTGGCGGAAGAGGTCTTCCACCGCGGCGGGATTAAAGCGGTCAATTTCGGCTTGGGTCAGGTCAAAACGCAGCTTCAGGTCGGTGCGGATGCGCGCCAGATCCTGGCTGAGGTAGGCGGCTTCTCTTCCGGCAGCCAGAGATGCGCCGGCTCTGCCGCTGATTTCGTCCAGATGTCCGTAGATATTATCCAGGTTTTCGTATTTTCCCAGCAAGCTCACGGCTGTCTTCTCGCCGATGCCTTTCACGCCCGGGATATTGTCCGAAACATCCCCGATCAGGGCTTTGTAGTCCACCACCTGCCCGGGCAAAACGCCCAATTTGCGCTGGACGTCCTCGGGGAAGTAGTCTTCGACCGTGTTGGTCTTGCTGTTGGGTAATGAAACCACCACGCGGTTGGTGACCAACTGCAGCAGGTCGCGGTCTCCGGTGATAATCTTGACACCCAGACCCGCTTCCTGCGAAGCCCAGACAGCCAGGCTGCCAATTACGTCATCCGCCTCGTAATTCTCCACCTCCAACCGGGGGATGTTGAACGCGTCCACCATCTCGCGGATGCGCTCCACCTGACCGCGCAGGTCCTCAGGCATCTTGGCGCGGGTGCCCTTGTATTCCGGGTATAAGTCGTGGCGGAAAGTGCGTCCGGTATCAAAAGAGACGGCGAGATAATCGGGCTGCTCCTGCTCCAGAATGCGCAGGAGCGTGCTGGCGAAGCCAAACACGCCGGCGGTCGGTTCACCCGTGCTGGTTGCCCAGCGGGTGCTGCCGCCCGCGGTAAGCGCGAAATAAGAGCGGTAAGCCAGCGCGTGGCCGTCTAAAAGGTAGAGGATTTTTGGCATAAGGACCTCACTTGTGCAAAAAGGAACGGGAGCCGGGAGCCCCCGGGCGTTCAGAAGATAAGCGTCCAGCCTTCGGAAGGCGGCGCGGGCGTTTCGGCGGTTGGCAGCGCGGAAAGCTCTGGACCTTGCGGGCTCTCCGTCTGGGTTTCAAAGAGGGCATCCTGCCAGCGCTGTGCCTCGGGTTGGATGGTTTTACGCGCCTTCAGGTCGCTCAGGTCCGGCAGTTCCGGCGCGTTCAGCAGCTTTTCGAGCGCGGAAAAGCTGTTCAGGATATCGCAGAAACTGGTTTGGGTGGAGAAAAGCAGGCTGACCGGCTGCGATTGGGTCAGCAAGCTGCTAACCAGGAGCATCTGGCGGCCGTCCAGGTCGAGAAGGCGGTATTCGCCAGCCGAGCCCGGGCTGGCAGGCTGCTGTTGTTCAAGGTGGCAGATGATACGCGCGCTGAAAGAGCGCAGCTCCGGGCGAACGGAGGAGTAAATCCGCTGGTTTGCCGCGACAAAAACAGCCTCGGCAGCGCTGCCGGGCAGGAAGCGGGCAAAAAGGGAATCAAGATCCTGCGGCACTTTACAAAACCCGTATGCTGGGTTCTCCTACGTAAATTAGTTTAGCATGCCTTCAGGGCGGGTGCAAGCGCAGGGCTTTCAAGGCGCGCGCCGTGCATGCCAAACATCAGCGCGTCTGCCTTTATAATTGCGTTAAGAAAAGTGAGCACGAAGGAGCGCTATGGAAAACTTTGATGTCGTTATTATTGGCGGAGGTCCGGGAGGGTATGTCTGCGCTGTACGGTCCGCGCAGTCAGGCTTAAAGACCGCGCTGGTGGAGCAAAAAGATTTGGGCGGGGTGTGCCTCAACCTCGGCTGTATTCCTTCCAAGGCGCTCTTGCGCAACGCCGAACTGGCGCACTTGCTGCGGACAAACGCCCGCAGTTACGGCATTCAAATGGATAACCTCAGCCTGGATTACGGCGCGGCGTTTAGGCGCAGCCGCCAGGTCTCGCAACGCCTGACCAAAGGCGTGGGTTTTTTGATGAAAAAACACTGCGTCAGCGTTTTCAATGGGCGGGGCACGCTTTCTGACCCGACTGAGGTACAGGTGGCTTTAGCCGACGGCAGCACGCAGACGCTCACCGCCAACAACATCGTCCTGGCCACCGGCGCGCACCCGACGGTCGTGCCTGGGATGCAGCCGGATGGGGAGAAAATCCTGGATTATTCCCACGCAATACTGCTGGAACAACTGCCAAAATCGGCGCTGATCATTGGAGGCGGCGCGATTGGGGTCGAATTTGCAACTATCTGGAGCGCGTATGGGGTGGAGGTGCACCTGGTTGAGATGCTTCCGCACATTCTCCCCGCGGAGGATGATGAGGCGGCCGCCGAGCTGACCAAGGCGCTGACGAAGCGCGGTGTGAAGGTATATGCCGGCACCAAAGTGCTTTCGGTTGAGAAAACAGCGGACGGCACGCGCGCGAGCCTCGTGAATGAGGCCGGCGAACTGAGCCTGGAAACCCAACTGACCCTGGTAGCTGTGGGTTTTAAGCCAAACTCCGGGGGTCTGGGGTTGGAGGGCTTGGGCGCGGCCTTAGACCAGCGCGGTTTTGTGATTGTGGATGGGCAGATGCGGACGAACATCCCCGGCGTGCGCGCCATCGGAGACGTGACCGGTAAGCTGCTTCTGGCGCATGCCGCCTCGGGCATGGGGATTCTATGCGCGGAAAGCATCGCCGGGCTGCCCACGCGCGAGCTGGACTACCGCATGATTCCGCGCGCCACCTACAGCCAACCGCAGGTCGCGTCGTTTGGATACACCGAGGCGCAGGCTGCCCAGGCTGGTTTCAGCGTGCGGGTGGGTAAGTTTCCGTTCCAGGCGAACGGCAAGGCGCTGGGCTACGGCGAGTATGCCGGGTATGTCAAACTGATTATCAACGCCGAAAACGAAGCGCTGCTGGGCGCCTCGATCGTTGGCCCGGACGCGGCTGAACTGCTGCCCGAACTGACGCTGGCGCAAGCTAACGGGCTGTCCGTCAGCGCAATCGCGGCGAATATCCACGCGCACCCAACCTTGAGCGAGGCAGTAATGGAGGCGGCGGAAGCGGCAGAGGGCCGCGCGATCCATATTTGAACGGCCAGGCGAGCGCTGCTTGCCCCGCGGTGATGCATGGTGGGGTCGAGGTATCCCCGATGAAGGCAACGGATTGGGCCAAATTATTTTGGAGATGCTTCGCCCTCACGACCAGATCGCACAGGCTATCTGGAGCCTCGACGCGGACTTGAATAATGTAAGCCAGCCTTGTTGGGTAACTCCTCCGAGGGGGGATTAACACGCCCCTCTTCCACCCTGCGGGTATTCGCAAACAAATATCGGAACCCTAACCCGCGTATCTTCCAGGTCGTTTCCCGACTCATGCTATAATCTCTCAAAATTCACAACAAGGTTTTGCATCGATGCGATTTTTAATCACCGGAGGGGCTGGCTTTCTCGGGACGGCGCTCAGCAACCGCCTCGCCCGTCAGGGGCATGATGTGCGCGTCCTGGACGACGCCTCCGCTGGGGACCCGACCCGCCTGCTCCCAGAAGTTGAATTCACCCAAGGGGATATCAACGATAAACCGCTGCTCTGGACGCTCCTGCAGGATGTGGACTGCGTTTACCACCTGGCCGCCCGGGTGTCCGTGCCCGAATCCCAGCTTTTCCCGCGCGATTACAACCACGTGAACGTGGGCGGCACCGTCACCCTGATGGAAGCCATCCGCGACACCAAGGTGCGGCGGGTGGTGCTGGCTTCTTCCGGCGCGATTTATGGCGAACAAGAAAGCATCCCCTATAAAGAAAGCGCGGAGGTCCACCCGGGCTCGCCTTACGCGGTTTCGAAGTTGGCGGCGGAGTATTACGTGCGCACGATTGGCGCGCAGTGCGGCGTGGAGGCGGTCTGTCTGCGCATTTTCAACGCCTACGGTCCTGGGCAGCGTGTTCCTCCGTTTCACCCGCCGGTGGTTCCCAATTTTCTGAAGCACGCCCTGACCAACGGCTCTATCGTCTTGCACGGCGACGGCAGCCAGACCCGCGATTATGTCTTTGTGGATGATGTCGTCAACGCGATGGTAACTTCCGCCACAGCCAGCGCGGTGGACCAGCAAATCATCAATATCGGGAGTGGGGTGGAGACGAGCGTGCGGGAACTGGCGCGGCTGGTGGTTTTGGCGGCTGGCACCAAGCCGGAAGAAATCTATAACCCGCATAAATCCGGCGGCGCGGACCGGATGTGCGCGGATATCTCCAAAGCCTACGAAAAGCTCAATTATCTCCCGCTTATCCCCTTGGAAGTTGGCTTGCGCCTGACGCTTGAGCGCGACCCGCAATTCCAGATATGATACTTTCCCGCGAGTTTTATTCCGGCCCTGCTCCTGAGGTCGCGCCGCGCCTGCTTGGCTGCCGGCTGGTGCGCGTATGGGATGGCGCGCGGCTGGCAGGCATCATCACCGAAGCCGAAGCCTATCAGGGCGAAGAAGACCAGGCCTGTCACGCCCGGGTGGGTAAAACGCCGCGCACAGAACCTATGTTCGGAGAGCCCGGGCATGCCTATGTGTATTTCACCTACGGAATGCATTGGCTGTTGAACGCGGTGAGCGACGCGCCTGGCGCCCCTGCCGCCGTGCTTATCCGCGCGATATTTCCTGTGGAAGGGCTGGAACGGATGGCAAGCTTGCGCCCGGCGCTTTTTGGGCAGCCCGGCTGGCTGAACGGACCTGCCAAACTGACGCAGGCGCTCGCAATAGACGGAAAGTTGAACCGGATAGACCTCTGTTCCGAAGTGAGCGGTCTGTACATCGAACGGGGGCTCAACTTTCCTGCTGAGGCGCTGCAAACAACCCCGCGGGTGGGGATAAACTCCGTCCCGGAGCCCTGGCTCAGCATCCCCTGGCGTTGGCGGCTGGACCCGGACTACGCGCGCCAGACTTTGGGCGCGGGCATCCGCGAAACTGACGCGCCGAAGCTATAATTAAGAAGCGAGAACCGAACAGAAAGCTGTACCGTATGATGTTAGGAAAAAAGAAAGTTGTGCCAACCTTCATTCCCGAACCCTCCGCAGAGCGGGTTACCTCAGTCATCGGACCGGGCATTATCTGGACCGGGGATTTGCGCGGGAAGGGTGGGGTGCGCATCGAGGGCACAGTGGACGGGGATATCGCGGTGCAGGGGCTGGTTGTGGTTGGCGAGAGCGGAAAGGTAAACTGCCAGACATTGCAGGCGGAGCGCCTGATTGTTGCCGGCACGGTGAAAGGCAACCTTATCTGCGGCAAGCTGGAAATTCGCGCGACGGGACGTATCTGGGGGGATGTGGTCACCACATCCTTCAGCAGCGAAGACGGAGCGTTCCTGCGCGGGCAAATGCGCATGGAAGACAAGATTGAAATCAGCGGCACTGGGCCGGACCCGCGCGCGGAAGCGCTGGAAAATCAGCCGATGGATATCCCCTCAGAAGAAGAATAATTTTAGAAATTCCAGGAAGAGTGTTCCGGTTCGGGCTGCTCCAGCAGGATGGTGACCGGGCCGTCATTCCTCAGGTCCACCAGCATGTGCGCCCCAAAGACGCCAGTCTGTACGCCCAAACCCATCGCGCGCAGCGATTCCACAAATAGCACGCACAGAGGTTCTGCCAGCTCCGGTTTGGCAGCGCCGGTAAAAGACGGCCGGCGTCCGCGCCGGGTATCCGCGTAGAGTGTAAACTGGGATACCACGATGATTTCCCCGTTCAGGTCCAGACAGGACAAATTCATCTTACCGGCAGAATCTTCAAAGATGCGCAGATTGGCGACTTTTTCAGCCAGCGCCCGCGCGTCCGGAGGTGTGTCCGTCGGGGAAACGCCCAGCAGCACCACCAGGCCCTGGTGAATATCGGCTACCCGTCGATTATCAACGGTTACCTGCCCATAGCTGACCCTTTGAACGACCGCGCGCATAAGCTTCCTCCTGTGTTATTCCTCTGATTATACCCGCGCGGGCTAATGCGGCCGGGCAATTCTTCTTTTTTAGGGGTCAATGGGCACCCAAAGCGGGTTAATCTCAGGCAGACGGCCGGGCCGCTTCGTCCCTCCCAGAGGTTGGCCGGTGCCGCGAGGCAAAAAAAGCATCCGCGTTTTCCAGGCGGATGCTTTTAGGTCAGAAAAGGTAAACCGGTTTCGAGGTTTTACTTCTTCTTTAAGAGGCGGTAAATCAGGACAACCAGAACCGCGCCGCCAACGGAAACCAGAATAGTGGTCAGGTTGAAGCCTGAGGCCAGGTTCACGCCCAGGAGCAGGCTGGTGACCCAACCGCCCACAATACTGCCGGCGATACCCAACAGCATCGCAATCCAAAAGCTGACGTCAATCTTCATCAGTTTCGCCGTGACGTAGCCGGCAATTATGCCGACCAAAATAGTGATAAATAAACCCATTTCAATCTCCTGTTAGTTAATAATGTTACGTACCGACTGCCTGTTTAAAGGCTCTCAACGAGTTTCCGCAATGCGCCGGCGGCTTTCTTGATCCGCAGCGCGTCTTTGGGGTTGCCACCGGTGATGAAATTACCCAGAATTCCAGCCCCGGTGAGCGTGTCAAGTTTATATTTAACCTTGCATTCATCCGCTGCCAGCCCAAAAAAACCTCCGGTTGGACGCAGTTCAAAGGTGTGCTTGTCTTTATCCCTTCCCATCTGGGTCATGACGACGAGTTTCTTTTGTGGCAGGACTTCCAAAAATTCACCGTTACCGGTCTGACCGTCATCCACCCACTCAAAAGTGCCGCCTTTATTCACCGCGCTGACCTTCGCGATGGAGTCAATCCCAGGGAACCACTGCGGCCAGTAAGCGGTATTGGTCAGCACCTCCCAAACCTTCTCCACCTTAGAGTCGATGTCAACTTCACGTTCAAATTTTGCCATAACAGATACCTCCATAATAATGAACAGTGTGTAGACTATAACACTTAAAGAAACCATCAGGCCCGCACGTTTAATGTTTTCCAGGCTGTACACGAAAGACCCGAATGAGACCGGATGAACGCGCGGCTTTTACGGAGGTTATAATACCCGTATGACCAACCTGGAAATTGCTTTGCCTGTTTATGTGGACACTCCCGCCCTGTTGAAGCAGATGCTTTCACAGCTGCGTGAAGCTGACGCTATGGCGGTTGATACCGAGTCTAACAGCCTGCACGCCTATCAGGAGCAGGTCTGCCTGATTCAAATATCCATCCACGAGAAAGATTTTTTGGTGGACACCCTGACACTGCCGGATTTGGGCGCTTTGGGCGATTTGTTTGCCGACCCGAAAATCCAAAAAGTATTTCACGCTGGCGATTATGACCTGACCTGCCTCAAACGCGATTACTCGTTCAGGTTCGAAAACATCTTTGATACGATGCTGGCGGCTTCGGCGCTGGGCGAAGAAAGCCTGGGTCTGGCAGGTTTGCTGGAAAAATACCTGGATGTGCGCCTGGATAAAAAATACCAGCGGGCGGATTGGGGCAAGCGTCCGATTAAAGCGGAAATGCTGCGCTACGCGCAGATGGATTCGCATTACTTGCTGGCGCTGAGAGACTGCCTGATTCCTCAGTTGGAAAAGCTGGGGCGCTTGCGCGTCGTCCTGGAAGACAGCAACCAATTGGCGAGCCAGACGCCCGCGATGAAGAATCACACCGAAGACTTCTGGCGGGTGCGCGGCATCAATGGGATGAAACCCGCGGCGCTCAGTCTGCTCAAACAACTGAACCATCTGCGTGAGGGGCTGGCTAAGAACCAAAACCTCCCACCTTTCAAGATTATGAGCGACTCCGCTTTGGTGGAAATCGCCAATACTCAGCCGCATTATATTGAAGAACTGGGTTTGCTGCCGTCACTTTCCAGCGGGCAGGTTCGCCGATATGGCAAAGAACTGATGCGCGTGATTGAACACTGGCGCAAAACGCCCGGCAAGGTGAGCAAACCGCGCGCGCAGGCGCCTGATGAGGCAGTATTGCGCCGGCGGGAAATTTTGGGCGCCTGGCGTAAAGAACGCGGCATAGACCAGGGCTTGCCTTCCAATGTGATTCTTCCCCGCGAGCTGCTGGAAAAAATCGCGCAGGCAACGCTGTCAGATTTACAGGCTTTGCGCGAACTGATGAGTGGGAGCCCCAGCCGCTTTGAAATGTACGGGGAGACGCTGTTTAACTTGCTCAAAGAGGAGCAAAAATGAGACTGCATATTTTTGGCGCGGCGCAAACTGTAACCGGCGCGATGTTTCTTTTGGAGCACGAAGGCCGTAAATTGCTGTTGGACTGCGGTATGTTCCAGGGCCGGCGCGAGGAAACCTATCGGGTGAACCTGAACTTTCCATTCGACCCGGCTGATATCGACGCGATGATCCTTTCCCATGCCCATATCGACCACAGCGGCAACATCCCCAACCTGGTTCGCCAGGGTTTTCAGGGCTGGATTTATGCCACCAACGCGAGCGTGGACCTGGCGGATATTATGCTGCGCGACAGCGGGCATATTCAGGAAGGCGATGTTCAGCATATCAATAAAAAACGCCGGCAAAAAGGCCAGCCTGCCATAGAACCGCTCTACACGCAAAAAGACGCCATCGAAGCGATGCCGCAGTTCCGCTCGGTTTGGTATCAGCAGGCTTTCGAGCCCATCCCCGGCGTCACCGCGCGCCTGTATGACGCGGGGCACATTCTTGGCTCCTCCGCGGTGGCGCTGGACTATACTGAAAATGGTCGGGCCAAACGCTTGTGGTATTCCGGCGATATTGGCAGGTTGGACGCGCCAATTCTGCAAGACCCGGTTTTCCCGGAAAAAGCTGACACGCTCCTGATGGAATGTACCTATGGGGATAAGAAGCACGAAAAACTGGAAGACGCGTATGACGAATTTGTGGATGTGATTAATCGCACAGTTCGGCGCGGCGGCAAGGTGATTGTGCCCGCCTTCGCCGTCGGGCGCACGCAGAACCTGAGCTATATGTTGAGCGAAGCCTTCGAAAACGGCGACCTGCCGGATGTCCCCATTGTCATCGACAGCCCCCTGGCGGTAAACGCCTCGGATTTGTACCGCAAGCACACCGAATGCTTCGATGAGGAAACCTGGCGCTACATCGCCGAACACCGCATGCAAGGCCTGGACTTTGACAATCTGATTTTCACGCGCAGCGTGGACGAATCCAAAGCGTTGAATGAGTATAAAGGGCCCATGGTGATTATCTCCGCATCCGGCATGGCGGAAAACGGACGCATTCTGCACCACCTGGCGAATAACATTGAAGACGGACGCAACACCATTCTGATTATCTCCTGGCAGGCTCCCTACACGCTCGGCAGGCGCCTGGCGGACCAGGAACGCAAGGTGCGCATTTTTGGGGAAGAGTATTACCGCAAGGCGGAGGTCGTCACGATTGGCGGGCTCAGCGCGCATGCCGGGCAAGATTTGCTGGTGCAGTACGCGCTGGCTTCCAAGGATACGTTGAAGCGGTTGATTTTGGTGCACGGTGAAGAGAAAGCCGCAAACGCGCTCATGGCAAAGTTGGCGGAGCATCCTGAACTGCCCAAACCCGCATTCCCCGCCAAAGGCGCCGTGTTTGAAATTTGAAAGCGGGTATAATCAGCTCACGATTTCGGAGAGATGCCAGAGTGGTTGATTGGGACGGTCTCGAAAACCGTTATGGTCCTTGTGGCCATCGTGGGTTCGAACCCCACTCTCTCCGCCAGTTCAATACGAATCCCCAACCTCGCGCGTGGGTAAGCACAGCCAGCTGATTCAGCGCTTAATATTGAGACAGACACCGGCTTATCAGGTGTCTGTCTTATTGTAGTATATTGGAAATATGTGGTTTTTCTGAGCCCCCGGGTCAGGCCCGGCAAATTAGCGCAGGCGGCTGTGTCAGCTCAGTTCTGCACAATCTCAGCGTTCGCGACCATGCCTTTCAGCACCATCTCCAGCGCCATGGTGTGCACGCAAACCCCGCGGGTCTGGAAAAAAGCGCAGTCGCAAACCCATCTGCCCTGCTCGTATTGCACGACGTGGTCGTTATTATCCCCTTTGAATGTGGCTTGGAAGTTGTTGAGTGTGATGCGATCTTTCTCTTCGGCGTATCGTTTGGCTTTTTCGATTTTTCCGATCATTCCGCTATCCATGCTGTCCTAAGCTCCGTTTCTCTGGAATATTAAAACAAAAACACGCGCCAAAAACAGAAGGCGTGTGTTCCGCTGTAAGCATCCAACGCATTACCTTCGCGCGGATCATTGTATTTAAGCTAACTCCTTCATGATGCTTCCATTATACTCCAGTTTTTGGGCTTTTACGGAAGATTCGGCATTTTAAATCGCGCCAGCCGGACAAATTTCCGGCTGGGGCTGCTTGTTCTACACGTTGATGGCTTCCACTGGTCGGGCTTCGATGTAACCGCGGTAGCCCATCGGCGCCAGCTGGAAGCGCGGCGCGTTCGATGGGTTCCTGGGTGCTTGTGAACATAAACACATTATAGTGAATACCAAGCGCTTTGCTTTGCAGTAATTGCGGTATAAGCGGGCGGCAGCGATTGGTACGGCGCTTTGGAAGGCCGCGGGCATTATTCCGGGCGGTCGCGTCCGGCTGCTTTTTCGAAGACCAGGCCGTCCTCACCGCCAATGTAATACCCGCGCGCGATTTGAATCTGATGGTAGCCGGCGTGCTCGTAAAGCTGGATGGCGCGCGCGTTGGACGCCCGCACAGTCAGGCGCACAAGCGGGGTGCCCAGAGCGCGTTCGCCAGCCAAAAGCAGGCGCGCCCCCCAGCCCCGCCCCTGCCAGGCAGGCACAATCCCGATTGAAGAAATCCAACCAATCGCACCGCTGACCTGTTGATATCCTGAGAGAAAGCCAATCGTCTCTTCTGAGCGTACCATTTTCAGGCGCACCATGCCAGGTCTGATGAGCACCCACAGCGATTCCAGCCACGGCCAAACGTCCTCGCGCGGGAAGCAGGCTTTTTCCAGGCGGCGTTCCGCGGGCAAATCACCCAGGCTCGCCGGCAGGATTTGCGGCTCTTCGTTTGCTTCATCAGCTGAGGGCAGCGGTGAGGCGCTCACGGCTGGTCTTCTTGCAGGGTGGTAGCTAATCGTTCCCATTCCGCGAGGAGCGGTTCCAGCTCTGCCCGCAGCCGGTTATAGTTTTCCGCCAGGTGGGCGGTCTTTCTTGGGTCGGCGGGAGGGTTGGCGAGCTGGGCTTCGTGCAGCGCGTTCTCAGCTTCCAGAGCATGAATCTGAGCTTCCAGCGCGCCCAGTTTTTTCTGCATCTGCTGGCGCTGATTGCGGCTGAGTGTTTTGCGCGCGGGGGTCTGGGCTTCCATCGGCGCCGCGGGTATCTCCTCGGCGGCTGGAGCTTCTTCCGGGGCGGGGTGGACAGGTGAGGTCTGCGCGAGCTTATACTCGGAATAGGTACCGGTGAATACCTTCAGAGCGCTTGCCGAAGGGTCCATCTCCCAGATTTGGCTGGCAAGCGCGTCGATCAGGTAGCGGTCGTGCGTGACGAGCAGGATTGTGCCCGGGTAATCTGCCAGGGCGTTCTGCAGCACTTCCTGGGTGGGCAGGTCCAGGTGGTTGGTCGGTTCGTCCAGGAGGAGCAGGTTGGCGTCTGTCAGCGCCAGCTTGGCAAGCGCCAGGCGTCCGCGTTCGCCGCCTGAAAGCGTCTGCACCTTCGCGAAGACCTCATCGCCAGTAAAGCCGTATTTCGCCAGGTAGGTGCGCGCTTCCGCGGGCAGCATGGACGGAGCCGCGCGGTTGATTTCTTCCATCAGGGTGAGCCCGGGGTCCAAGCCCTCGTGCGCCTGGGCAAAATAACCGACCTTCAGGCTGGCGCCGAGCACAATCCGCCCGGCGTAAGGGGGAATCTGACTGAGGATGGTCTTCAGGAAGGTCGTTTTGCCCGCGCCGTTAGGCCCGATGACGGCCACGCACTCCCCGCGCTTGAGCACCAGGTCTGGCGCGTGAAACAGCGGGCGACCTTCATCCTGATATCCGATTTGCAAGTCGTAGCTGCGCAGCACCAGGTCTCCGGAACGGCCTGCCAGCGAGAGCCTGAGGCGCATCGGGCGGATATTCGCTTTGGGCGCGCTCAAACGCGAATCCGCCAGCAGTCGTTCCAGCCGGCGCTGCCTGCCGCGGGCCTGGTTGTTATTCTGCGTGCCCAGAAAGCGGCGGATATAATCTTCCTGCTTGTCAATAAACTCGGTCTGGGCTTCAAACTCCGCCAGCCGGCGGGTGTAGCGCGCTTCGCGTTGGGTCAGGTAGGAGGTGTAATTGCCGCGGTACACTTCCAGGGCGGGCGTCATCTCCCAGACCTGCGAAGCGGTTTGGTCCAAAAAATAGCGGTCGTGGGAGACAATCACCACCGCGCCGTTCCAGTCGCGCAGCCAGGCTTCCAGCCACTCCACAGCGGCGATATCCAGGTGGTTGCTGGGCTCATCGAGCAGCAGCAAATCGGGTTCATCCAGCAAAAGGCGGGCCAGCACGGCGCGCGTGCGCTGACCGCCCGAAAGCTGGATGAGCGGGCGCTGATAATCCGTTTCGGCGAAACCCAAGCCCGCGAGCGTTTGCTGGATGCGATTGGTATAGGTATAGCCTCCGCCGTGTTCGAAGCGGGAAAGCACCGAGCCGTAACGATGCAGAACTTCGGGCGGGCAGTTGGGGTCTTGCATCTCCCGCTCAAGGGACTTGAGCTCATCCGCCTGGGAAAGCAAACCTTCAAAAGCCATCAGGCAGTACGACCAAAGCGTCCCCTCGCGGATGGTGACTGCTTCCTGAGGCAGGTAGCCCATACTCAGCCCGCGGGCGCGGTGCACTGAGCCGCGCGTCGGTTCGTCGACGCCAGCCAGGATGCGCAGCAGGGTGGTTTTCCCCACCCCGTTAGGACCAACGATGGCGATTCGGGCGCGGCGGGGGATAGCAAAGGTGAGCTCCTCGAAGATATCAACCGGACCGAAGGCTTTGCTGAGGTTTTGAGCGGTGAGAATTGACATTGCGTTTGAAGTATACCAGCGCTGAAGGAGTATTCTAAAAAATATTTTCCTTCGGGTGGATTTCGGGGCGTGTGTTTTGCTGGAGCGGCGTTGGTTTGATTTGGCTCCGATTTATGGAAAAAAGCTCCGAAAAGGCGCCGACCGAGAGATATGCAGAGCCTTCCCAACCCTGAATAGGACCCTACCCCGCAGCGTTTACACACCCATTCACACCCATTCGCGCTTTTTTCTTGACAGAAAATTGTGTTATACTATGGGACGCTCGGGCAGGAGCCCGGGACACTAATCACACACGCCTTGGTATAGGCGCTCCCGCGTGCCCGTCAAAAGGTTCGGAGCAGCCGCAAAGCCGGGCGGAGGCATAACGCAAAGGAGTATTTATGTCACCCGCTGTATCTATGAAAGCGCTCCTCGAGAGCGGCGTCCACTTCGGACATCGTACCAACAAATGGAACCCCAGGATGCGTCCGTATATCTTCACCGAACGCAATGGGATCCATATTATTGACCTGCAGCAAACGGTCAAACTTCTGGATGAAGCCTTCAACAAAGTGCGCGATACGGTCGCCGCTGGCGGCACCATCCTCTTCGTCGGCACCAAACGCCAGGCGCAGGAGACCATCCAGGAAGAAGCCGAACGCTGCGGCATGCCCTACGTCAACCAGCGCTGGCTGGGCGGCACGCTGACCAACTGGGTCACCATCCAGCAGCGCATCGTCGAGCTTTCCCGCCTGGAAAAACTGGTGGAGAGCGGCGAGATAAACCAGCTGACCAAAAAAGAAGGCTTGTTGATTGAGCGTGAAATTACCCGTCTGGAAACCCGCTTGAGCGGCGTTCGCAATATGAAGCACCTCCCAAGCCTGGTTTTCATCGTGGATATTGAACGTGAAGAGACCGCCATGCGTGAAGCATACATTAAAGAAATTCCGGTCATCGCCATGGTGGATACCAACTGCAATCCGGGCATGATTGATTACGTTATTCCTTCCAATGACGACGCAATCCGCGCTATCAAACTCATCGTCGGGCGTATCGCCGATGCGGCGGAAGAAGGGCGCCTGATGCGCAAGGATGAGGAAATTGAGGAAGAGCTGCCCGAATCCCGCTCTGTCATTTCCCGCAAGATTGACGAGGATATTGAGCTGGGCGATGACGAACTGCTCGGGGAAGCTACCCGCGCCAAGATTCCTGTCAAGGAAGACTTGGAATCCGACGATACCACCTCCGAAGCCTAGGCTTGGGCTGAGGTTGAAATCATCAGACGCGAGAAGGCTTGCGTACAGATAAAGGAATATAAAATGCAAATTACCATTGATATGATCAAAGAGCTCCGTGAAAAAACAGGCTGCGGTATTATGGACTGTCGGTCTGCCCTGGAGAAATCGAATGGCGATATGGACCTGGCAATGCAAGCACTGCGCGAAAAGGGACTGAAGACCGCTGAAAAACGCGCTGACCGGGTGGCCTCGGAAGGACGCCTGGAAGTCTACATTCACAGCGAAGGCCGGCTGGTTGTGATGGTGGAACTGAACTGCGAAACAGATTTTGTCGCCAAAACCGCCTCCTTCAAAGAGCTTGCTCACGAAATCGCGCTGCAGATTGCCGCCGCGCAGCCTGTTTACATTTCTGAAGCGGATATCCCCGCTGAGGTTATCGAAGCCGAAACCACAGCGGTTGCCGAACGTGTGCGCGCGGAGGGAAAACCCGAAGCCATTATCCCCAAAATCGTTGAAGGCTATCTGAAAAAGTTTAAGGACGAAAAAGTCCTCTTGAACCAGAAATATATCCGCGATGAATCCAAGACGGTAGCGGACCTGATTACCGACAAAATCAGTTCCCTGGGCGAAAATGTGATAGTGCGGCGCTTTGTGCGCTGGGCGCTGGGAGAAACGACCCAGCCGCAGGAACCCGTTGAATAGCAACGAAGAAGAGCCAACCAAAAGTTGGCTCTATTTTTACGCCAAGGAGGCAGCATGACCGAACGAACCGAAACACCAAAATACAAACGTGTTCTTCTGAAGCTTTCCGGGGAGGCATTGGCAGGGCCTTCGGGGTTTGGAATTGACCCCACCGAGGCGGCACATATCGCCAACCTGGTGAAACGCGTGCACGCCTTGGGCGTGGACGTGGCGATTGTGATTGGAGCTGGCAACCTTTGGCGCGGGGCTACGGGCGAGAACCGCGGCATGGACCGCGCCACCGCGGATTATATGGGCATGCTTGCCACTGTTATCAACGCGCTGGCTCTGATGGACGCGCTGGAGCGCATAGAAGTCATCACCCGGGTTCAGTCCGCGATTGAAATGCCAACCGTGGCGGAGCCTTACATCCGCCGGCGCGCCATCCGGCACCTGGAAAAAGGCCGCGTGGTCATCTTTGGTGGGGGCACAGGCAATCCCTTCTTCTCTACGGATACCGCTGCCGCCCTGCGCGCGACCGAAATTGGCGCGGACGTGGTCATCAAAGCCACCAAAGTGGACGGCGTGTACGACAGCGACCCCAAAACGCACCCCGAGGCGGTCAAGTTTGACCAGCTCAGCTACATGGAGACAGTCAGCCGCCGCTTGAGCGTGATGGACACAACAGCCGTCACGCTGTGCATGGAGAATGACATCCCAATCCTGGTGCTCGATCTGTGGGAGCCTGAAGCGCTTATCCGCGGGATTCTGGGCGAGCCGGTCGGCACGTTGGTCAGCTGCGATTAGTTTTTTTAGGTTAATGACACAGGCGCGTTTGCGAAACAAACGCGCCTGTTTTTTTGCCAATTTCCGGTCACCGCGACACTTTTACGGATATGGGTCGACGATTTCCTTGCCGAATCCGAAACTCTACTCATCCCCGCCCCCGACCCGATAGATGAGATTGAAAAAAGCCTCGAGCCTTCTGTATTATCAAGTTCTGGCCTTTTTTTGTATGAATTTTGTTTCCTTTCTCTCTCAATCAGTCCCCTTCAGCAATATCTGTAGACCTTCATGTTAGAATAACTATCAAATCCTGTGCTATTTTGAAAGGGGTTTCATGCATAAGCTCCAGTGCCGTCTTCCGGTAATCTTGATTGTCCTTTCATTTCTTCTCCCGATTCCCGCAGCTCAGGCTGACCACGTTGATACTGATCCGCAATCCATCGAGACCGCAACGGACACGCTCTCACCGCTGACTGATTCAATAATTGCTGATGAGCTTACTTATTTAGGCGATTACCACATGGATCCTGATCAGGAAACTGAGCTTGTAAAGCGTGAATACGTCCCCCCTAGTCCCGAAGTGATTGCCTTGACCAAAGCCCAGGTCCAATCCTTTGACTGTTCCACAGTCACAGATGTCTCTCAGAATGAATGTGAAGCCCTGGTCGCTCTTTATAACAGCACTAATGGAGCGGGTTGGTCTAATAACACCAATTGGCTGGTTTCTACATCGGTGGATAGTTGGTGGGAAGTGACTGTGTCTGTTGGTCATGTGTCCAAGCTTAGTTTGACTAATAACCATCTTACAGGCAACATTCCACCTGAATTGGGCAATCTCCCAGGGTTAACACAACTTCTTCTGTGAGTCTGTAGATAATTTTGTGTAAACCTCGAAAGTCAGAGAAAATAGAGACTGGAAAGGAACGACAAAAATGGCAAAGAAAGAAAAGTCGCTGATGCGGCAACTGATCGAAGAAAGAGGGATCAAAG
>Ga0228536_1001042_pt1 | contig 33504 bp, 29 predicted proteins | sample SJ1Smetagenome_FD_168611 | JGI IMG/M metagenome (GOLD analysis project Ga0228536, IMG submission 168611) | Enriched culture of PCE-dechlorinating microbial communities from Ithaca, New York, USA - SJ1.S | ecosystem: Engineered > Modeled > Simulated communities (microbial... > Unclassified...
TATCCTCTGCGCCGCTTTTTTTTGCAAAGAGTAATGTCTCCACGAGGAGTGCCTCAAGGCCTTTCATAAATACGCTCCGGACAAGCTTGATGGATGAGGCTGCACCTGCGGGTCCCTCGACAAGCTCGATCTTCATGCCGAAGGGAGTCATCATTTCCGCCCATTCTGCGGCTCCGCTTCCCGATGCGATAATAGGCACTGTATGTCCGTACGTGGGCAGGGGCCCGAGCATTGCGCCATCAGCGAATTTGATTTCCTTTCCGCCGAAGAGCTCTTCCATTTTCTTTTTGGCTTCAGGCTTCGCAGTTGAGACATCAACAAACAGCCGGGCAGCGACAGGATTTCCTAGAATTTCCTTCACTGCGTCGAGAGAATATTTCGCAGGAAGAGCTGAAATAATAACATCGGCCCGGCTCAGCATTTCCTGAAGAGATGAAACAAGCTCAACACCTGCTTCAGCTGCCCTGGACCCGATAGTCCCTGCAAATGAGCCGCCGTCCGAAAATGCCTTGTCATAGGCTATAATCCGGCCGAAACCGGCCTTTTTCAGGCCCCGCGACATGTAATAACCCACTTCACCGAATCCGAGAAATCCAAGGGTCATAGCCTTCAAACCTCTTCTCTTTTCCGGAATTTATTCGACGAAGGTGGGGAGAAAATCCTTTTCCTGCTCCCTGAACCCGGGAACACCCACAAGATCCTTGAACTCGTTGAATGAGAAGACGAGGTCCTTCCTCTCGGGAGCAAGCCTGCCTCCCTTGATGGCCTCGAGGTAGTTGAGCACTCCACGGGCTGCAGCAAAGGTCGTCCCCACCGGGATACTGATACGGGCAACTCCCATGGCCGCAAGTTCTTCAACCGTGAGAAGCGGCGTCTTGCCTCCCTCGATATTGTCAAAGAGGTTGATGCTCACAAGGCCCTTTATCCCCTTGACCGCCTTTTCGATCTCCTCTACGCTGCGGGGTGCTTCCACGAAGATCATGTCCGCGCCGGCCTCGATATAGGCATTTCCCCTGCGGATCGCCTCGTCAACACCTGAGACCGCTATGGAGTCAGTACGCGCATTGATGATGAAATCAGGGTCGAGTTCGTCCCGGACCTTCGCGCACGCCTTCACCTTGAGGACCATTTCCTCCATGGGCACAACAGTTTTGCCCTCTATATGACCGCATCGCTTCGGGAAAACCTGGTCTTCGATATTCATTCCGGCAGCCCCGGCCTTGATAAACTTTTCGGTGACCCTCATGGCATTGATGGAATTGCCGTACCCCGTATCTGCGTCAGCCATTACGGGTATATTCACGGCATCCACGATATTCCGCGTAAATTCGAGAACTTCCGTGAAGGAGATGAAAGCCATGTCAGGAAGACCGAGCAGGGAAGCCGCAAGGCCGAAGCCACTCACCTGGATCGCCTTGAAGCCTGTTTTTTCGATGAGCTTTGCCGAGATGGCATCGTGAGCGCCCGGTACCGGAACAGCTTTTCTCTCCTGGAGCAACTGGCGGAGCACTGCGGATTTCTTCATTATTCTGCCTCCATTATTTTGAAAAGATCAGGACATACTTTCACATTGTGGAAGTACATTTCATATGATGGTATAATCATATTACACTGTCAGTGCGTTTTGTCAACGCAAAATATTTTCCGGGGGGATGAATGGCATGAAAATCAAGCCGGAGGACGGATCCGCCTCATTGAAGAAGGGATTGTCGGTATTGTCCTGTTTTTCCTGGTTGAGGACCAGCCTCACGTTGACCGAAATAGCCAGGGATCTTGAAATGCCTCTCCCCACGGCTGCCCGGATATTAAAAGCCCTGGAGGAAGAGGGGTTTCTCGAACGGGATAGAAGCACAAAACAGTACAGGCTGGGATTCAAATGCTACCTTCTTGGATCCATCGCAAAAAAAACGGGGATACTGCGTTCCCTTGCCCTCCCCTACATGGAGGAGCTTAAACAGATGTTCAATGAAACTGTTAATCTTTACATCAGGGAAGGAGATTTCAGGATCTGCTATGAACAGGTTGAAAGTTCCCTGAACCTGAAGAGATCCGCAAAACTGGGAGACAGGTTCCCTCTTTGGGCAGGCGCTTCCGGAAGGTGTTTTCTTGCCTTTATGAGCAATGAGGATGTGGAGAGGATCATCAGCCAGGCTGAACCGCTGACCCCGAACACCATACTCGGAAAAAACCGTGTTCTGGAAAAAAACAGTGAGCTCAGAAAAAAAGGATACAGCTTCAGCCTCTCGGAACGGGAACAGGGTGTTTCCTCCGTTGCCGTTCCAATTTTTGATGCCTCAATGAAGCCCCCTGCGTGTATGACCCTCTCAGGACCGACAGCGAGATTCACTGAAAAAATGCTGGAGGAACTCATTCCTGCGCTGAAGAAGACCTGCCTCGCCATATCCCTGAAACTGGGAGCAGAGAGAAGCGCGCTGTCTTTCCTTGAGACCCGGGAATAAGGAGGCGCACTTCTCTGCCTGCACACGCTCCCTATTTCAACCGGAATTTTTTACGAAGCGGAATCCCGTTTCTCCATCTGTATTTTTGGCCGCAAAGAAACTGCCCTTGAATCTTTCCATTGTTTCAGGAAACTCTTCCCTGCAGAATGCTCCCCTGGTTTCTTCCCGTAGCATGCTGCAGGAAATAAGCATTCGGGCTGCCGCAATCATGGCGTTAAGGGAAAAATGATCCACTATTTCCCTTGCATTCCGGATCCCTGCTTCGCCCCTGAGGGAGCCGATCCGGTCAACCTCCTGCCGGGCCTTTTCCAATGAGTCCCTGTTCCGGATGATCGAGGCTGATCTCCACATGCAATTCCGGAGTGATTCCGTCAGTTCACTGACAGGTATGCCGTCCCTGAATTCCGGGAACCGCATTTCCTCATCCGGCGCCGGCGGGGCGTCCGGAGTTATCCTGAAAATTTCAGCAGCCGTCCTTCCTGCCCTTTTTCCGAAAACGAAGGCCTCCGCCAGTGCCGTGCCTGCGAGGCGGTTCGCCCCGTGCAGTCCGCCCGCGGCCTCACCGCATGCGAGAAGACCTCTTACGGAGGTGGCGCATCTTTCGTCTATCACTACGCCCCCGAGGTAAAAATGTGCTGACGGCGCTACCGGAAGCATGTCCTGAGAAACGTCGATTCCATATTTTTTCAGGATTTCCGCCAGTTCTCCGTATCGTCCCTCCAGCTTTTCTTTTTCTATTCCCGAACAGTCAACGAAGACGTACTTCGGGTTACCCCTCCCTTCGACAATTTCCCTCCATGCCGCCCGGGCCATAACGTCCCGCGTGGCCCGATTGCCTGAGTCACTGTATCTGAAGAGAAACTGTTCCCCCAGGGAGTTTTTCATAACTGCCCCGTCACCGAAAAGAGGATTCGAGATAGTGACGCGGAACGGCTCATACATCATGCTCGGATAGAACTGAACCATTTCCATATCCCGCAGGACCGCCCCGGCTTCATACGCCAGGCCGTAAGAATCACAGGAAACATCAGCTGTGTTATTGTTGGCGGCGAAGAGGGAAGCTCCTCCTCCGGCAGCCAGGATCACGATACCTGTCCGGAAGAATACAGGTTCCCCTGAATTGCCGTCAACTGCCAGAAGTCCGCAGATCCGGTTTTTTCCCTTCAAAAGCCTGACCGCGGTCATTCTGTCGCGGATCGAAATTCCGTCCCCGGCGGCCTTTTCTGCCAGGGGAACTGTCAGCGCCAGTCCCCGGTTCGTATAGGGAAGATTCCTGTACTCGGAAGGAAAATACCGGGCTGCGGAATGTCCCGGAGGCTGCTTTGCCAGTGGTTTCCCTCCAAAATCCTTAAATGTCACGCCGCAGTCCCGCAGCTCCTGAAGCGCTTTCCCGGATTCCATCGAAAACACCCTGCAGAGCCTTGTATCGCTGATCCCGGCGCCGGAATCGAGCAGGTCCTTCTCCATCAACGCCTCAGAATCCCCGGATTCCCTGTCACCATTGACTACGCTCAGAGAAGCTCCCGATACCAGAGTGTTGCCGCTCCTGCCGGCTCTGCTCTTGCAGAGGAGGGCCGCGTTCAGCCCTGACTTTCGGGCCTCCAGGGCTGCCGCCAGACCGGCCAGTCCACCGCCCACTATTACCGCATCAAAATTTTCAGTTTTCATAAAGAGTAAACGAAATACGGCCTAAAGCGCCACTTCCTTTGACTCAAACACCCGGACGGTTACCCCGCCGTCAAGGAGGTCCTTCCGCGCCTCCCTGGCCTCGCGGATATGCTCCGTCTTCAGATGGGCCCTCAGGGCATCCAGGCTTTCCCACTCCTCGAAGTACATGAGAGTGGTGTCGTCGTCTGAGCTCTTGAAAAGGGTGTAGCTGATGTTCCCCTTCTCTTTCCTCGTGAGCCCGATGGCCTTTTGGGACATTTCGACTATTTTGTCTCGCATTCCGGGTTTTGCAGTAAATTTTGCGCTGACGATGATCATGGCTTCTCCACCTCCAGAAGATTTGGCTGCCGGCCTGCCGGGGGTTTTTTCAGCATCTGCACGGCAGGGGGCAGCCTCATTATACCTGTCGCGTCACTACACTTAAACAGAAAAAAAAGAAGACGGACTATAGCTAAGGTTCCCGTTATCTGATTCCAATGGCCGGATACATCAGCAGGACGAAAGAGGGGCACCACATGGCCTGCAGCGGAAAAAAACCGGCCCGGCAGGCCTCTTATTTTATCGCAGGCACTGCAGCACACCGAGGCTCCAGGGGCATGAGCCGCACGGAATACGGTTCCCCAGGCAGTCCCGTTCAAAATCGTGCCGCTCGATATAATCGCACGGGGAAAGACTGCAGTTCCCGCAGTAGGGGAAAGAATACCGGACGACCTCCCTCCGGTATTCCAGGAACTCCCGGCTGTTCCATATTTCAAGCAGGGGACGGTCGTTCACCGAACCGAAGGAAAGTGCATCCACCGGACGTACCCTGCCGTCCGCATGGCTGGTGAAGGAATGCCAGAGGAAGTAGCAGGGGTGCACTGTTCCCCGGGCCGAGATGAACGCGCTGCCCTCCTCGATAAAGTCGCACCGCCGCTTTATCTTCGGGCTGAGGGCCGGCAGGCGGAGGTCGACACACTTCGATCCGGCCAGTGCACGGCTTTCCCTGAAGAGCTGTTCAAGGCGCAGGAAACGCGCCTCGTCGTAGGACGCGAGGTTTGGAATATGCTGCGGAAGCCCCTGCTTCGATATCTCGGCCACCACGTTTTCCAGAAAGGCGATGATCTCTTCCCGGCGCTTCACCGGTCCAATGTGCCATTTCGCCCTGTAGTACTCCGAAAGATCCAGCCCCTGTTCCCCGGCTTCTTCCCTCCGTCTCCGGAAGAGGGCGAGGGTCTCGTCTGCGTTGGGGTCGTATGCCACTGAGGATACTGCATCCTTGCTGTAGGGCATTATATGGGTGACGAGCAGGAATTCCCCTCCCCGCCCGGCCACCCATTCTATGACCCGGGGAAGCTCGTTCAGCGTTTCTTCGGAGAGGACCAGTTCAGCTCCCCAACGGAATCTTCTTCCTCCAACCTTCTTTTTCGCCCTCTCCAGAGAATCGGCCGCACGGTTGACATCATCGGCTTCCCCTCCGGCCCTCATTGCCCGGAAAAGTGCGGGGTCGGCCGCGTCCACGGAGAGACTTATCACGTTCGTGCCCGCATCAAGGAGCGAACACGCCCGCTCATAGTTCATAAGGGTCCCGTTGGTCTGAAAACCGATGGATGCGCTTTCGGAAAGATGGTACCTTGCCGTCCTGACGAACTCCTCCAGACCGGGGTGCAGCAGCGGTTCCCCCACACCGTTGAGAATCAGTGTTTCCAGCGAGGGGAACGCCGGAATAAGCATTTCGAAGGTCGCTCCGGTAAGATAGTCGTCGGCGATCCCCGGGCCGGACTGCTTGACGCACATGGCGCACCTCAGGTTGCACGCGGAGGTCACCTCCACGAAAAGTCTCGATGGCCAAGGCCGCTCAATGGGAAGGATGTTTGCGGTCATCCCACTATGCTCTGCTCCCGGACCTGGTAGCCGAAGCGCTTTTTCAACCGCCACACCAGCTTGTAGACAGGCGGTATGGCCAGCAGGGCCAGCACTCCGCCCGCAATGAGGCCTCCTATGGAGACGATGGCCATGGGGGATCTGTACGATCCGCCGGCACCAACTCCCATGGCGAGAGGAACCATGGCGATGACGGATGTGGCGTCGGCCATGAGGATAGGCCGAAGCCTTACTTTGCATGCCTCGATGATAGCCTCATCGGGGTCCATACCCTCCCTGCGCGCTATCTCGGCGTAGTCGATGATGACGATGGCGTTGTTCACCACCAGCCCCACCAGCATGATGACCCCCATGAGCCCGTAGATGGACATGGGTGTATTCGTCAGGATGAGTGCGGGAACCACTCCGATAATGGAGAGGGGTACGGTGAGCATGATCACGAAGGCGAAAACGAAGGATTCCAGAATGGCCGCGATCAGCAGGAAGGTGAGGAGTACCGCCAGGCCCAGGGAGAAACCCAGGGTGCCGAAATTGTCCTGGATGGACTGGATCTCCCCCGAATAGCTGAAACGATACCCCGGAGGGAGGGGGATTTCCTTCAGTTTTCTGTCGATCACCTGGTAGACCTCGCCGACAGTGGTACCGTATACGTTGGCGTCAACGGTGATGGACCGCTGCCTGTCCTTCCGGAGGATCTGGGTCGGGCCCATGGTGTCTTTCAGTTCCGCCAGATCCTGAAGAGAGACGAAACCGGCAGAGGTGGGAAAGGGAAGGTCAGGCAGCTGGAACGGGCTTGACACTTCTTCAGCGCTGAGTTTCACGAGGATATCGTACTCTTTTCCCCCCTCGCGGAAAACCCCGGCCTTCAGCCCTGTCACGTACCCCCGCAGGAGATCGGAAAGGTTCTCGGAGCTGAAGTTGAGCCGTCCCATGCGGAGCCTGTCCGGTATCATCCGGATCTCCGGCCTGCCCGTCCGCCAGTCAAGGTCAACGTCCACCACGCCTTCCACTTCCCTGAGCATGGCCATGACCTTCATGGCAGTGTCGTTCAAAACGTCGACCTCATCTCCCCGGATAACGATCTGGACCGCCTTGCCCCTGACGCCGCCTCTTCCTCCTCCTGCCGTGACGCTCGACTTCATATCCGGCAGCGCCGCCAGCAGTGGCCGGAGTGGGGCCGCGAACTGGAAGCTCGAGGGTCTCTCAGGGGTGTCCTCGAGATAAACCCGCACCGTAGCCCGGTTCAGCCCCGACTGTGAGCCGCTTCCCCCGATTACCACGTCCACTCCCTTCACGTACTTCTGCTCCATGACGTGTTCTTCGATCTGGCGCACGAGCCTGTCGGTCATGGCGAGTGATGCGGAGGCAGAGGTCTCCATGGAGATGGAAACCTGTCCCTCGTCAGAGGAAGGGAAAAACTGGAAGCCTATCCGGTCCATGATAGCCACTGAACCCGCTGTGAGCCCGGTAAAGATGAGGATGGCGAGAAAGGGGTGCCCTACGGTTCCTTTCACCAGTACATGATGGAGATCATCAAAGCCATTGTACAGCCACTGCCACCACCCTGTGAGGAAGCGGCTCAGCTTTGAAGGTCCGGAGGAGCTGCCGATACGTGCGGCGAGCATGGGCGTAAATGTCAGGGCCACCCACAGGGAGAACAGGGTGGAAAAGACCACGGTCATGGCGAAGGGGTTGAACATCTGCCCCATCCGGCCGCCGGACAGGGCCACCGGTATGAACACTCCCAGGTTCGTCGCCGTGGTGGAGAGAACGGCGATGGCGATCTCCTTCGTGCCCCGCTCTGCCGCTTCGATAGGATGGTACCCCATCTCCTTGTACCGGATGATGTTCTCGATGACCAGGATGGAGTTGTTTACCAGCACCCCGGTGGAAATAGCCAGTCCCAGGGTGGTCATCATGTTAAGCGTGTAGTTTGCGAGGACCATAGGCATGAAGGTGGCGATGATAGCCGTGGGCATGACGATGGCCACGAGCAGCGTCACTGAAAGCCGCTGGAGGAAAAGGAACAGGATGAGTGCGGTGAGGGCCGTTCCCGTGATCATGTCACGGAACACGTTCCAGATGGAGTCGGCGATGAATTCACCGTCGTCGTAGGGAATGGACATGGTGAAACCGGGCGGGAGGGTGGGTACGATCCTGTCGAGCATCTCCCTGACGCCTCTGCTGGCCTGCACCACGTTTCCGTCAGGAATGGACCTGAGTGAAAGGATGAATGAATCCTTTCCCATGTACCGGGCGATCCGCCGCACTTCCGCCGTTCCGTCGGTGACGGCTGCAATGTCGGCAAGGCGGACGGACACGCCTCCTGAGAGGGGAATCTGGAGTTCCTCGAGCTCTCTCACGGTGGCCGACTCTCCTACCACCCGGAGAATGGACTCCTGGTCCCCGAGGGAAATGCGTCCCGAAGGAGAGCTGTAGTTTGCGCTTTTAAGGATGTTGGTCACCTGGCGGATACTCAGCCCGAGGCTTCCCAGCGCCACGGGGTCCAGCTCCACCTGGATCTCCCGTGTCAGTCCTCCGTACAGGGATACCTCCGCAACGTCCACAACCTGGGAGAGCTGCATCTGCACCCTGTCCTCCAGGATGTCTTTTGCCCTCTGGGGCGGAAGAGTGGTGTTGAAAACGATTCCCATGAAGGAGCGGGCGTTCACGTCGAACTTCCTGACCACCGGATCCTCCGCGTCCTCGGGAAGATTGACGGTCCTTACCCTGTTGGCCACGTCCAGGGCGGCATCTGCGAGGTTCACGTCCGAATCAAATTCCACGAAAACATAAGACATTCCTTCGAGAGATGTGCTCTCGATCCGACGTACCCCCTGGATCTGGCTGATGGCATCCTCTATCGGCCTGGAAACAAGGGTTTCGATGTCCTCGGGACCGGCCCCCTCGTACTCGGTGCGCACGGAGACGAAGGGGACCTCGATCTGGGGCAGCAGTGCCACTCCCATGCCCTTCATGCCCGATAATCCGAGAAGGACGGCAAGAATGACGATAACCAGCGTCAGCACAGGGCGCCGGATCGATATGCTTATGAGGTTCATGGGCTATTTTGCTCCTGAAGATACCGGAGCCGCCGCCGTGTCCTTCGACGATGCGGTCTTTCCGTCTCCCGGCTTCGGAAGGGACCCATTGGAGATCACGATCTTCGCCCCGTCGTAAAGACTGCCGGCACCGGTTTTCACCACACGGTCGCCCGGCGACAGTCCCTCCGGGACCTCCACGTATCCGCCGCTTCCCTCTCCGGCCCTGATATCTCTATGGAGTGCGACATCACCCGAAACAACAAACACGAACGGGTTCCCGTTTTCCCGCAGAATGGCCTCGTAGGGCACGGCGATAGTATTGTCCCGGCGCACCATGCGGACCTCCATGCGCACATAATCCCCAGGTATGAGCCTGCACTCCGACGGAAGACGGACTATTGCCCGGAAGAAACCTGTAGCCTGGTCGGCCTCGGGATCCATGCGAAAAATTTTGCCCATGGTCTCCCCGCCCCACGGCGCCTTCACCATCACATCCATTCCCGGAGCGATAAGGCCCCGTATGGTAGGGGAAATCAGCATCTCTACTTCACGCCGGTCGAAATCAGCCACTGCGAGAAGTTCCCGCCCCGGTTCCGCAAACTCGCCCTTCTCGGCGGACCTGCGGACCACCACACCGTTGAGGGCTGACCGTATCTGCGTCCTCGATACCGTCGTCCGGGCATCCCTGAGCTTTGCCGACTCGTCCTTGAGCTGTACGTTGGCCCTGTCAAGCTCCTGCTTCGATGTCCCCCCGGCTTTGTACAGCTTCTGAAGGCTCTCGTACCGGGACTTTGCGTCCTCGTAGGCAGCCTGCCGCGCACTCAGCACCGCAGCCTGGCTCTGGCTTGCCAGTGAAATAAGCACGTCGCCCTTTTTCACCGTGTCGCCCACTTCCACGTTGATTTCCTCTATTACTTCCCTCGTATGGGAGTTCACCCTCTGGACCTGCGCAGAACGCACTGTGCCGAAAAAGCTCCGCCATATTTCCCAGGTCCTCGGTTTCACCTCGTATACGGTGACCGTGATCCCGGAAGGGGAAGCGGGAGGTTTCTGCTGCGCTCCCGAGGGGACGGCAAGGCGATAGCCCAAAAAGCCGATCCCGGTCAGAAGCAGCGCTATCCAGATAAGTACGTTTGCCTTTTTCAAAATCTCCATGGGGATCCTCTTTCGTCATAAGGATTTATTTGCACGGTGCCTATTCTATCCTATACAGGGACCGTTTGCGTACTGCAAATTACTGAAAATACAATCTTTCGGATGTACTTCGCTTCTCGCTGCAGATAAAAATAACTAAAGTTACCTCCTTACCCTGTTTTTTTCATTCCCGGAAATATTTCTGCTATAATACCCCCCAGGGGTGATAAGGATGGATGAAAGAAAGTACGCGCGCAAAGGGTTCGCCTGCCCGCCGTGACTCCTCATCGGACTCGTCGCGGCGGTCGTCGCGGGTATTTCGTGGCTTGTGAAGTTTTTTCGGGGGTAGAACCCAGACAGGAAATCGGCCCCGGATTTTAGGGGCCTCGGCAGGAATCTGAAAACAAGGAAGGGGGCGGAGAAAAATCACTCCGCCCCCCCCGGTTATTCTGCCTTTCCCATGCTACTTCTGCTGCCGCAGCATCCTCCTGAGGACCTTCCCCGTGCTCGAGAGAGGGAAGGTCTCGATGAACTCGATGCTCCTGGGGACCTTGAAATGGGCCAGGTGCTTCTTGCAGAAGTCGATGATCTCCCGCGGGGTGACCCGGGCCCCCTCGTGGAGGCGGACAAACGCCTTCGGGACCTCCCCGTTCACCGGGTGGGGCATCCCCACCACCACTGCCTCGGAGATTGCGGGGTGAGAGTTCATTATGGCTTCAACTTCCTGGGGATAGACGTTGAATCCGCCGACGATGATGATGTCGGTCACCCTGTCCAGGATCCGCAGGCAGCCATCATCCATGCGGACATAATCCCCGGTGTTGAACCAACCGCCGGCAAATCGTTCGTCTGTCATCACGGGATCCCTGAAATACCCCGACGTCACCGACGGCCCCTTCACCCAGAGCACGCCTTCTCCGCTTTCCGTAACGTCTTCGTTCCTGTCGTTAAGGAATTTCCATTCGTATCCCCGAACGATCGGGCCCACGGTTCCGAGCCTGCGCTCCTTGTAGTTCCGGTTCACCGCCACAACCGGGGAACACTCGGTGAGACCGTATCCTTCGATGATCCCGATGCCGAACACGCCCTTCACCTTTTCGTCGAGCTGGACGTTCAGGCGGTCTCCGCCCGTGACGATCATCTTGAGGTTCACGGGCATGGGCGCCCCTTTGCCTGCGGCCACGGTCATGAAATAGAGCATGGTGGGAACGGCCACTATAACGTTGGTTCCCGAATCGTGGATGGTCTTCATTGCCTCCAACGGAGGAAGGAACGACGCAAGGATGGTCTGGCGCAGCTTTTTCACCAGGGGCATCAGTCCGGCGACGGTATACCCGAAGGAATGGAAGTTCGGGAGCACGTTCAGAAGGATGTCACCTGGTTCGAGTAGATTCAGCGATTCGTACATCACAAGTGAATTGTCGAGAAGGTTTCCGTGTGTCAGGGGGACGGCCTTCGGCAGTCCGGTTGTCCCCGAGGTCGCAAAGATGACGGCCAGGGAGTCGTCCTCCGGCGCGGTTTCCCTCACCGTGAATGCCGGAAGCGGCGTCGACAGCGACCCGGCCACTACGACGGGAACCCCCTTTTCCTCCAGTGCTGTTTTCAGTTCTTCGAGCCCCGGTGCTACCACAACTGCACACGGCTCGATAAGCTGCAGTGTCCCGATGAGCGACGGGAGCCCTGACTTCGCGTTCAGGGGAGAAATCGCTCCCCCAAGTTTCCATGCCGCAAGGGAAAGAGCCAGTACAAGGGGTGAATTCGGCAGAAGGACAGCGATTCTGGAGCCCTTCGTGAACTTGGCTCCGGCAAGGACCCTCTCCGAATCTTCCACCAGGTTCAGAAGATCCGAACAGGTCCACCATTTTCCCTCCCACCAGAGGCAGTCTTTCTCCTTTTCCTGTCGCAGATTGGCCAGGATTATCCGTTCAAGCCTCTCCATTTGTTTTTCTCCCTTCATTTTCGTCTGAGAGCGGGGTCAGATGTCAATCACCTGCTGGTGACACTGCCCTATTGTAAATCAAAAAAAGCCCCCCGTGCAAAAAAAATGCGGAGGGCCCCATAAAAATAAAAAAAAGTTACTCCTCTTCCGTATCGGCCTTGAAGATTATGCCGCTCTCCGCTTTCACGGCGGAAAACGCCTCCTCGAGGAGCCGGCCCATTTCTTCCGCCGTCTTTCTCCTCTCTTCATTGGAGGCAAGGGCCAGGAACCGGCGTCCCTTCTCCTCCAGATCGTCCACTGCGGCGGCAATGCGGTCCTCCCTTTCGGGCCCGCCGATACTTTCAGGGTCGCTGAGACGGATAGCCTCCTCAAGCTCTTTCAGTCCCGCGATCGTTCCGGAGACCATGTCCCTGTACGCGCAGAGTGATATTTCCTCGGTGAGGGATGCGATCCTCGTTGTCAGCACAAAAAGCCTGCTGCGCTTGAGGGATGTCTCCGTATCGGCTTCACCTGACGAAAGCGAGAGAACGGAAAGCACTCCGCCACCGACGGCAAGAAGAAAAAACCCGAGAACGTGGGTTGCAATATATGCGTTTTTCGACAATCCCAGCCAGCAGTCGGATACTGCCGTATTCACCAGGACGAAGGCCGTGTAGAGGGCCGCAGTGGCCGCCGTCTCCCTGAGCAGCGAAAGCGTTGCCCTGCCGTTCCTCCCCGAGAGGAGGTGAAAGGCCATGTAGACCAGGTCCGCTGCAAGGACGATGAGAATCACCCACAGGGACACTCCGAAATTTTCTCCCCTCGCTTCGCCGGGCACCAGGAGCAGCATGGCGGCTGCCGATCCCGCGAGAACAACGGAAAGCGCCGCAAGAAGTAAAAAACCCTTCGTTACCATTCTGTTCATCAGATCGTACTCCCTTCCCGAACTTCGGGGCAGACTGCCGTGTTTTTCCCTTTTTCCGGAACGTTCTTTCTGTCGTATCGAATCCGAAAAAAACCATGTAGCTGGAAATATATGCTACCATATCTTGCCGGAGATGGAGCAAAAAAGAATCGAAAATCCGAAAGGAATGGTATAGATGGACGAGCAGGCACTGCTTTCCCTTATACAAAAGGTAAAAAACGGCCTTCTTGACGAAAACGAGCTCGTGCGGCAGATAAAGGCGATGCCCTTCCGCGACCTCGGCGAGGTGAAGTTCGACACTCACAGGGCGCTCAGGAAAGGTTTCGCCGAGATCGTATACTGCCCGGGAAAGAGCGAATCCCAGCTGGAGTCAATCGCTTCAGCTCTCGCGGACGTAGAGGCCAACATTCTCTTCTCGAGGGCCGCTGCACGGCAGTACGAGATCGTCCGCAGCCATCTTGCGGATGCCGTCTTCCATGAAAAAGCGGGATTGATCGGCGTCAGGCGGAAAGAGCTATCCCCCTGCCCGGGCCTCACCGTCATTACCGCGGGAAGCAGCGATGTCCCTGTGGCCGAGGAGGCCTCCGTGACCGCCGAGTACATGGGATGCACCGTGGAACGGCTCTATGACGTGGGTGTGGCCGGGCTCCACAGGCTCCTCGCCCACGTTGACGTTCTCCAGCGGTCCCGGGCCATCGTTGCCGTGGCGGGAATGGAGGGGGCACTTCCAAGTGTTGTAGGCGGCCTGGTCTCCTGTCCCGTGATCGCCGTTCCAACAAGCACCGGGTACGGTGCGAACCTCGGGGGGATTGCCCCCCTGCTCACCATGCTCAACTCCTGCGCTTCCGGGGTGTCGGTGATGAACATCGACAACGGCCTGGGGGCGGGATATTTCGCGGCCCTGGTGGTGCGGCAGTCGAAGTAGGAGACTGAAGCAAGGACGAAATCTGTCATCCTGGGGACTTTCCTTTTCAGATTGTCATCCTGAGGAGCCCAGCGACGAAGGATCCCGGGCTTGTTGATCCATCGTTCCTCAAAGGCGGGATATTTCGGCCATGAACCGGCCTCAGGATGAAAATCAAGGGATACTATTTCCCCGCGTAAAGCTCCACGATCTTCAGCACCAGATCCACAGCCGTCTCCATGGAGGAGACGGAAATGAACTCGTGCTTTCCGTGGGCGTTGTGTCCGCCGGTGAAAAGGTTCGGCGTGGGCAGCCCCCTGTAGCTGAGCTGGGACCCGTCGGTGCCTCCCCTGACCGGGATGATCCTGGGTTCGATGCCGAGCTGCCTCATGGCCTCAAGGGCTGTGTCCACGATGTGCATCTGCGGCTTGACCTTCTCCAGCATGTTGTAGTACTGGTCCGCCATATCCAGCTCCGCGGTTCCTTCGCCGTACCGGCCGTTCAGGGCCGCTACGGCATTCTCCATGGCTTTCTTTCTCTCATGGAACTTTTCCGGCGAGTGGTCCCGGATGATATAGTCCATTGTTGTGGTCTCCACGTTCCCGGAAAAGCCCAGGAGATGGAAGAACCCTTCATACCCCTCGGTTGTCGCCGGAGTTTCGTCGGCAGGGAACATGGACGCGAGTTCCATGCCCAGGAGGATGGAGTTCACCATCTTGTTCCTGGACTTGCCCGGGTGGACACTCCGTCCGTGGACCGTCACCCTGGCACGGGCGGCGTTGAAGGTCTCGTAGCTGATCTCCCCCGCTTCCCCGCCGTCCACGGTGTAGGCGAAATCCGCACCGAGCTTCTCCAGGTCCAGCAGGCTCGCCCCGTGGCCGATCTCCTCGTCGGGGGAGAAGGCCACCTTCACGCAGCCGTGGACAAACTCCGGATGGGTCGTCATATATTCCAGGGCCGCCATGATCTCGGCGATCCCCGCCTTGTCATCGGCGCCGAGGAGGGTCGTCCCGTCGGTGACCACCAGGGTCTCTCCCCTGTATTTCAGCAGGTCGGGGAAAGTGGAGGGAGAGAGCACCACCCGCTCCTTTTCGTTGAGGACAATGTCTCCGCCATCGTAGTTTTCCACCAGCCGGGGGCGCACCGTGTCGTCGGTGACCTCAAGGGCCGTGTCCAGGTGGGCGTTGAAGGCGATGACGGGAATTTTTCTGTCCGTGTTGGCGGGGAGGGCGGCCGTGACGTACGCGTGTTCGTCCACGGTCACATCGGAAAGGCCCAGGGCCCGCAGTTCCTTTCCAAGCTCGACGGCAAGGGTCATCTGCCCCGGGGTGCTGGGGACTGTATCCTTGCCATGGGCGGCCTGGGTGGGGATCTGTACGTACTTCAAAAAGCGGTCAAGAACTGACGACATGAAAACACACTCCCTGTTTGAAAAATTGTTTTCGGAACCGCCGCTTCGGGTACCGGGCTGAAAAAAGGACCGGCCGGATGCCGGAATCACGCCGGACGGCCGGTACGAAAATCAGATTATCGGCATCTCCCGTGCCGATGTCAAGAACGGTCCCGCTTCGTGAATGAAGACTGTATAATTGGAGGCAGAGTAAAACAACCGGCGGGCCGTCCCCGCCAAAGGAGGCTTTCCCAGTGATCACCAGAGCGCTTATCGAACTCGTCTTTTCTGCGGCAAGCATGGAACGGTGGAACGACCACCCTCACCCCGCCACCTTCACCGAGCTGGGAAAACAGGCCCACAAGATGATCATGGCATGGGTCATCGCCAGGTACGAGGGTGAGGCCAGGGGTGTGAAGATAGACTGGACCTCGCTCATAGAAGGAGGGCTCTTCGAGTTTCTCCATCGGGTCGTGCTCACCGATATCAAGCCTCCTGTCTTCCACAAGCTCATGCAGGACCCCCGGCAGAGGGAAAAACTCAACTCCTGGGTGGCGGACAAGCTGTCCTTCGACCTGGAAAGGCTCTCCCCGGATTTCGCAGACCGGTTCCGGCTCTACCTCCTCCACGAAGGTCCCCTCTCCCTGGAGCGGAAATGCCTCCGCGCCGCCCACTACCTTGCCACCAAGTGGGAGTTCGATTTCGTCCATCACTGGAGCGACACGAAATCCATGTTCGGCATCGAACACACCAGGGACGAGATATCCAGGCAGATCAACGAACACAGGGACCTCAGGGCAGTGGATGAAATACTCGCCGCCCGGGAACTGCCCGAACGGGACATGGGTCTCTGGGGGTTCCTCTCCCTCGTGGGGCAGCTCGGCTTTCAGAAACGGTGGGCCCAGACACCCCGCATCCCCCAGACATCGGTCCTCGGCCACCTGCTCTTCGTGGCGGTCCTCTCCTACTTCATCTCCATGGAGATCGGCGCCTGCCCCGCAAGACGGTACAACAACTTCTTCGGCGGGCTTCTCCACGACCTGCCGGAAGTGCTCACCCGCGACATCGTCTCCCCGGTGAAGAACTCCGTGGAGGGACTCGACGACCTCATAAAGGAATACGAAAAACAGGCCATGGAGGAACGCATCCTTCCCCTGCTGCCGCCCTCCTGGAGGGCGGGCATCCGGTATTTCACCGAGAACGAGTTCCGGAACAAACTCTGCCCGGAGGGTGTTCCCGTGCCGGTGCTTCTCGAATCGGACATCGGGGAGGATCAGAACCGGGACAGCCTCAACCCCATCGACGGACGCATCATTGAGGCCTGCGACAAGCTTGCCGCATACATCGAGGCATCCCACTCGATCCGGCTCGGTCTTGCGCCCCAGGCACTTGCGGACGGGAAGCGGAACATCTACGCGCGGTTCGGCAGGTCTGTCATCTCGGGCTTCCCCATGGGTCAGCTCTTCGACTACTTCTGGTGATCTCCACCGAGAACTGAAAGGGTTGTACACACCAGCACATCCGCCCCGACGGCCAGGCATCTCTCGTCGGGGTTGAAATGAGGGCTGTGGAGAGGCGCGTCCTCACCATTCCCCGTGCCCGTTCCGAGCATGAAGTAGCACCCGGGGATGCGCTGCAGAAAATAGGCGAAATCGTCCACTCCCATGCTCGGTTTCACCAGGGGAACCACGTTTTCTGCCCCCAGCACCTCCGAGGCGGCTGCCGCGACCAGGGCGGCCATGCCGGGGTCATTCCGCAGCACGGGGTATCCCTCGGTGAACTGGATCTCCCCCACCGCACCGAGGATATCCGGTATATTCATCACCGTCCGGCGTATCCTGGCCTTCAGCGATATGCGCACCTGTTCGTCCAGGGTCCGCAGGATCCCGGAGAAGGACGCCCGCTCCGGCAGGATATTCCGTGCGCTTCCCGCATGGAACGAGCCCACCGAGAGCACTGCGGCATCAGCCGGTGACACCGTCCTCCCCACAAGCTCGTGGAGGGCGCTGATTACCCTGCACGCCATGGCGATCACGTCATCCCCGTTGTGGGGCTCTGCGCCGTGTGTCCCCCTCCCCCTGATAACGCAGTCGAACATATCCGAAGCAGCCCGGAACGAGCCGCTGTGAACGCCCACCATTCCGGCAGGGAGAAAGGGATCGCAGTGGAGGGCAAAGGCGCCGTCAGGCCATACCCCGTTGAGCAGCCCCTCCTCGAGCATAGGCAGTGCACCGCCCGAAGTCTCCTCTGCGGGCTGGAACACGAACAGGACCTTTCCTGAAAAATCCTGTTTTCTCTCCGACAGTTTTCGTGCTGCGCCCAGAAGGCAGGCCATGTGGACATCGTGTCCGCATGCGTGCATTTTCCCCGGGTTCTGTGATCTCCAGGGGACGTCGTTCTCCTCATCCACGGGCAGACCATCCATGTCCGCCCTCAGAAGCACGGTCCGGCCATGCCCCCTCCCTTCCAGTAAAGCCGCAATTCCCGACCCGGCAAGGCGCCTCCATGGAATACCGAGTTCCTTCAGGACCTCCTCCACGACCGCACTCGTCTCGTCAAGGGCAAAATCCAGTTCCGGGCATTGATGAAGCCTGCGCCTTATTTCCGAAAGGCGCGCCTCAAATCCGCCCCCTTTTTCCATGTACTCATTTCCTTCCATTAAATTCGCCTCCTTTCCCCTGTCAGCAATTCTACCGAAATTGAGGGTAATTGGGGAGAGCGCTTTATTTTTCCATTGACCTGCACCCCCGGAAAAGGCTACAATATCACTGCAGTTTGATTCGATGAAATACACCCAGGGGGGATGAACATGAAGATGAACCTGTTCCGGCTCTTTCTTCTCGCTGCCGCGGCAGCGACGATGCTTCTTTCACCGTTTCCGGGAGAGGCTCAGGCCGCGAAGCCCAGGCTTGTAGAGCTGATGTCTCCGGGCTGACCCGCCTGCACTGAGATGTCCAAAGTTTTGGACCAGTTTTCAGCGAAACACGGTGAGATCATTGAAGTCCAGATAGTGAACGTCCGGGAATACCCTGACGTAGCCCGTCTCTACCAGGTCCGGTACGTGCCGACCCTGGTGTTCCTGGACGAGGAGGGCAAGATGCTGGACAAGCGGGTGGGGTACATGCCCCTGGACGCCCTGGAAAAACAATGGGCCGATCTGGGATACAATCTTTCCGGGGAAGGGAAATAAAAGCCGGCCATGAGCGGAGTCTATGATTTTCTGTACAACGTGTTCCACGGCGAGGGGGCGGCGGCATACGCCGCCCTTTACGCCTGGGGTGTTCTCGGCATGGTCCTCAGCCCCTGCAGCATCTCCACCATACCGCTTGTAGTCGGCTATGTGAGCAACTCGGAGAACCCCACGTTCTGGTCCGCCTTCCGCCTGTCGACGGCCTTTTCCTTCGGCGTATTCGTGAACCTCGCATTCCTTGGAGGACTGCTCACGTCGGCAGGTGCCTTCCTCGGCGGGATCGACCGGTACACGAACTACATCGTCGCCGGGATGTTCGTCCTTTTCGGCCTCCACCTGCTTGGGGCGGTCAATATGCCCTGGTTCAGGGGCGGTTCGGGCCCCACAACCAGTCACACGGGCATTCGGGGAGCCCTTGTGCTCGGTTCGCTTTCAGGCCTCGCCCTGGGGCCGTGCAGCTTCGCCTATTCAGCCCCGGTGATCTTTCTCGCCATGAAAACAGCTGCTTCGGATATTGTGCGGGCCCTGCTCCTCGTGGCAGCGTACGGTGTGGGAAACTGCACCGTCATTATTGCCGCGGGCAGCGCGGCCGACGCCTTCACGCGCCTCGTATCCTGGGGCGGTGAGGGCAAGGGGACCCTCTGGCTCGGAAGGATCTGCGGCCTGCTCCTCCTTGCCGCAGCGGCGTACCTCGTGTACAACGCGCCATCAGCGTACTGATACCCGGGAGGATCGGCATGGACTTCGCAGACCTCGTGAACAGGCGGTTCAGCCTCAGGAAATACAGCACCGTACCGGTGCCGGACGAGCTCATTGAACAATGCCTCGAGGCCGCGCGCCTTGCCCCATCGGCGTGCAACTCCCAGCCGTGGACCTTTCTCGTCGCCCGAACCCCCGAAAAGACGGAACCCCTCGCAAAGGCGGCTTTCAGCGGGATCTATTCCATGAACTCCTTCGCCTCGCAGGCCCCGGTCCTCATCACTGTGATCACGGAGCGTTCCCGGTACAGCGCATCCCTCGGCGGCCTGTTCCGGGGAGTCCGGTTCAGCCTCATGGATGTTGCCATCGCCTGTGAACACATAGCGCTCCAGGCTGCGGAACTGGGCCTTGGAACATGCATGTACGGCTGGTTCGACGAAAAGGCCGTCAGGAGGGAACTCGGGCTGCCTTCGGGGGCAAAGATCGACATCATGCTCTCCCTCGGGTATCCTGCGGAGGGAGTCACAGTTCCCCGAAAAAACAGGAAAACACTGGATGAAATAAGGAAATACATTTAAAAGCACAGCGCAAAAAATACATAAATGAAGCCTTCCGAATACTCTCTCCTTTCATAAACTTGGTGTAGAATGAACGGAAGGTTCTCATTTATATCCTATATCCGCCAGGGAGGGGTTGCACATGACAGTCCTGCTCGTGATCCTCGGAATTGCAGCGGTCGTTGTATTATGGGCCATTTCGGTCTACAACCGGCTCATCAGGATGAAAAACCTGAAGAACGAAGCATGGAGCGGAATTGACGTCCAGCTGAAGCGCCGTTTCGACCTCATTCCCAACCTCGTCGAAACAGTGAAGGGATACGCCACCCACGAAAAAGAAGTGTTCGAGCGGGTGACCGAGGCACGTTCGGCCATCAGCAGATCAGGCTCTGTGGGTGAACGGGCCGAATCGGAGAACATGCTCTCGGGCGCCCTGAAAAGCCTCTTCGCCGTAGCCGAAAACTACCCCGAGCTGAAGGCCAACACCAACTTTCTCCAGCTCCAGGAACAGCTTGCTTCGCTTGAAAACGACATCCAGATGTCCAGACGGTACTACAACGGTGCGGCCAGGGATTACAACATAGCGATCGCCACCTTCCCCGCCGTCCTGATTGCGCAGAAGTTCGGCTACGAAAAGGCTGACTACTTCGAGGCAGCTGAAGAAGAGAAGGCCACGCCGAAAGTCGCTTTTTGAACAAAAAATCCGGAGGGAAGCCCATGCCTCGCTTTCGCAGAATACTGCCGTTCCTCATCATGTTTCTGCTTCTTCTGCCGGGGGCATCCCGGGGGGAAGAAGCGATATTGCTCTTTTCGTCGGCTGCGGAAGTTCGAGCCGATTCATCCCTGCTCGTCCGCGAGGACATAACAGTTCAGGTGGAGGGACGGGATATCAGGAGAGGCATCTTCCGCGACTTCCCCACCACCTACAGGACTCCTTCAGGGAAAACGGTCCGCGTGGGCTTCACCGTTGAAGAAGCACTCCTGAACGGAGAAAGCGTTCCCTGGAAGACGGAATCCAGGTCAAACGGCGTGCGCGTCTACCTGGGGGACCCCAACCTCAATGCCCCCCGGGGGGAACAGACCTACACCCTCGTGTACACCACCACGGGACAGCTCGGATTCTTCGAGGACCACGACGAACTCTACTGGAACGTCACCGGAAATGACTGGGCCTTCCCCATTGAAAAGGCCCGCTTCTCCATGTCTCTCCCCGGCGGGGTATCCTTTTCCACGGCTGACGTCTACACGGGCTTCCAGGGAGACACCGGAAAGGACGCACGGCTGCTCCCCGACGGATCGGCGGAGTCAACCAGGAGGTTAGCACCCGGCGAGGGACTCACCGTGGCATACACCTGGCCGAAGGGCATCGTGACAGAACCCCGGCCTTCGCTGGTTCGAACATTTTTTCTCCTGTACGGGCCGTGGTTCCTGGCCCTCTCCCCGGTCCTCCTTCTCGTCTACTACGTCCTCGCATGGCTCCGGTGGGGAAAAGACCCGCCCAGGAAACCGGTAATCCCGTTGTTCTCAGCCCCGGAGGGGCACTCTCCCGGATTTCTGCGGTACGTCCGGCGAATGGGAATAGACAACGGCTGCTTCACCGCTGAAGTCCTCGATCTCGCGGTGAACGGTTTCCTGGTAATCGAGGAGACGACCCTCGAGAAATCCCTCGAACGCAGGGGAAAAATAGGTGAAAAGGGAATAATGCGGGGTATGGTTTCAGTAGCATCCCGCCTTGCGGGCAAACGATACTCCCTGAAACTCCGGAGAGACCAACTCTCCCGGAAGCCCTCAACGAGGCTGCAGGGTACGGTGCTGTCGGCCCTTTTCCCCCGGGGAACAGATGAACTGCTCCTCTCCCAGGAAAACCACGACATCCTGGGCAAAGCGAAAAGCAGCCTTGAAAAACTGTACAGCCGGGAAGCAAAAACCCTGTTCTCAAGGAATACACTGATCTGGTCTGTGGGGATCCTCATACCGCTCCTCATCCACCTGGTCCTCGGCTTCGGAGGCGAAGTCGACCTTGCTGCCGCGTCCGGCGGCGCCACAGCGGCATTTTTAGTGGCAGGGGGCATATTTCTCGCTGCCTGGAAAACACTCAGATCCCGGGGCAGTCTCGTGAAAAAAGTAATTTCAGTGGCAATCGGGCTGTTCATCGCCCTCTCCATTTCGGCGGTTTTCCTTGTCGTTCTCGGCGGAGGCGGCCCCCTTCTGCTCCTCCCTCCGGTGGCTGTTGCCGTATTCGTCTATTTCTTCAGGGATCTCATGACCATACGGTCACCGGAGGGGAACGATGTGCTCAACGAGGCGGAGGGACTGGCTATGTACATGGGCACCGCTGAGCGCCACAGGCTCGAGATGTTCCATCCTCCCGAGGAAACGCCGGAGGTCTTCGAAAAACTGCTTCCCTACGCGTTCGCCCTTGACACGGCGGAAACCTGGGCGAACCGGTTCGAGGACATCCTGAAACAGAATGCCTACCAGGCGGAATGGTATACGGGAGCAAACATGGCTGCCTTTTACAGCGGCGGAGGTGTCGCGTCACTTGCTTCCTCGGTATCCGACAGCATCGCGTCCGCGTCCCATGCTCCCGGCTCATCCAGCGGCAGCGGAGGCGGCGGATCCTCCGGAGGCGGAGGTGGAGGAGGCGGCGGCGGCGGATGGTGATCCGGCCTGCCGGAAAGCCGTTTTCTTCAAAATAACAAAAAACAGGGTCTCCATCGCCCGTTCGCCAGGGACGATACGTCCGGACCCTTGTTTGGACAGCGGAGAGAATACAGAATCGAACAGGAGGGAACAGAGATGAAAAGTACAGTGATCCTGTTTTCCGTTCTTTTCCTTATTTCAGTCCTTTGCTTTCCCCTGCAGGCCGCGGAGAAGGCAAAACCGGCTGAATCACGGGTGATCCAGGGAGAATTCCTTGTGCTCTTCCCCGAAAGACAGGCGGTCCTGGTCTTCGAGGGAAAAGAGCGGGCAGCCGCAACTGCCGTCATGCTCGACATGCAGGCGGAATATTTAAAGGTCAGGTACGGCGTCTCGGTGGAAAACACATTCAGCGCCATTTCCGAGACCACCGGAAAGGGCATGTTCTTCGTCACGTGCGAAAAGGCGAAGGAGAGTGTTGAAATCCAGGAAAAGCTTCTCGGAGATATGCGGGCCGACCCGTTCATCGAGGCGGTATCGCCCAACGAGGTTCGGAAGATGATCTCCGTCCCCGTAAAACCCCAGTAATTCGAAGCGGTCTTTTTCTATGGGGCCCTTCGGGGGGAAAAATGGAAGGTGATATGAAAATGAGAGATTTGAGAGCCTGGCTTGCTGCCGCAGTGCTTCTTTTCTTACCGCTTCCCGCCCTTGCGTCGGGACAGGCCCCGGTCAAGCGGGAGCATGTGCCGGGAGAGGCGATCATTGTCGTCGAAACCGGACTGCCCGGGAAAGGGCTCTCCGCTCAGCAATTCGGCGGAATGCTTTCTGCAGCTGCGGCCAATATTGCATCGCAGGCCGGAGGGAGATCCGTCGGGATAACATCTTCGATCGCCTCGGTCACAGGAAAAAATCTTGTTCTTGTGAGGAGCTCAGAAAAAACGACAGAAGAGCTTCTCGCAGAACTGCGGAAGAACCCGGCTGTCCAATCAGCCGCTCCCAACTACAGGATCCGCCTCTCGAGGACTCCGAACGACCCCTACTATACCGGCGGGCAGCTGTGGGGAATGACTGCCATAAAGGCGCCTACGGCATGGGACACGTCTGTGGGGAGCAAAAACGTGTTTGCCGTCGTCCTCGACACCGGCATCAAGTACGACCACCCTGACCTGGCCGCCAATATGGGCCGTGACCTCGAGGGAAACTACGGGTACGACTACCACAACGGCGACCTTGACCCCATGGACGACAACGGGCACGGCACCCACGTGGCGGGGATCATCGGGGCAGCGGGAAACAACGATGCCGGCGTGGCCGGCGTCAACTGGGCCGTGAGCCTGCTGGCCGTCAAGGTGCTCGACGATGAAGGAAGCGGAGATATTTATGATCTCGTCTCGGGGCTCGAATACGTGACGGACCAGAAACGCCGGGGGCTGAACATCCGTGCGGCCAACATGTCCCTCGGGGTCTGGCTTGACAGGTCAAACGCAAATGAAGCGGCGGCGATCAACGCCATGTCCACGGCCTGCAGGGCTGTCTCCGACCAGGGGGTCATCCTGGCGGTGGCATCGGGCAACGAGTACCAGGACATCGACAATCCGGGCGGCTACTTTTCCAATCCCGACAAGATGTGGGAGGACTACAGAGGGATGCTCCCCTACCCGGCGGCCTTCAGCCATCCCAACATGATCACCGTGTCTGCAATTAATTCTTCATACAGGCGTCCCGATTTTGCAAACTACAGCCCCCGGTACGTGCACCTCGCCGCCCCCGGTCAAGGAATCTGGAGCACATACCACAACGGCGGATACGAGGAACTGAACGGCACATCCATGGCGACTCCCTATGTCGCCGGCGCGGCGGCCCTGCTTGCGGCAGCCTTCCCGTCCGAATCGGCGGGGCAGATCCGCAGCAGGATCCTCGGAAACGTCACCAAGACATCAAATCTTTCAGGCATTGTAGCTTCGGGCGGTTACCTCAATCTCGACGGGGCCGTGAAAAACGAGCAGACGTGGGACGGAGGCGACGGCGGGGGCGGATGCTCCGCAACCGCTGCAGTACCTGCTTCCCTGCTGCTTCTTCTTCCCCTGGGCCTGTTGCTGTGGAAAAAATAGGAAACGGGAGCAGACTCCGGAACGCCAGATTTCACTGGCAGCATCTATGAAAAGAATCGGACGAAAAAAGTGGCCTCTGCGTTTTTCAGCAGGGGCCGCTTTCATTATCTTTTAAAAGACTGCCGGCCGAAAAATCACCGGACGGTCATGGACAGCACGTGATACCTCGCAGATGTCTCGAATTTCTCCCACGGCCGGTTATAGCCGAAAATTACGAGTGTCTTTCCCTGGGCCGTTCCCCTGTACTTCCACAGGTCCGTTCCCGGCCTTCCCGTGGCAGCCCGCTCAGGGGACCCGCCGTCCTGCTCGAAAACGTTCTCCTCCAGCTTCACAACGGCAACCCCTTTGTTCAGCGCCCTCCATCCATATCCCGTTGACGGGTTCGACGGAAGCCGGACGGTGTACAGATTTCCCCTTCCCACCGATCCGTAGTCCATGGACATGTACAGGTCTCCGTTTTCGGGAAAGGTAAAGTCGCCGACCCGTACGGAGAATTTCATACCCGGCCCCCTGGGCGTCCACCTCACGGCGAAAGGCCTGCCGGGAACAAGGCCCCGGACAATGAACTGCCCCTCACTGTTTGAAACCGCACGCCTCGTGACCTTCCCGTCCCAGACGTTCACGGATACGCCGGGCATCTTCTGCCCCTCGTCCGTGACTATCCCTCTCAAGACAGGTTCTTCCGCCCCGTAAACAGGCGCAGGCCCGGAAAATGCAGAAAAAAAGATCATAACGGCAAGGGAGAAAGCTACCCAAAATCGCATGAACGTTCCCTCCTTTGAACGGGTATTGTGTTCCGCAATAATAGTAGCACTTTTTTTTCAAAATAACACAAAAAAAGAGGGAGGAGGAAAATTCCCCCCTCCCGATTGTTAACGGGTTACCCGGAACGACGGTGCTGACACTTGGTCAAACAACCAACTCCTTGATGTTTCTGCAGATACCCTGCTTTTTTACTGTCGTGCCGGTACATTGCATTTCTGTTTCAGGTGCTGGTGGAACATACTGCCGGCTGTCCTGGATCTGTTTCTTCGTTCTTTCGGTTTTTCCTGACTTTCTACTCGGTTCTGTTCTCTTCGTCCGGATAACCCGTTTAAAGTATTTTACATCGCCAGTGGTTTCAGGGCAATCTCCACAGAAGACAACAGCCGGTGAATACCCCCGCATATTGCTGTTTTTCTTTCATTAAAGTGTATTTTCACTCAATATCAAATGCAAGCTCTCCCTGGACCCCTTCGCCGGGTGCGCAGGACACCCCCAGAAGGCACTTCATCCGCAGGGCATTCTTCACCGCGTAGTCCCGGAAGCAGTTGTTGAACATGAGGAAGGTCTTCCCAGCTTTCTCCGCGGCCTGCAGCACCGAAGGCTCCCATTCCCGCAGCTCCCCGTCGGAGTAATAGTACCGGAACTTCTCGGCGATGGTGGCGTCCTTCTTTGTCCACCCCTCCCTGTTTCTTCCGTGGAACCTCGCCACGGCGCCCCACGTGGCCGTCACGGGGAACTCTCGCCCCACCGTCCAGCCCAGTTCCGGCTCGTCCACGGCCACGTACGCCATGTTTGCATCCTTCAGCAGCGAGAGGAAGCTTTCCCGGCTGCCCTTCTCCATCCATGACCGGTTCCTCACCTCAACCGCCGGACGGAACGGAGGAACCACCTCCGCGATGCGCTCGAGATACCTCATCATCACCGGGGAAAAAGCGGCCTTCGGCGGAAGCTGGAACAGGAGGTAGCCCATCCGGTCCATGGTACGGAGCGGTTCGATCGCCGTGCTGAACTGCTTCCACAGGGCAGGCCTCAGATCCTTCGGCAGCCCCTGGAAATCTATCCTCCCGGACTCAGGCCGTGGCACCTCGTGACGGACCCATTCCGGCAGGGTCTCGTACTTCACCGTGTGCCACGTGAACAGTCCCCATGCCTTCACATTGAACAGGAACCCCGGAGAGGTCCTGGCTGCCCACTGGTACACTGCGGTCTGGTCGGGAATGGCATAAAAGGTGCTGTCCAGTTCCACGGTGTCGAAACGGCGCGAATAATATAAAAGCCGCCCCGCAGGTGAACGGGCCGTCGGAGGGTACCAGCCCGACACTGTAAGTCCCCTGTCCGCCCATGAGCATGTACCGATCCGGATACTGCCGGCGGAAGTCATGGGCGCCGTTCCCCGGGAAACAGGCTCCGGCTGGCGGTCCGGCAATTCGGTTTCATGGATTCCACTCCCTGTCTTCTATATATTACGGTTTATTATGATGCCTTGAGCCGGAATTGAAAAGCGGGGAACGGAAAAATATATTTTTGATAATTCCATTTATTTGATGTATCATATGGAAAAGAAGCTGAAAGGAGGGACCGGAAATGGCAAAGGTTCGTCTGAAACTCATAATGGAAAAAGGTCTGGCAGTGGGAAGCTGCGGCACAGGCATCCCTGAACGGGGGACACTGGAGGAAACGAAGGAGGAAAAAGCTGAAATCGGGTCGCTTCTCTCCTGGGTCCGGGATACTTTCGGCGACCAGGTGGATATTTCAGTGGTTGACCCGAAAAATATTTTCTCCCTGTTCGATAACTTCCGCTACGGAATAAAGGGAACCGCACCTGCATGGATCCTGAACGGCAAAAAAGTATTCGAAGGGATCCCCGCGAGGGAAGATCTCGAGAAGGCCCTGCGGAAGCTGCTTTGAGCACTGAAACCGGAACGGGCGGCTGCAATCGGCGCAGAAGATCATTTTTTTCCCGACTCCTTCGGAATACTCTTGCATTTCAAACCTCCAGGTTGTATCATGCTTTCCCTGCAGAGAAGAATTCCCAGTTCAACTGCACCGGAGGAACGTGAGATCAATGAAAAGAGCGGAACACATACGCAACATAGCCATTATCGCCCATATCGACCACGGCAAGACCACACTCATAGACTCGATCTTCAGGTCCGCCCAGGTATTCCGGCAAAACGCCCGCGTTGAAGAGCGTGTCATGGACAGCAACGAGCTGGAGCGGGAAAAAGGCATCACCATCCGCGCCAAGCACTGCACCGTGGAGTGGAAGGGCTGCAGGATCAATATCATCGACACACCGGGGCACGCCGACTTCTCCGGAGAAGTGGAGCGCATTCTGTCGACAGTCGACTCCGTGCTCCTTCTCGTGGACGCGGGTGAAGGCCCCATGCCCCAGACCAGGTATGTCCTGTCCCATGCGCTGCGCATGGGATTGAAGCCTATTGTGTATATCAACAAGGTGGACCGGAAGGAAGCCGACCCCATCCTCGCTCTCAACGCCACATTCGACCTATTCTTCGAGCTCGGCGCCACAGAGGAGCAGGCTGATTTCCCCGTGCTTTACGGGTCGGGGCTTGCCGGCTGGGCTGTTTCGGACCTCTCCGAGATCGAGGGCGGCGAGAAAAAAGGCATGGATGCCCTCTTCGAGGCTGTCATCAAGTACGTGGAACCCCCTCTTGCCGACGTTGAAGCCCCTTTCCTCATGCAGGTGAGCACCCTCGCGTGGAACGAATACACCGGCCGCATGGGCTGCGGAAAGATCCTTCAGGGAAAGCTGCGGAAGGGCGAGGAGTTTCTCCGGACGTCCACGCGCTGGAAGGATCCCACCGACAAGGAAAACGAAGAATTCGACATCATCGATACCGAGCGTACAAAGGCAGTGCAGATAAACGTCACCCGCGGGCTGGAACGCCTTGAAGTCGAAGAAGCGTCGGCCGGTGACATCGTCTGGATCTCGGGCCCGAAGGAGATCGGCATCGGCGACACCTTCGCCTCCCCGGCACTGGAGGATATCGCCCTGCCTCCTCTTGACATCGAGGAACCCACCGTGTCCATGTTCTATCTCGTGAACAACGGCCCCTTCTCCGGACAGGAGGGACAGGCCATCACCCTGCGCCAGCTCAAAGCCCGTCTCGAACGGGAGATGCACGTGAACGTGGCGCTTCGCATGGAGGATCTCGGAAGGCCGGACGGCGTCAAGGTCTCCGGCCGGGGCGAACTCCAGCTGGCCATCCTCATTGAGGAGATGCGCCGGGAGGGCATGGAATTCTGCGTCTCAAAACCTGAGGTGATCACCGCGGAGATCGGCGGCAGGCTCTGTGAGCCCATGGAGGATCTCGTGGTGGATATCCCCGAGGAATACCAGGGAGTGGTCTTCGAAAAGCTTTCACGCCGCAAGGCGCGGGTGAAGGAGATCCAGAACCTCCGCACAGGCCTCATGCGCATTTTCTTCTCGATCCCCACGAGGGGGCTCATCGGCTACAGGGGAGAGTTCCTCACCGATACCAGGGGACTGGGCATCATGTCCTCCCGGTTCTCGGGGTACGCCCCGTGGGCAGGCGAGATCATCCCGCGAAACCGCGGCGCACTCGTGAGCCTGGATACAGGCGAGGCCACGAGCTACCAGCTCGAAAACCTCCAGGAACGGGGCACGCTCTTCATCTCCCCCATGGACAGGATCTACACGGGAATGATCGTGGGCGAAAACTCCCGCCCAAGCGACATGCCCTGCAATCCCACCAAGCGGAAGCAGGCCACGAACCACAGGTCGTCCACAAAAGACTTCACCGTGAAGCTCGACGTCCCCCGGAAGATGACCCTCGAGAAGGCCCTCGAATGGATCGCCGAGGACGAACTCGTGGAAGTGACCCCGAAATCCATCCGCCTCAGGAAGATCATCCTCGACGACGGGGAGCGGAGAAAAGCCTCGAAAAAACTTTCGGCGTAACCCTTTTCGGCCGTGCCCTCCGGGGCACGGCCTTTTTTTCCCCGGAAAAAGGGATACAATACCATGGAACGATCTTATTTCCCGGGAGGAATTCACCGTGATCCTGGCTCTCATTCTTGGATGGGCCGTCCTGTACGCAGACAGGACAGCCCTGTATCCGCTTCTCTCCGTCATAGCCGACAGCCTCGGCATATCGTCAGCCAGTGCAGGGGCCATAACCAGCGCCTATTTCCTGCTGTACGTCCTGCCCCAGATCCCCAGCGGCTTCGCAGCGGACAGGTGGGGCGCAAAGCGCGTTCTCATCTCCATGTTCGCCCTCTCCGGCCTCGGCATCCTCGGGTTCGGTCTCTTCGGGACGTCTTTTCAGCTTCTTTTGTTCTTCTCGGCCCTCCACGGTTTCGGAGCCTCTGCCTACTACCCCTGCTGCTTCGGCACCATGCTCTCGACCGTACCCCCTGAAAAGCGGGGACTCAGTTCCGGTCTTATCGGGATCGGCATGGCGGTGGGCACCATCGGGGGAATGGCAGTCAGCGGTCCCCTCTACCAGCTTTTCGGCAGCTACAGGATCCCTTTCATTCTCCTTGCCGTTCCCTCCGTCCTCGTGATCCTCATGTTCGTAAAATATCTTCCGGACGTCCGGAACGACGTCTCCCCGTCCCTTGCTGTCTACGGCAGGCTCTTCCGTGACAGGGACATCTGGAAGATCAACATCGCCACCTTCACGTCACTCTATGGCTTTTGGGCAGCCGCCACATGGGGCCCCACGTTTCTCCAGGCGGAGCGGGGATTCTCCCTCGCGCAGTCCGGCCTCTACACCGGCCTCATAGCCATCACCGCCCTTCCGGGAGGCATCCTCTGGGGACGGCTCTCCGACCGCTTCGGCAGGAAACAAACCGCCCTCTTCGTCCTCCCGGCAAGCGCCGCCGCACTCTTTCTGCTCACAAGAGCCCAGGGAACACCGGCCATCATGGCCACACTGCTCCTCTTCGGACTCTTCAGCAATACAGCCTTCACTCCCATCGCCATCTCCTGGGTAGGCGACATAGTCAGCAGGCGGCACCCCGGATCAATGGGAGCGGCAGTGGGCTTCTTCAACGGGTCGGTCATGTCGTCCGCTGTCCTGGCGCCCCTCCTGTCCGGGTTTCTCAGGGACGTAACAGGCTCCCTCGTCCCTGCCATAATCGCAGGTGTCGTGCTCATGTTTGCCGGCACAGTCCTGCTCCTGTTCACCCCCGGCAGGGCAGGAAACGAATAGGAAAGGAGGAAGCTGTCATGGCACATATCGCCGTATTCGGAGGAGGAAGCTGGGGAACGGCCCTCGCCGCCTCGGCGGCCTCTTGCGGGCACTCGGTCCGCATCTGGTGCCGCAGGGAGGAACAGGCCAGGGAGATCACCGGGTCGCTTCGGAACCCCGATTATCTCCCGGATATCCCCCTTCCCAAGGGAATAAGCGCCACGTCCGACATGGAAGAAGCCGCTCTCTTCTCCCATTACTGGATCCTCGCACTGCCCACCCAGACCCTGAGGGAAGTGCTGCCGCATATAACGGCCTTCTGTACGGAGCGCACCGAGATCTGCAACGTGGCCAAGGGCATCGAGATCTCAACGGGCAAGCGGATCAGCGAGATCGTGGAGGAGCTTCTTCCTTCCGGACTCTACTCCGTCCTTTCCGGCCCCAGTTTCGCACGGGAAGTGGCGAAGGGCCTGCCCACAGCCGTCACGGTAGCCTCCAGGAACGAAGGATCCGCCCTGTTCTGGCAGTCCGTCCTGAACACCGCCCGCCTCCGGATCTATACCGCATCTGACGTTGTGGGAACGGAAATCGGCGGCGCCGTGAAGAACATCATGGCCATCGCGTCGGGCATGGCATCATCCCTCCGCCTGGGCGACAACGCACGGGCGGCACTGGTGAGCAGGGGCCTGGCAGAGATCATGCGCCTGGGCGAGGCACTCGGGGCTCACCCTCTGACACTTGCGGGACTCGCAGGCATGGGGGACCTTGTCCTCACGTGCTACAGCACCCAGTCCAGGAACTTCAGCCTCGGAATGGCCCTCGGCCGTGGATCCTCCCTCGAAGAGGCCAGGCGGGAGATCGGGCAGGTGGCGGAAGGTGCGTATACCGTCAAAGCCGTGGTAGGGACAGCTGAACGGTTTTCCGTGGAAATGCCCATCTCACGGGGAGTCCACCGCCTTCTCTACGAAGGAGGCTCCCCCTCCTCCGAGCTGGAAAAACTCATGAAACGGGACCCGAAGGCGGAGTACCCTCCGTCCATTCTCTGGGGCGAAAAGTTGCCCGCAAAATAAAAGTAGGGTATAATCCGGACCGGCATAGTTTTGTACCAGATAATTCTCAAGGAGGAATGCTCTATGGCAAAGGCATTTGTTGACAAGGATGCGTGCGTCGGCTGCGAGACCTGTGTAGGGACCTGCCCGGTTGAAGCCATCTCCATGGTCGACGGCAAGGCGCTCGTTGATCAGGAAAACTGCATTGAGTGCGGCAGCTGTGTATCAGTCTGCCCCGTGAGCGCGATCAGCCAGTAGCGCCGTTTATTCCGCAAAACGCGCAGGGCCCCTTCCGGTACACCGGAAGGGGCCTTCTGCTTCCGCACCTTTTTGTTCACCCCGCCCGAAGTCCGGAACGATTGCCCAAAGCACTAACAGGGCATACAATAGAGCGGCCGGGAAAAACCCGGCCCAGATGCCCATAGGAGGCCAGATCATGGACCGGCTCATTGTTTCCCTCCTGGTGATCAACTTCGCCATTTACTCCTACTCCAACGCGTTCTTCTTTCTTGCGCCGTACCTAGCGGTCAGGGGTTATACTGCAGCGTCAGCAGGCATCCTCGTAGGGGCCTTCTACGCCGCCACCACGGCGGTCCGGCCCGTGGGAAGCTGGATCACCGAACGGATGGGCGTCAGGAAAAGCATGATCTGGTCGTCAGGCGCCTGCATCGCCTGCGCCCTGGCCCTCCAGGCCTATCAGGGGACCTTCGCATGGTTCGTTGGCGTCCGGGTCGTCATGGGTTTTGCCTACAGCATCTTCATGGTGGCCCTAACCACCTACCAGGCCCTCGCCATAGAGGAATCGAAACGGGGCCTCGGGTTCTCCCTCGTCTCCGTGGGGAGCCTCATCCCCATGTTCACCGTGGTCCCTCTCACCGACTACCTCGTCCGGAGCGGTCTGGACCAATACTTCATGCTCCTTCCCCTCGCGGCTGCCGCCCTCTCCTTCTCACTCGCCGTCCGGCTTCACCCTGCGGTCTCACACGGAGGCACAGGGCAGGGAAAACCTATGGAATGGGGGACCTACAGCGACCTTTTCCGGGAGTCGCCGGCCGGAAAAATTATCTTTTCATGCTTCTTCTTCGGCCTCTGCGACGCATCCATCGTTTTCATCGGCACCATGCTCATGGAGAAGGACCTCGTCCCTTCATGGTTCCTCTTCTCCCTGGGGATCGGGGCCCTCTTCGTGCGCACGGCGGGCAGGAACATCTTCAACAGGTACCAAAGGACCGTCTTCGCCGGCCCCTCGTTCCTGGTCATGGCGCTCTGTCTTCTCGCCCTCTCCTTCGCCCGCACACCCGTCGGGCTCGTCCTCTGGGGATTCTTCTACGGTATGGGCATGGGGTACGGCTATCCCGCACACCTCGCCTTAACCGCCGACCTGGCCGCACCACGGCTGCGGGCGAAAGCCTCAGCCCTTGTCCACTTCTCCATGGATCTCAGCTGGTTCATCCTCCCCCTCTACATGGGGTTCGGCTGCACGCTATTCGGAACAGAGCAGGCATTCCGCGTCTTCTCCCTCATATGCATCATCACCGCCGTAATGACCACCGTCATGTGGCTGCCGAAAAAACTGTCATCCTGAGCAAAGCGAAGGATCCTGCCTTTGGTATGTCATTCTGAGGGCGAAGCCCGAAGAATCTCTCACTTTGGGACCTCGGGATCAAACACCAGATCCTTCGTCGCTGTGCTCCTCAGGATGACAGAAAATGGTTGCCATCCTGAGCGAGGCGAAGGATCCCGCCTTTGGTATGTCATTCTGAGGGCGAAGCCCGAAGAATCTCTCACTTTGGGACCTCGGGATCAAACACCAGATCCTTCGTCGCTGTGCTCCTCAGGATGACAGAAAATGGCTGTCATCCTGAGCGAAGCGAAGGATCTGGTTGTGTGCCCGGCATGGGCGTTATCTATAAGGTGAAAGTCCTGAACGGTGAAGGCAGCAGTAGCCGTAGCTCAAGGCAAGGGCGTCCCCGGTGACGGGGAGTCTGAAGGAAGCCGGCGGCAAACT
>Ga0228536_1001047_pt1 | contig 33348 bp, 31 predicted proteins | sample SJ1Smetagenome_FD_168611 | JGI IMG/M metagenome (GOLD analysis project Ga0228536, IMG submission 168611) | Enriched culture of PCE-dechlorinating microbial communities from Ithaca, New York, USA - SJ1.S | ecosystem: Engineered > Modeled > Simulated communities (microbial... > Unclassified...
GAAAATCATCGCCTTCGGAGTGGTGACGACACCGGGACTTGCCGTTGACGGCAAGGTGCTCGCTGCAGGGAACGTACCGCCCTATGAAAAGGTGAAGGAACTTCTTGCTTCAGCTGCAGGATAACGAATAATCCCCCGGAAAATCCGGGGTTTTTTTGAACTCAACATGTGAAAAAAATGCCACATAATAACGATGGAGATGATTTGTTCATGAGCGACCGCAAAAAATTTTTCTGGATCGCAGCGTTTTTTCTTACCTTTTATTTCCTGCCTGAAGGAAATGAACGGGTGATCGCGGGTCTTGCGGAATCAGTGGCCATGATGGCCGATTACGCCCGCGAGCATGTGCTTCTCTGTCTTGTTCCCGCATTTTTCATTGCGGGTGCCATTTCGGTCTTCGTGAGCCAACAGTCGGTGATGAAGTACCTTGGGGCGAAGGCGAAGAAATGGATAGCCTACTCCGTGGCATCCGTCTCCGGGACGGTGCTCGCAGTGTGTTCCTGTACCGTGCTGCCTCTCTTCGCAGGAATTTACATGAGGGGAGCCGGTCTGGGGCCGGCTACGGCATTTCTTTACTCCGGACCTGCAATAAATGTTCTTGCAATAGTTCTCACGGCCCGGGTACTCGGCCTTGAGCTCGGCATCGCCAGGGGGGTGGGGGCGGTGATCTTCAGCGTGGCGATCGGCCTTCTCATGGCGGCCATCTTCGGCAGGGAGGAAGAAGCCCGCCAGGAAGGGTTTGCAGAGCTCCCGGAGGAAGATGGCGGCCGCCCCCTGTGGAAGACGGTTGTGTACATGGCGGGCATGGTGGTTTTTCTTGTCTTCGCCAACTGGGCGGCGCCGAAGACATCCAACATATTCTGGGAAGGGGTTTACAAACTGAAGTGGGTGCTCTCGGGCATCGGACTTGCCGTCACGGTGCTGACAGCCCGGATGTGGTTCACACGTGACGAGCGGCAGGACTGGTACACGTCAACATGGGGATACGCCCTCCAAGTCATGCCCCTTCTTTTCGGCGGCGTTCTTGTGGCGGGCTTTCTTCTGGGCCGTCCGGGTCACGAAGCGCTTATCCCCAGTCGTTACGTGGCAATGTTCGTCGGAGGGAATTCCCTCGGGGCCAACTTCTTCGCCTCCGTATCCGGCGCGTTCATGTACTTTGCCACCCTTACCGAAGTGCCCATACTTCAGGGACTCCTCGGCGCAGGGATGGGGAAGGGCCCTGCCCTCGCCCTTCTCCTGGCCGGCCCGGCCCTTTCGCTGCCCAGCATGCTTGTCATCAACAGCATCCTGGGGCCCAGGAAAACAGGGACCTACGTCATCCTGGTCGTCATACTGTCTACCGTGGCGGGGCTCCTGTTCGGAGCGTTCGCTTCGTGACCGCCGGAGAGGGTGACTCCGGACGAAGCAAATCATTTTCCCCTTCTGCGGCATAGAAATATGTTTCAGAAATGATGCTGGGGGTTTTGACCCGGAGGCAAACAGGACATCCCTTACAAAAAATGAAAAGCGCCTTCAAAACGGATTTTTGCTCCGGTTTTGAAGGCGTTTTTTACTGATCTCCATGACCCCTTCCCTGCACAAAAAAGGGTTCCTGCTCAATTGCAGAAACCCTGTAACTGCAGCATGGTGGGCGATACTGGGTTCGAACCAGTGACCTCTTCCGTGTGAAGGAAGCGCTACTTCCGCTGAGCTAATCGCCCGGAACAGATGGTATTATAGCGTGGCTCTTCCTTCTTTGCAAGGCTTAAAAAATATTCTGAAGATATGGGAATGAATTCATTTATCCTAAACCATACTAAATTTTTGATAGAAAATAAAGAGTAAAGTTTCTTAAAATCCCTTCCTATTTTTTCCCCGAGGAGTATAATCATATCGGCAGGTGATGTTGGAGTGACGGATATTTCAGATTTGGGGCTTGTTTCCGACCTTTGGGAGTATTGGGGGTTTTCTCCCTGGAATTTTGAAGGAATGAAAGGTGTAAGCCGCAGGGTAACATTTGTAAAGAGCGCTCTCATCGGTGAAGTCTGCCGCTATTATGCTGATGATTACATAATCTGGAGCCACAGGGGGAAGGCTGACCGTGATCGTATCCTCAATGTCTGCAGGCCTGAACCCGAACTTATGACGCAGCGGTATCTTTTTGTGGAAGCGGCGGAATCAGGGGGGAAGTGCAGTATCCGGTCTTTTCTCTTCGGATTTCGCGGGTATGCCGAGGTTCATTCATTTACTCCGGGCGGGAAGTTCGAGAAGCGGATCAAGGATCTTGCTCCCCTTGTGGATAAGGCATTGGAGCTTCTCCGTTCGAGAAGAAAGGGATCAGGGGGTGATCGGGGGGAAAATTAGTACCTGGAACTGTTGTACCCATTCTTTCTATTTTCCCGGAGGTGAACGAAGTGCTTGCAATTCTTTTTATTGTTGCCATCGTCTTGTTTGCTGTCTGTTATAAGATTTACGGTTCGTACATGGCAGGCATTTACGGTCTCAGCGACGAAAACAAGACCCCTGCGGAAGCCATGTTCGACGGTATCGACTACTGCCCGGCCCACCCGGCGGTCCTTCTCGGCCACCATTTTGCTTCGATCGCAGGCGCCGGCCCCATAGTCGGTCCCATAACAGCCGCCGCGATGTTCGGGTGGCTTCCCGCCTACCTTTGGTGCCTGATCGGTTCCGCCTTTATCGGCGGTCCCCACGATATGGGATCTCTCGTGTCATCCATGCGCCACGACGGGAAGTCTGTTGGTGAAGTGGTGGACAAGTGGATCGGGCGCAAAGGAAAGATACTTTTCCTGTGCTTCACCATTCTTTCCCTTATCCTGGTTGTTGCAGTGTTCCTGCAGCTTTCCGCCGGATCCTTTGCCGCGGACCCTGCTGTTGCCTTCTCGGCGTCGCTGTACATCGGCATGGCACTTCTCTTCGGAGTGCTGATCTACAAGTATCGCGTACCCCTGTGGCTCATGACGGTCGTCATGGTTCCCATCGTCATTTATGCCTGCTGGTACGGAAATTACTCGCCATGGGTTGCCACGTACTTTACGCTTCCCATGGAGACATGGAGATGGATCCTGGTGGTCTATATCTTCCTTGCCTCCGTTCTCCCGGTGTGGCTCCTCCTGCAGCCCCGCGACTACCTTGCATCCTACTTCCTGTACTTTGCGGTCATCATCGGAGCCATAGGCATGATCATGGGCAAGGGCGAGAATTTCCAGGTCGTGCTTCCAGCCTTCAAGGGGTTCGTGGCCAACGGCCAGTATATCTGGCCCATGCTCTTCATAATCATTGCCTGCGGCGCAGTTTCCGGATTCCACGCCCTCGTGGGAAGCGGAACCACGTCCAAACAGCTGAAAAAAGAGAAAGACTCCGTAATCGTCGGCTACGGCTCTATGCTCCTTGAGGGGGTCGTGGCGGTCATTGCCATCGGAACAGTAATGCTCAGCGGCGTCATCGCCAAGGGCGGCCCCACCATCACCTACGCCGAGGGCTTCGGAAAGTTCGCATCCATCGTGGGGATCGACCCGAAGGTTGGCATGTCTCTCGGTCTTCTAGCCATTAACTCCTTCCTCCTGACATCCCTTGATACGGCCACCCGTCTGACCCGCTACCAGATCCAGGAGCTCACAAACATGAAGGTGGACAAGTACACCGCTACAGTGATCACGGTTGCTGCTGCCATGGCGCTGCTGCTTACCAAGACCCATGGCCCTACGGGCAATGTCATTCCCGCATGGGCGGCGATCTGGCCTCTCTTTGGCGCGTCCAACCAGCTTGTTGCCGCACTTGCGCTGCTTGCGATAGGAGTCTGGGTTGCGAAAGCCCTGAAGAAGGATAACCGGTTTGCCATGGCTCCCATGTGGTTCATGCTTGTCACAACCGTGGCAGCCCTCGGGATCATGATCAAGGAGAACCTGGCGTATGCCCAGCCCAACTACACACTTGTGGTGCCTTCGATCATTCTTCTCGTGCTGGCTCTCCTGATGGTCCTGGAGTCATTCAAAGCCCTGAGGGAAGTGCCGAAAGACCTCTAAAGCCCCAATCGGCAGTTATTTCCTGCACTGGAAACAGCAAGGGGAAGGCCCGTGTTCGGGCCTTCCCCTTTTTCGGCTGTTGTTCCTGATGGTCAGGTTCGTTTTTTCTTACTTTCCGCTTTTTCCCACACTGAAGGACTTCGCGCTCCAGGACTTTCCTCTCTTCCTGTTGGCAGCGTCAAGAACTTCCACGAAACGGCTTCCGCACCTGGGGCATCTCATTGCCGCCGCTTTTTCCTCAAGATCGAATTCGCTTTTGCACGACAGGCATCGGAATTTACCCATAGAAAAATCACCTCCGCTTTTCCTTCTTTCATTGGTGATTTGCCGCAGTCCCGGCAAACTGATTACAGTGTATTATACCAGATTGCCCTGTACTGGAAAGGGGATGCCGTCTTTTCTGCTGTATGCGAAAAGGTATAATAGTTCCAGTTCGATTTCGAAGGGAGGACAACAATGCGCTTTTCAGCTCTGAAAAAAGCAAAGGATGTGTGCTGTGTCCTGTGCGGTGCCGCGGGGCTTGGTATCCAGACCGTAGAAGATATGCTGGCCAGAATCATCGTGGATGAGGGGTTCTTCGTGTTCGGTTCAAGGGAGTACATGTCCCGGGTGAGGGGAGGGAACAACTCCACGGAGATCCGAATTTCCGATGTGGCTGTACATGCACCGCTGGACAGGATCGATATCCTTGTGGCCCTCAGCCCGAATGTCCGGCAGAACATCAGGGAGCGTATTACCGGTGATACGGTGATCCTCGGCGACCGGGAACTGTTGAACGGAGAGCTCGAGGATCTGGGAGCCTTCTTTATTGACATCCCCTTGTCAAAACTCGCAAAAGAGGCAGGCGGTAAGATTTATTCCAATTCTATCGCGGCAGGGGTTCTCCTGGGGGTTCTGGGGCTGGGCACGGAAGGAGCGGACGAGTTTTACCGCAGACGTTTTGCCGGAAAGGACGATGTGATCGGAAAAAATATCGCCGCATGCGCTACCGGTCACAAGCTGGGGCTCTCAATTTCAGAAGGGGAGGGTGCCCTCCCGGGCCGCCGGGCAAACGCCGGGGCTGAAAGAATGATACTGAACGGAGGTGATGCGGTATCGCTTGGGGCGATGGCCGCAGGATGCACCTTCGTCACAGCCTACCCCATGTCTCCGGCAACTGGTGTCCTGTCCTTCTTCGCAAAAAATGCGGAAAAGGCAGGAGCAGTAGTGGAGCAGGTGGAGGATGAGATTTCGGCAATCAACATGGCGGTGGGGGCATCCTATGCTGGTGCCCGTCCCATGGTGACCACCTCGGGCGGCGGTTTTGCCCTCATGGGGGAAGGCCTGAGCCTGGCGGGTGTCATGGAAACTCCGGTGGTCGTTCATCTTTCCCAGAGGCCGGGGCCTGCTACGGGAATGGCAACGAGGACAGAGCAGGCCGATCTTGATCTTGCCCTTTTCTCCGGGCACGGGGAATTTCCAAGGGCGATTTTTGCCCCCGGGGCAATGGAGAGCGCTTTTGCCATAACACAAAGGGCTTTCCTTACGGCCCTGAAGTATCAGACACCGGCGATCGTCCTTACCGACCAGTACTTTATGAATGCTTTCTACAACCTCGATCCTGGGTCCCTTGAGTATCTCAAAGAGCCGCCTTTGCCGGCGGAGACTCCGGAAGGCTACAGGCGCTACGAGGATTCCCCTGACGGATGCTCACCCTTTGGTGTACCCGGGTGGGGCAAGGGTATCGTGGGAGCCGACAGCCATGAGCACGATGAAATCGGCCACGTGTACGAGGATTTCGAGCTCAGGAAGCGGATGCAGGACAAGCGTCTGAGAAAACTGGACGGAATGGCTGCAGAGGCTCTGCCTCCTCTTTTCTTCGGGCCCGAAAGTTTTGAAAAACTCGTGATCTGCTGGGGGTCAACCATTCCCATAGTCAGGGAGGCGCTTTCCCTCCTGGAAAGGAGCGACACGGCCCTCCTGGCGTTCGAGCAGCTCTGGCCGCTTCATGGCGGGACGGGAGAGTTCCTCGCCAGGGCCCCCTTCATTGTTTCTGTCGAGGGCAACAGCACAGGCCAGTTATCCAGACTTCTCCGGTCCGTATTCGGAAGAGGTGCGGACGAGACGGTCCTGAAATACAGCGGTCTTCAGTTTTCTGTAGAAGAGGCGGCTGAAAGGCTTGGAGCGGTTCTTTCCGGCAAAGGAGGAAGCAGATAATGGATAGCGGCATATTCGATCTTGCAGGAATTGACATTTCCTGGTGCCCCGGCTGCGGGGACTTCAAAATTCTTGATTCCATAAAAAATGCCCTCCGGGAGCTTGAACTGACACCTCATGGCGTGGTCATGGTCTCTGGAATAGGACAGGCAGCCAAGACTCCCCATTACATGAAATCCCATTTCTTTAACGGTCTTCATGGCAGGGCACTCTCAAACGCGACTGCCATAAAGGCGGCGAACAGGTCCCTGAATGTCATCGCTGTCGGGGGAGACGGGGATATGTACGGTGAAGGGGGAAATCACTTCACCCACACGATACGCAGGAATCCGGATATCACGAACCTCGTATTCAACAATATGGTATACGGACTGACCAAGGGGCAGGCTTCACCCACAAGCCCGGTGGGCTTCCGTACGTCAGTCCAGGTTGACGGGGTCCAGTCCAGGCCGTTCAATCCCCTCGCCGCCTCTCTCGTCAACGGGGCAACCTTCGTTGCGAGGGCATTTGCAGGAGACGGGGAACAGACGAAGGAGATCATCAAAAGGGCAATTTTGCACAAGGGGTATTCACTCGTTGATATCTTTCAGCCCTGTGTCTCGTTCAACAGCGTCAACACCTACAAATGGTTCCAGGAGAACACCTACACGGTGGAGGGCCATGACGAGGAGGATTTGCGAAAGGCTCTGGAGCTTGCCCTCGTCGAGGAAGGCCCGTTTCCGCTGGGAGTTCTGTACAGAAGAGAGGGCGTTCCCGTTTTCGAGGACACCCTGGCGGCCTTCAGGAATGACGACAGGCCGCTTTTCCGGAGAGAGGCTCCCAGGAAGGCTGTAAAAGAACTCATCGATTCCATGTGCTGTTGAAAAGAAGGGGAGGAAGATTCCATGAAAGAAGGAGACAGGCTGCCGCAATTCCGCCTTTCCGACGGTTCGGGCAGAGAGTGGACGAACGGGGATTTTGAAGGCCGCTGGCTGGTGCTTTTTTTCTACAGCAAGGACAACACTTCGGGGTGAACGAACGAGGTAAAAGATTTCGCGGACAGGCTGTCCGCATTTGAGGCTCTTTCATGCAGCGTGGCGGGCATAAGCCCCGATTCTCCGGAAACACACAAAAAATTTGCGGAGAAACTGGGCATCCGGTATCCGCTGCTGAGCGACCCGGCTCACGAGTTCATTGAGGCATGCGGATTCTGGGCTGCGAAGAAAATGTACGGGGAAGAGTACATGGGCGTTGAGCGCTCCACCCTTGTTATCGATCCGAAGGGAAAAGTGGCCCGGGTCTTCCGGAAGGTGAAGGTCGCAGACCATGCCGGAAATGTGCTTCTGGCCCTGGAGGAACTGAAGGGATAAATAATTTCCCGGCGGGAGAGATTTTTTCTCCCGCCGGGAAATTAGAGTTGGCATTTTTCGCAGCCTGCTGGAGGTGTTCCCGTCTTTTTCTTTATATCAGGGGGCAGATACGAAGAAGCGGCTTTTTCTCCCCGGGCGGGAGATCGTCTGCCATTTCCTGTACGCTGCGGCCTGATTCAGGGTGGACCCATTCCGGTGCCAGCTGAAGCAGGGGAAGGAGCACGAATCCCCTTGACGCCATATCCCTGTGGGGAATGACGAGGTCTTTCGTATGGAGGACCGTGCAGTCATAGAATAGGATGTCCAGGTCGATGACGCGGGGGCCCCACCGTTTCCCCGCTGTTCGGCCGAGGTCTGTCTCAAGCTTTTTCAGCAGATGGAGAAGGTCTTCCGGGGGCAGGGACGTCTCGGCAAGAAGGCATGCGTTGAGAAAAAGAGGCTGGTCCGTTTCCCCCCATGGAAGGGTTTCGAAAACATCGCTGGAGGCTTTCACAATGATTCCCGCGCACTGCAGAAGAGATACCGCTTTCCTCAGAGCGTTAAGGCGGTCGCCCAGGTTGCTGCCCAGCGCGATCGCTGCAATGCTCACGATTCAACCTCCGAGACGGCGTTCAGGATGGAGAGGACCCTGTGGTTCTCTTTCACGTCATGGACTCTCACGATGGAGACTCCTCCGGCAGCGCAGAGGGCTGTGACTCCCAGTGTGCCCTCGAGACGGTCCCCAGGTTTTTCCAGGCCGAGAGCCTTTCCTATGAAACTCTTTCTTGAATGTCCCACAAGAAGGGGACGCCCGAAAATGCGGAATGCGTCGAGATGTTTGAGGATCCTGAGGTTGTCTTCATACCTTTTTCCGAAACCGAGGCCCGGGTCGAGAATTATTTTTTCCATTTTTATTCCTGCCTTTTCCGCCATGCCGAGCCTGGCTTCAAAATAGTTCAGAATCTCTTCAACCGTGTTTTCGTAATGGGGGTTTATCTGCATATCCTTCGGGGTGCCCCGTATGTGGGAAAGAACCAGCAGAGCGCCCGAATCAGCGACGGTTCCGGGCAGGGCGGGGTCGAAACCGAGCCCCGATATATCGTTGATGATGTCCGCTCCTGCCTTCACGGCTTCACCTGCCACTGCCGCCTTGCACGTGTCCGCTGAAATCACCGCTCCGGGCAGCTCTTTCCTGACTGCTCTGATGGCTGGGATCAGGCGCATCGTTTCCTCTTCTTCCGGAACAGGCAGGGAACCGGGGCGGGTCGATTCTGCCCCGAGATCGAGGACTGAAGCACCGTCGCCAAGCATTTTTTTCGCAGGGGGAACGATGTTTTCCGCGGAAGCGCTTGAAATCCTGCTGCCTGCGTAAAACGAATCTCCGGTGAGATTGAGTATTCCCATTATGAGCGGTTGTCTTCCAAGGTGAAGCGATCTTCCCCCGGCAAGCGGCATAGTCCAGGAATCTGTATCCATTCCCGCCAGGCTTCTTTTCAGGGCATTCCGTATCCCGGGAAGCCCCCAGCAGTTGAGGGCACCCAGCTTTTCGGCCAGCGAGCGAAGCTGCCCGGGAGTTCCAAGCAGCAGGACATCGCTCTTCTGCGCCTCGCAGGAAATAACGCCGCGGCTTACTACGGCGTCGCCTCCCCGTGCGAGGAGTTCCTGCTTCAGAAATGCGGCGGCCCGGAAATCCGCACCGGGGACGAAAAACGGGCGTATCTCTCTTTTCGGCTCGAAATACGCCATCGACCGAAGATCAGCCCCGATGGAACGCAGCGCGGACAAAAGCTTTGACCGACTGTCCACAGGAAAAGGATATATGATCACGGAGGGAACTCCTTCCCGAATATGTGTCTGTATGTCATGTCTGATAATAAAGCCTTCCCTCCCGCCGGTCAAGGTTGACGGGAGGAAGGCCCTTCACCGGAAAGGATCACACCCACTCGGTGGTGAAGCCTGAAAGGTGGCCGGTAATATTCAGCGAGTACAGAGAATAGCCATGTATGCCGTCGTGGAAAAGCACCGAATAGGCCGCCGTGTCCATGTGGACTTTCCAGAAGTAGGGGGAGGCGATTCCCAGACATCCGGCAAGGAGGGGTTTGATGACGGTCCTGTGGGTGACCACGGCAAAGGTTTTCCCCCTGAAACGTTCCACACATTTTTCGAGAGCGTCCATGGATCTCCTGAGTACCTCCCCCATGGATTCGGCCCCTTCCACTGCAAGTTTTTCAGGATCCTCGATCCAGGTTTTCCACTTTTCAGGAGACTCTTTTTCTATCTCTGTTTTCAGCCGTCCCTCCCAGATTCCGAGGGATGTGTTGGTGAATCCTTCTTCTTCCATCAGCCGGGCTGAGCACCTGGAGGCGATGGCCCGTGCCGTGGCTTTTGCCCTGAGGAGGGGACTTGTAACAACAACTTCGGGTCGGAAGGCGAGCATCGCTTCCCCCAGTTCCGCCGCCTGCCGTATCCCTGTCTCATTGAGAGGGAAATCGACTCTCCCGCGAAAGCGGCCTTCAATATTTCCGCTGCACTCGCCGTGCCTGGCGAGAAGAATTGTGGTTTTTTCACACGAATGCATTTTTGAAGCCCCCCCTGATTTCGCCTGTCGGTTCATCAGAAAACCGGAAAAAGTAAAATTAAATCCGTCTGACCAGTCTTGACAATAATATCACGGATTGTTACTCTACCTATCGGTGGAAATAAGTTGGCACTCATCTAAGGAGAGTGCTAACGCCTCTCTGAGGAGGTGACGGAATGCTTACTGAAAGACAGCTTGAAATCGTTCTGTCCGTTGTCTATGAATATATACAGACCGGCGAGCCCGCCGGGTCGAGAACTATTTCGAAAAAATACCTGAGGGCCAGCAGCGCTGCCACGATCCGGAATGAGATGGCCGACCTGGAGGATTTGGGGTACTTCTACCAGCCCCATACATCTGCCGGAAGGCTCCCTACGTCCAAGGCCTACCGCCTGTACGTCGATTCGATCATGCAGAGGGACAGGCCCGCGCCTGCAGAGACAGAGAAATGGAAGAGGGAGATCCGGGAACAGCGCCAGGGAGTTGACGTCATGCTCTCCTATGTCTCACAGCTGCTCGGCAAGGCCACAAACTGCGTCGGTGTCGCAGCCCTCTCCGCCCTTGAGGAGGTGGAGATCCAGAGGGTGAGTTTTGTCCGTCTCGGCGGGAGCACAGTTCTTCTTCTTATCGTTCTTGACGGGGGGCTTGTCCATAATGCGAATATCCAGCTTCCCTGCGAACTGTCACAGGATATCCTCGACGAACTGGGCAGGAAAATATCTGCCGTCGCCTGCGGCCATCCGTGGAGCCAGGTCCGGGACGCTCTTTTTACATATGTTCTCGACGGACTTGAATGGGTCTGGGACACGTGCCGGGAGGCGGTTGTCCAGATGGATGCCATCCTGAACAGGAGAAGCTCCCGGCTTTTTGTGGGAGGTGCCCGGCATATTCTGAACCTGCCGGACTTTCAGGATATCGGCAAGTTCCAGACAGTGCTCTCCCTTCTTGAGCAGGAGCAGGCCCTCGCCGAAATGGTGGAGCGGTACAGCATCAAACATGGTGTATCCGTAGCCATAGGTGACGAGATATCTGAAGAGATGATGAAGGACTGTTCCCTGGTCCTTGTACCGTCTGCAGGGTACGGACGAAGGGCAATACTGGGGCTTATCGGGCCCCTGAGGATGGATTACGAAAAATCCATAGCCATTCTTGAGGCAATCGCCGGGGATCTTGACGACTCTCTTATCAACTGATGTATTTACTGATGCATTGAAAGGAGAAAGAAAAATGAATACGGAAAAGGAAAACACGCTTCCTGAGCAGCCTATAGAAGAGATCTGCGAAGAAGAAAAGCCCGTTCCGGGAGCTGAAAAGAATACTGGTGCCGAAGGCGGCGGTGAGCCTGCTTCCGGGGAAAGTTCCTCACCGCCTGACAGGGAAACTGAAGAAATGGCAGCCCTGATCGAAGCCCTGGAGGAACGGAACCGCGAGCTGACCGCAGCCCTTGCTTCTGCCCGCGCTGATTTTTTCAATTACAGGAAAAGGATCGAAAAAGACCGCCAGCGGGAACGGTCGGTAGCCGGAGAGGAAAAGGCCATGGAGTTCATTCCTGTCCTTGATAATCTGGACAGGGCCCTGTCGGTCAAGCCGGACTCGGACGGGAAAACCGTCCTTGAAGGGGTGGCCATGGTGCGCCGTCAGTTCCTTTCAGTTCTTGAAAGCATGGGAGTGGAGCCCGTCCCCACTGTGGGATCTCCTTTCTCTCCAGAACATCACGATGCCGTGGCGGCTGAGGAGACGGATGATCCGGAAATGAACGGAATTGTGATCGAGGAGATCCAGACGGGATACCGGACGAAGGACCGAATCCTCCGGCCGGCAAAGGTGAAAGTTGCGTCCTGTACAACCGGGAAAACACATTAGGCCTGTGCGCCGGTATTGATTTTTCATATTTTATGAGGTGAGAAGAATGTCAAAAGTTGTCGGAATTGACCTTGGAACAACCAACAGCTGCATCGCAGTCCAGGAAGGCGATGTCGCAACCATCATCCCCAATTCGGAGGGAAGCCGTACCACGCCGTCTGTTGTCGCATTCACAAAGGAAGGGGAGCGGCTCGTCGGGCAGCTCGCAAAGCGGCAGGCTATAGTGAACGGAGACCGTACCATAATGTCGATCAAGAGGGACATGGGCACGGAGCGCCGTGTGGAGATAGACGGAAAGAAGTACTCTCCCCAGGAAATTTCCTCCATGATACTGCAGAAACTGAAGCGGGACGCCGAGGACTACCTCGGAGAACCTGTGACAAAAGCCGTGATCACGGTGCCGGCCTACTTCACAGACGCCCAGCGCCAGGCCACAAAGGATGCCGGCGCCATCGCGGGTCTTGAGGTTCTCCGAATCATCAACGAACCAACGGCGGCATGCCTCGCGTACGGCGAGAACAAACAGGGCGAGCACAAGATCCTCGTGTTCGACCTCGGAGGCGGTACCTTCGACGTATCCATTCTCGACGTGGGGGAAGGTGTTTTTGAAGTGCTCGCCACGGCCGGTGACAACCGGCTGGGCGGAGACGACTGGGATATGCGCATCGTGAACTGGATGATCGAGGAGTTCCGGAAAAAGGAAGGCATCGATCTGAAGAACGACCGAATGGCGGGCCAGAGGCTGCGTGAGGCTGCGGAAAAAGCGAAGGTCGAGCTCTCATCCATGCCGGAGACGACCATATCCCTTCCCTTTATTACTGCAAACGCCTCCGGGCCCAGGCACCTCGAGATGACCCTTTCACGGGCAAGGTTCGAGGAGATGACCGCAGACCTCCTGGAGCGGACTGTAAAGCCCGCCCGCCAGGCACTCCAGGATTCGGGGCTGTCCGCGGGAGAGATCGACAAGGTCCTTCTCGTGGGCGGTTCGACCCGCATGCCCATGGTCCAGAAAAAGATAAAGGAACTTCTCGGCAAAGACCCCACGAAGGGCATCAACCCCGATGAATGTGTTGCGGCGGGAGCTGCGATCCAGGGCGCCATACTTGCCGGAGATCACAAGGATATCGTCCTTGTGGATGTCACGCCCCTTTCCCTGGGTCTCGAAACCCTCGGCGGGGTGTTCACAAAAGTTATCGAGCGAAATACTGCGATCCCTGTCTCCAAGAGCCAGGTTTTCACTACGGCCGCCAACAGCCAGACCCAGGTGGAGATAGTTGTTCTCCAGGGCGAGCGGGCCATGGCTGCCGACAACGTGAGGCTCGGTACCTTTATCCTTGACGGTATTCCTCCGGCACCCAGGGGGATCCCCCAGATCGAGGTGACCTTCAACATGGACGTGAACGGGATCCTGAACGTTTCCGCCAAGGACAAGGGAACGGGCAAGGCGCAGAATATTTCGATCCACTCCTCCAATCTTTCGAAGGAAGATATCGAGAAAATGAAGACCGATGCGGAGACCTTCGAGGAAGAGGATAAAAAGAAGCGCGAAACGGCCGAGACCAAGAACGAGGCTGACAGCACGGTTTATGCAGCCGAGCGCATTCTCTCGGAGAACGGCGACAAGATGACTGCGGAAGAAAAGGATCGAATTTCCTCGGGAATGGAGGAAGTGAAGAGGCTTCTTTCCGGCGAGGATCTTGACGCAGTTCGTACGGCAAGGAGCAGCCTGGAGAAGGCGATACAGGATTTCTCCACACGGCTGTATTCCCAGGCGAACGCGCAGGACAGCGCCCCGGGAGACGGAAACGGGGAAGACAGGCAGGCCGGCGAGACAGTGGACGCGGAATTCAGCGACCAGGAACAGGCGTAAGGAGTGATGGAAGGTGTACGGCCCGGGAGAGACCGACGATCTGTACCAGGTGCTGGGGGTTGGGCGCGACGCTTCCGCGGCTGATATTAAAAAGGCGTACAGGCAGCTGGTACGAAAGTACCATCCTGACGCGAATCCGGGAAACAGGGAAGCCGAAGAGCATTTCAAGAAGATAAACCATGCTTACGAAATACTGGGCGATTCCCAGAAGCGTGCCCAGTACGACCAGTTCGGAACCGTGGGAGATATGGCGGGAGGAAGCCCGTTCGATGGCTTTGGAGGAGGCGTCGGCGACATCTTCGGCGATATTTTCGAGAGCGTTTTCAGCGGAATGGGCGGGCGCAGACGGGCGAACCCCAACGCTCCCCGAAGGGGAGCCGATCTGGAGATGGAGGCGGAAGTGACCCTTCTCGAAGCCGCTGCAGGCGCTTCAAAGGAGTTCCAAATCCCCCGCTGGGAGGGATGTTCCGGTTGCGGCGGCACCGGTGCGAAAGCGGGCACTTCTCCTGAAACGTGCTCTTACTGCAGGGGCAGCGGCCAGGTGGAGGCGAAGCAACAGACGCCCTTCGGCCAGTTCGTGACGGTCAATACGTGCCCCAAATGCGGAGGCGCAGGACGGATCATAAAAGAGAAATGTCCTGCATGCGGCGGTGCCGGGAGGGTCAGGAAGACCCGCAAGGTGGAGGTAAAAATCCCTGCCGGCGTCGATACGGGTACGAGGCTGCGGATTGCCGGGGAAGGGGAAGCAGGGGTGAACGGAGGTTCTTCCGGTGATCTCTTCCTTGTCGTATCTGTGGCGGAGCACCCGGATTTCAAGAGAGATGGAGCAGACCTTCACACCCGGCTTGTATTGCCGTTTCCACAGGTTGCCCTTGGGTGCACGGTCGCGGTACCTGTTCTCAACGGTGAGCCTGAAAAGCTCTCTGTTCCGGCCGGGACTCAGCCGGGAAAGGTCTTTACCATACGGGGAAAGGGAATGCCCCGTCTTCGCGGGCCGAGGGGAACGGGGGACCTGCACGTACACGTTACGGTCGATGTTCCCAGAAAGCTGACGGAAAAGCAGCGGGCGCTCCTTGAAGAGCTTGCCAGGGAAATGAAAGTGGAGGTTGAAGACTCGGGAGTCTTCAGCAAGTTTTTCCGGAATCTCTTCGACTGATCCGCTCCCGCAGGAGGGGAGCAGTCTTTTCTCCCGAAAAGCACTGTCAAAACCGTTCATCATCTGGTACACTTTCTCTGTTTAAGGGAGGCATGAATGCCTCCCTTACTTCATATCGGAGGGATTTCCCATGACGAGTTCAACGGACAGTTTCTGGTGGTATATAACCCTGGAAGGAGGGCCCGGAAGCGAGGAAGTGCTCGCTTCCCTTGCGGAAATGTCCGGGAGCATAGGCTCGGAGGAAGGGAGCGGCGAAAACGCTGTCCGTCTCAGATCCTATTTTCGCAGTTCGCAGGATCTCGGCTACTGGGTCGAAAAGATAGGCGAAGCCCTCAGCCCGTGGCCGGAGATCAGAATTGCGGACATGGGGAAAATAGAGAACAAACAGTGGCATACGGACTGGAAGGAAGCGTTTCCTCCCCTTCCGGTCGGCAGACGGCTCGTAGTCCTTGCACCATGGCACAGGGGAAACGAGCCCGAAGGCTGCATCCCTCTTTACATTTACCCGGGGTCGGCTTTCGGAACAGGCTACCATGAGAGTACTCAGATCGTGCTGACGCTGCTGGAGAGAACCTGTCCTCCAGGTGCCGAAGCTGCGGATATCGGTACAGGATCCGGTATCCTTTCTATTGCCGCAGTGAAACTGGGTGCTTCCCGTGTACTCGCGAGAGACCTGGACCCTGCGGTCCTCTCGGAAGTCCGTCATAACCTCGAGATCAACGATATACCGGCATCTGCAGTGGAGCTGGAAGAGGGAAACCTGCTTGACGGCATGGAGCGGAAGGTTGATATCCTGACCGCAAATATTATTATTGAGCCCCTTCTTGACATGCTTCCTTCTGTGCCCGGAATACTGAGAAACGGCGGGAAAGCGCTTTTTTCCGGGCTGCTGGTCCGTGAACGGGACAGGTTCTGCGAAGCCCTCGAGCAGCACGGTCTCAGGCTGACCGATGAACTGACGGTCAACGACTGGTGGGGTGCGGTTGCCGAGCTGAAATGATGGACTCCCTGAAAGGAAAGCGCATCTGGATTTACTCTCTCGGATGCCGTTCGAACCAGTATGAAGGTGAAGCTGTTGCCAATGCCCTTACGGAAGCCGGAGCAGTTCTGGCAGACTCCCCCGACGGGACTGACGGTGCCGTTATCATCAGCTGTACCGTTACAGCCGAAGCTGACAGAAAATGCCGCCAGGCGGCCAGAAAAGCGAAAAGGAAGTCCCGGAATTCAGTCATTGCCGCCTCCGGGTGCTGGGCCCAGAAAATTACTGAAGAGGAGGCGAAGAGCCTCGGAATTCGGGTAGTGGCAGGAAACCGGCGGAAAAGCAGGATCCCCGAGCTGCTGGCCCGGGCCTTTGAAGAAGGGAGCGCTGACTACAGCGAAGACCGGGTGGATGTGATGCATTCCCGCGAATGGGATCCGTTGTTCCTTGACAGGCCTCTCCTTCATACCCGGGCATTTATCAAGGTACAGGACGGATGCAATCACTTCTGTTCCTATTGTGTAATTCCCTTCGTACGGGGGTTCCCGGTTTCCCGGGATTCCTGCGATGTGGTCCGCGAGGTGGAAAGCATCGCAGGTGCCGGCTGCAGGGAGGTTGTACTTACGGGGGTGCATCTGGGGATTTACGGAAAGTACGGAACAGAATCCCTGTCCTCCCTTGTCAGGAAGATTGCAGCCGTTGAGGGGATATCGAGAATACGCTTCGGTTCGCTGGAGCCCTTCGGACTTGACGAAGAACTTCTCGGGACCCTGGCAGAAACGCCTCAATTCTGCCGTCATCTTCACCTGCCCCTTCAGAGCGGGAGTGTTCGCATTCTCTCCCGGATGAGGCGGGGGTATTCACCTGAGGATTTTCTTTCGCTTGTGGAAAAAACACGGGCATGCCTCGGTGACGATCTTCACATAAGTACCGACATCCTCGTGGGGTTTCCCGGGGAAGAAGACCGTGACTTCGGGGAGACCCTGGCCCTGATGAAGGAATGCCGTTTCGGGAAGTCTCATATTTTCCCCTTTTCCCCCCGGGAGGGAACGGACGCTTTTTCGCTTCCCGGCAGGATACCCCGTGAGACGGTATCGGAACGGGCACGGGCGGCAGGTGAACTTGGCGGCCTGTTGCTTCAGGAATACAGCCGCCGATGGACGGGACGCGATGTTCCGGTGCTGGCCGAGGAAGTAAGTGGAAACACGTTCACCGGACTGGCCCCCTCATTCCTGAGGGTCGTTTCCAGCGGAACCGCCCTGAAGGGTCAGGAGCAGATGGTCCGCATTACGAAATCCTGTGGTGATACCCTGAGAGGACGAAAAACAGTCTGATTCTTTCGGCTCCCGGGAGCAAGTTTGTCCCGGGAGTATTGTGTACGCCGAAATTCTGGTATAAAATACTGTGAAGTTGTGAGGTGGGATTTTTGGACGAAAAATGCCTGTTCTGTGAGATTTCGGCAGGAAGAATACCCGCGGAGAAAGTCTGCGAAGAAGACGGCGTTATTGTCATTCGGGACATCGCTCCGCAGGCGCCGGTCCATCTTCTTGTGATACCGAAGGAACACGTGAGTTCAGCTGCAGAGGTCCAAAACCCCGAAGTGTGGTCGAAAGCCATGGATTGTGCCGTAAGAACAGCCCGCCGTCTTGGTCTTGAAAGCGAAGGGTACAGGCTGGTTGTAAACTGCGGAGAGCAGGCCGGGCAGACGATTCCCCACCTTCATATTCACCTGTTGGCGGGACGCAGTTTCCGCTGGCCACCGGGGTAGATGCGGGTGGCAAAGAAAGGGGGGAATGGTGTATGACAACTGTCGTTCGAAGAGAAAACGAATCCCTTGATGACGCTCTCAGACGGTTCAAGCGCGAAGTGTCCAAAGTGGGGACCCTCCGTGAGGTTCGAAAGAGAGAGCACTACGAGAAGCCCAGTGAAGCAAAGAAAACGAAGCGGGCTGAGGCTGCAAGGAAAAGGAGAACCAGGTCCAGGGGGTAAGCGCAGGTGATCGACTTGGAGAAACGGGTGTCTGACGGGCTTGTGGCCGCCATGAAGGGGAAGAAGGAGATGGAGCTTTCCACTCTTCGGATGCTTAAGGCGGAGTTCCAGAAAGCGAAAACGGAAAAAGGGCACGAAGGTGACCTCTCTGAAGATGAAGTGATTTCATTAATACAGAGGCTCGTCAAGCAAAGACGGGAGGCTGCCGACCAGTATACAGCGGTTGGTGCCGGGGATCGTGCCGCCCGTGAACTTCAGGAGGCTATTTTCCTGGAAACATATCTTCCCGAACAGCTCCCGGATGAGGATCTTCTGCAGATAGTCGAGGAAGCCGGGGCTGCAGTGAAGGCTGCCGGACCTAAAGACATGGGGCGTGTTATGGGTCGTGTCATGGGTGCGGTGAAAGGCCGGGCTGACGGAAAACGGGTGAAGGCGAAGGTTCAGGAATACCTTCAGTCCCTTGTAGAATAACCCTTCAGTACAGGTCTTCGGGTTATAGCGCGCAAAAACAGGAAGCCGGGGAGACCCGGCTTTTTTCATGCAGAAAAATAGGAACTGAGTCTCATTGGAAAACCACCACATATCGGGGTATTATATCCATGGTTATACTATATGTGGGGAGGCCCTTCTATGAAATGTCCGGGATGCGGAGCAATGGAAACGCGGGTTATCGAGACCCGCACGGCGGACGAAGGCAGGGTTGTGCGGAGGCGCAGGGAGTGCCCGGAGTGCTCGCACAGGTTCACGACGTATGAAAAAACAGAGGATAAGCGGACGCTCCGGGTGATGAAAAAGGACGGCAGCAGGGAGGCTTTTGACAGGGATAAAATTATCAGGGGTGTGGGCAGGGCCTGTGAGAAGCTGCCCGTGTCCCTCGACCAGATAGAGGACCTGGCAGTGAAAATAGAGGATGACCTCAAAGCTGAGGGATACGGGGAGATCCCCGTTTCAGAGATCGGGCTGAGAGTCATGGAAGGACTGCGGAAGATCAACCAGGTGGCCTACGTCCGTTTTGCCTCTGTATACCGGGAGTTTACCGACCTGCAGAGTTTTCAGCAGGAAATAGCCCGCCTTATCGGGGAAAAGGAGGGGCAGAAAAATGGCGGGGGGAACTAAAACCGGCGTTACCGCCCCCCCGGGCGGAAAGAATACCCGAAGCGGGGAAGTACTTCAGGGAAGACAGCTTGTCATGTTTGCTCAGGGAGGAGAGTCTACCGACCTTGCGCTGATGGTGGACACCCTCGGTTCTGAGGAGACCCATCCCTGGCATCCCGTCAGAATACGGGATGCCCTCGTGAGGGAAGCAGGCGTGGAGCCCGGCCTTGCCGGCGAACTTGCTTCCGAGGTCGAATCCGACCTCGTGCGGTGGGGAAGGAACAGGGTAACCACCTCCCTGGTGAGGGAGCTTGTGAACGTGAAGCTCTTCCAGAGGGGGCTCGATGCAAAGCTCCGGGATCACAGCAAAATCGGGATACCTGTTCATGACCTGGAGACGATGATGCTCAACCCCAACCGTGAGAACAGCAACACCACCCATAATCCGGAATCCATCAATCTCTCCATAGCTGAGCTCGCCCTGAAGCAGTATGCGCTGACCAGGGTCTTCTCAAAGGATGTTGCGGAAGCTCACCTGGAAGGGACCATACACCTCCATGACCTTGGAATGGTAAACCGCCCCTACTGTTCGGGACAGAGCCTGGCCTATGTTGCGAAGTACGGGCTGAATGTTCCGTCCATTACAAGCGTCTCATCCCCGGCAAAACACCCTGATGTTCTTCTTGCCCACATGCTGAAGATGACATCCGTTCTTCAGAACAATTTTGCCGGGGCCATAGGATGGGATGCGGTGAACATTTTCTTTGCCCCCTATCTTGAAGGACTCTCCTTCGACCGGATGAGGCAGCTCGCGCAGACACTGATCTTCGAATTCAACCAGCTTGCCGGAGGAAGGGGGGGGCAGGTGGCCTTCACGGATATCAACCTGTATTACGAAGTACCCAAACATTTCCGTAATGTTCCTGCCATCGGGCCGGGTGGGGTGGAGACAGGGAAAACCTACGGAGAGTATTCGTCCGGGGCGAAACGCTTCCTGAAAGCCCTTTTCAGCGTCTATCTCGATGGAGACAGCAGAGGACAGCCTTTCTTTTTCCCGAAGCCCCTGCTCCATATCACGGAGGATTTCTTCCGGGAAGAAGGATGGGAGGAGATGCTCACCCTTGCCTGCGAGCTCTCCGCCGAGAAGGGCAACACCTACTTTGTTTTCGACAGGGGGGATTCCGTGAAGCTTTCAGAATGCTGCCGCCTGAGCTTTGAGCTGGACGAAGGCGACCTTCTTGACGCGCGGACACCCTGGAAGCTGCGGTTCTGTGCACTGCAGAACGTCACCCTGAACCTGCCGCGGCTTGCGTACAGGAGCGGAGGCGAAAGGGAAACCCTCTTCGACCTGGTGGACCAGTTCATGGAAATTGCAGCGAAGGCCCATGTGCAGAAGCGGCGTTTTATAGAACGGATCCTGTCCCGGGGGAAGAACGGCCCTCTTTCGGTACTCTGCATGAAGCATGACGGCGAGGCGTACCTCCGGCTGGACACGGCCAGGTATCTCATTGGCATCCTTGGAGTGAATGAGATGGTCCAGGTCATGACGGGATGCCAGCTTCACGAGTCGAAGGAGGCCCTGGACCTCGCACTTGCCGTGGTCCAGTACATGAACCTGAAATGTGAGATCCTCTCCGAACGACTGGGGCTGTCCATTGTCCTTGAACAGACGCCGGCCGAGAGCACGGCCTACCGTTTCGCCAGGCTTGACCTGAAGGCCTGGTCCCGGGCGGCAGAAGTCGTCAAGGGCGATCCCCTGAGCGGAGAGGTGTATTATACCAACAGCAGTCACTTTGCCTATTCCCTTGCGCTGGATCCTGCAGAAAAGGCAGTGGAGGAGGGACGGTTCCATCCCATGATCACCGCCGGCGCCATCACTCATATCTGGATGGGGGAACACAGGCCGGACCCCGCGGCCCTTGGGTCTTTCGTACGGAAAGTATTCCTCCACTCTGAGAACGCCCAGATAGCCTTCAGCCCCGAGTTCACCATCTGCAACAGCTGCGGCAGGGTGAGCAGGGGGCTTGCGGAGAAATGTGAAAGGTGCGGGAGTTTTGACGTGGACGGCATCACACGCATCACCGGCTATTTCACGAGGACATCGAGCTGGAACGGCGGCAAGCGTGCCGAACTCCGCGAAAGAGCCAGGACCGGAGTATAAAAGTTTACCCCGCAGGGAACGGAATAACGAAGAATAAACTGAAAAACTCTTCCTGATCTCCTTTTTTTTGTGTATAATTCCAGAGGGTTTATTAGATAATATTCGAGGAGGGAATTCCGAAAATGAAGATCCGCAATGTATTGCTCGCAGCGCTGCTGGTTCTGGCTCTTGCAGGTACGGCTTTAGCAGCCGATACCATCAGGATTGGTGTGTATCTTCCCCTTACGGGAAGGACGGCTTTTGGAGGTCAGCTAGAACTTGAGGGCGTCCAGATGGCTCACAAGGAAATGCCCGAACTTCTCGGAAAGAAAGTGGAGCTCATTGTGGTTGACAACAAGACTGACAAGGTGGAAGCGGCAAACGCGGTGAAGCGCCTTGTCGAGAGGGATAAAGTCGTGGCGGTCATCGGAACCTACGGGTCGTCCCTTGCCATGGCAGGAGGAGAAGTCGCCGAAGCCTCCCGTATTCCCATGATGGGTACCTCCTGCACGAATCCCCTTGTTACCCAGGGCAAGAACTATGTCTTCAGGGCATGTTTCATCGATCCCTACCAGGGAGCGGGCGCGGCTACCTATGCCATCAGAAGCCTTGACATGAAGAAAGCGGCTCTCCTCGTGGACGTGGCCAACGACTACTGCGTGGGACTCGCCAACTTCTTCAAGCAGTCCTACAAAAAACTCGGCGGCGAAATCGTGTCAGAGCTCATGTACAACTCCGGAGACCAGGATTTCACAGCCCAGCTGACGGAGATCATCAGTAAAAAGCCCGATCTTCTGTTCATACCGGCCGACTTTGCGGAAGGCGCCATCATCATGAAGCAGGCCCGCGAGCTTGGTGCGGAGTTCCAGATCATGGGCGGCGACGCCATGGACAACCCCGAGATCGTCAAGATCGGCGGCGATGCAGTGGAAGGCTTCATCCATACCACTTTCCCCTATGATCCTTCCATGGCCGGCATGAGCGAGATCGCAAAGACGTTCACGGAAAACTGGAAGAAAGTTCACCCTGAGAAAGACCCCAACGTCAACGCCGCTCTCGGTTATGATTCCTACATGCTCGTGGCCAACGCGATCAAGGCCGCAGGATCGGCCGAACCGGAGGCGATCCGCGATGCCCTTGCCAAGACGAAGGACTTCCCGGGCGTGACAGGGAACAAGACCATCAACGAGACCCATGATGCCGAAAGCCCCGTGGGAATCGTCCAGATCAAGGACGGCAAGAAGCTCTTCATCGGCACGGTCGAACCTGAGATGTAAGGCAGGACCTGCCCCTGCAAGTTCATTCGCGCCTCTTATTCCGGAGGGTGGAGGAGCTCCTCCACCCTCCATTTTTTGAAGTCAGGGGGAACCTTTATGAGCGGAAACATGTTTATCCAGCACCTTTTCAACGCTGTAACCCTCGGGTCTCTCTACGGTCTCATCGCCATCGGCTATACGATGGTCTACGGCATCCTGAGGCTTATCAATTTTGCTCACGGGGAAGTCTTCATGCTCGGGGCATACTTCATTTTCTTCGCGATCACCCTTTTTAAGCTCCCTTGGGGCCTTGCCGCCGTCCTGGCGGTAGCTGCCAGTTCCCTTTGCGGGATCCTTGTAGACAAGATAGCCTACAAGCCGCTCAGGAATGCACCCCGAATTTCCGCACTCATCAGTGCGATCGGCGTTTCCTTCTTCATCCAGAACCTCAGCCTGGTGATCTTTACCGGTCTTCCCCGTCCTGTATCGAGGCCTGACTGGCTGGTAAAGGTTTTCAAAATAGGAGAGATCCGTGTACTCCCCCTTGCCATTGTCGTTCCCATCGTGACGGTCCTTCTTGTTCTCGGACTGCTGTGGATAGTCTACCGGACGAAGCCGGGGCTTGCCATGAGGGCAATTTCCAAGGATATCGAGACCACGAGGCTGATGGGGGTATCCGTAAATAAAATCATCGCTTTTACATTCGGGATAGGTTCTGCTCTTGCCGCCGCCTCGGGCATCATGTGGGCGCTGCGTTACCCCCAGATCCATCCTTTCATGGGGCTTTTCCCTGGCCTGAAGGCCTTTATAGCGGCCGTATTCGGAGGAATAGGCTCCATCCAGGGAGCGGTTATCGGAGGAATGTTCCTCGGTGTGATCGAGATCATGGCGGTGGCTTTTTTCCCGACCCTTTCGGGCTATCGTGATGCATTTGCCTTCGTTCTTCTGATCATCATCCTTCTCATGAAGCCAACAGGTCTCATGGGAGAGAAGCTGGAGGACAAGATATGAATACCAGAACGAGAAATCTTATCCTCAACGGACTCGCCATCGCAGGCGCAGGTTATTTTATCCACTGGGCCCAGGGAAACCTTGACGGGTACAAAATCCAGGTCCTCAACCTTATCGCGGTGAACGCGATCCTCGCTCTCAGCCTGAACCTGATCTACGGCTTCACAGGAATGTTCTCCCTCGGTCACGCAGGGTTTATGGCCATAGGGGCGTATGTCTGCGCTCTTCTTATCCTGACGCCGGCACAGAAGACGACCATGTGGATCCTCCAGCCCCTTGTGTGGCCGCTCTCAGTGATCCAGACCCCGTTCTTTGTAGCCGTACTCATGGCCGGCCTCGTGGCGGCGCTTTTCGGGCTCCTGATCGCTCTGCCCGTACTCCGGCTTGGGGGAGACTACCTGGGAATAGCTACTCTCGGGTTTGCGGAGATCATCAGGGTCGTGCTCACAAACCTCAGCTCCATCACCAACGGAGCCCTGGGAATCAAGGGCATACCGGCCCACGCCAATCTCTGGTGGAATTACGGGTGGCTCCTGCTGACGCTGTTTTTTATAATCCGCCTTGTCAACAGCAATTTCGGAAATGTCCTCAAAGCGATCCGGGACGATGAAATAGCTGCCAAAAATATGGGCATAAACACGTTCTTCTACAGGGTCGTTTCCTTTACTGTGGGTGCGTTCTTCGCCGGAGTGGGCGGTGCTCTCATGGGAAGCCTCATTACAACTATAGACCCGAAGATGTTTGTATTCACCCTCACGTTCAATGTCCTCATGATAACGGTTGCAGGAGGGCTGGGCTCCATTACGGGAAGTCTCATCGGCAGCGTTGTCATCACGGTCCTGCTGGAATGGCTCCGTATCGTCGAGAACCCTTTGATCATAGGATCATTCGAAATTCCGGGAATTCCGGGAATGAGGATGGTCATATTCTCGCTGGCGCTTATTTTGATCATCCTGTTCCGGAGTGAGGGGATCATGGGTATGAAGGAATTTTCCTGGGACGGCCTTTTCGGCCGCCCTGCCGGGGGAGGGAAGACGGAATGACAGCCCCTGAACCCATTCTGCGCACAGAAAGCCTGACCATGCGCTTCGGAGGCCTTACGGCCGTAAGAGACTTTTCCATCGATGTGCCCGGGGGATCCATAGTCGGACTCATCGGACCGAACGGGGCGGGCAAAACGACCGTGTTCAACATAATCACCGGTTTTTACAAGCCGACCGAGGGACGCGTGCTGTTCGACGGAAAGGACATCACGTCACTGCCCCCCTACACGGTGTGCCGGGAAGGAATATCACGGACGTTCCAGAACATCCGGCTTTTTTCCAATGAGACAGTTCTCGAAAACGTCATGATCGGATGTCATGTCCGGAGAAAAGCGAAATGGTGGATGGCTCCCCTCGGGCTTCCTCTTTTCAGAAAAGAAGAAAAGGAAATACGGGAGAAATCCATGAAGCTCCTCGAGGCTGTAGGGCTCGCACAGCTTGCTGACGAGAACTCCGGATCGCTTCCCTACGGTGCCCAGAGACGGCTGGAGATTGCACGAGCCCTGGCAACCGACCCGAAATTTCTGCTTCTTGACGAACCGGCTGCAGGGATGAATCCCCACGAGACCAGGGAACTCATGAAGTTCATACAGAGTGTCCGCGACAGGTTCGGAATCACAATATTGCTCATAGAACACGACATGAAGGTTGTAATGGGCGTCTGCGAGTATATCTGGGTCCTTGACTACGGTGTAAGAATAGCCGAAGGCAACCCGGACGAGATTCAGTCCAATGAAAAGGTCATCGTGGCGTATCTTGGAGAGGAGTACGTGAAATATGCTGAAAATTGAAGACCTCCACGTCTACTACGGGGCCATTCACGCAGTGAAAGGCATTTCCCTTTCCATTCCGAAAGGGAGTATCGTGACCCTCATAGGCGCGAACGGCGCCGGAAAGAGCAGTACTATCAGATCGGTGGCCGGACTCGTAAAGAATGTCAAGGGCCGTATCGTGTACACTCCCCCGGAGGGAGAACCGGTCAACCTTGTGGGGAAGGCCCCGGAGGAGATGGTGAAGTTCGGCATCGCCATGAGCCCTGAAGGGCGGCGCATACTGCCTCATCTCACGGTGGAGGAGAACCTTCAGCTTGGTGCCTTTATCAGGACGGATAAGGAAGGCGTAGAACGTGACCGGGACCATGTGTACGCGCTTTTTCCCCGTCTGAAGGAGCGGTCTTGGCAGAAAGGAGGGACCCTGTCGGGCGGAGAGCAGCAGATGCTTGCCGTGGGCAGGGCGCTCATGAGCCAGCCCCACCTGGTAATGCTGGACGAGCCCTCTCTTGGCCTGGCTCCTCTTCTCGTAAAAGAAGTTTTTCAAATAATAGAGGAGATAAACTCGCTGGGCAAAACGGTCCTCCTTGTGGAGCAGAACGCCTTCGCTGCCCTGAAGATCGCTTCCTATGCCTATATTCTCGAGGTGGGAAACATCGTTCTTGAAGGAAAGGGTGAGGATCTGCTGAAGGACAAAAGGGTGAAAGAAGCGTATCTGGGGGGATAAAAAGTCCGGGCCGGGAAAGGAAGGGAACGCTCCCCGTTGCCCTTTTCCGGCCCATGGACTACACTGGGTAAAAATAAGATACGTTCTCGAGGAGGAAGTGTGCCGTGAAAAGGATAACGTGGAATATACCCAATATATTGAGCCTTCTGAGAGTGTTTCTGGCGCCTCTCGTCCTCATTTTTCTCACTTTCAAATTCACCTACGCGGTTTATACTGTGGAAGAGCTCGACCTCAGGGTTACCTACGGAGATATTCTTGCCGGGGCCGTCTTTATTCTTGCCGCTCTCACCGATACGGCGGATGGATATATCGCCCGGAAAAAAGGTATGGTGACGAACCTTGGGAAGTTTATCGACCCGGTCGCCGACAAAATCCTCGTTATGGCCGCCCTGATCTCTCTCGTTGAACTGCAGCGAATTCCCGCATGGATCGTGGTCGTGATACTCTCAAGGGATCTGATCGTCACGGGGGTCCGTATGGTGGCTGCAGCTGAAGGGGTTGTCATACCGGCCTCCAGGGGAGGAAAAATAAAAACGGTTTTCCAGATCATAGCCATATCCATGCTGATTTTCAATCTTCCCTTCGGTATCCACGTCATGTGGGCAGCCATGTTCCTTACTGTATGGTCCGGAATGGACTACCTCATAAAAGGGAAAAAACTCTTCACGGACTGAGCCCTCCGTTATCGGCCGAAATACTTTGACCCGGCATACGTGAAGAGCATATAATTGCCGGGTGTGCAGGCCGGGGTATTGAAATCCGCCCGCGGCTGATCTTTCTTTTGAGGTGACGAAATGCTCGATAAGCTGAAAAAAGCCCTTGGACTCGATCCCAACGAACGGGCGCTGAAAAGATACAGCGCGGTGGTTGAAGAGATCAACGGCCTTGAACCTGTTGTGTCAGTCCTTTCGGATGAAGAACTCAGAAAAAAAGGCGATGAGTTCCGTGCCCGCCTTAGGGAAGGGGAGGACGGGAACCAGATCCTCCCCGAAGTTTTCGCCGTCGTTCGGGAGGTCTCCAGGCGAACCATAGGGCTCCGTCATTTCGACGTGCAGCTCATGGGGGGCATGGCGCTCCACGAGGGGAAAATAACTGAAATGAAGACCGGCGAGGGCAAAACACTCGTGGCCACCCTTGCCGTTGTGCTCAACGCTTTCTCAGGGAGGGGCGTGCACCTGGTGACGGTGAACGACTACCTGGCCAGGAGGGATGCCGAGTGGATGGGGCCGATCTATTCCTTCCTGGGGCTCTCGGTCGGGGTCATCTACGCATACATGGACCAGGAGGAGCGTTACGCCGCCTACAGGGCGGACATAACCTACGGAACGAACAGCGAATTCGGCTTCGACTATCTTCGGGACAACATGGTGGTCGCCGAGGAACACCTTGTCCAGAGAGGCCATTCATACTGCATCGTGGACGAAGTCGACTCCATTCTCATCGACGAGGCAAGGACTCCCCTGATCATTTCAGGTCCCTCGGACGACAACGTGGATATGTACACCGTATCCGACCGTATTGCCCGGCAGCTCCGGGAGGGAAGAGACTTCGAGAAGGACGAGAAGGAGCGCAACGTCGCCATGACTGAGGCGGGGATCGCCAGGTGTGAAGACCTCCTGAAAATGCCGGATCTTTTCTCCGACGCCGTCCACTCCGACCTTGCCCACCGTGTCGTGCAGGCACTCAAGGCCCATGTGCTCTTCCAGCGGGACGTTCACTACGTGGTGAAGGACGGGGAGATCCTCATCGTCGATGAGTTCACCGGAAGACTCATGGTTGGAAGACGGTACTCCGACGGCCTGCACCAGGCGATCGAGGCCAAAGAAGGAGTGAAGGTAGGCCGGGAAAGCCAGACACTGGCTACTATAACCCTCCAGAATTATTTCCGCATGTACAGAAAACTTGCGGGCATGACTGGAACCGCCGCGACTGAAGCTGAGGAATTTAAGGAAATCTACGGCCTCGAAGTGGTCACCGTCCCCACGAACATGCCCATGATCCGCGCTGACCATCCTGATGTTATCTACAGGACGGTGGGGGAGAAATTCGCCGCTGTTGCCGACGAGATACAGGAATCCTACGGAGCCGGATGCCCCGTGCTCGTGGGAACCACTTCCATTGAAAGCTCCGAAAGGCTCAGCAAACTGCTGAAGGCAAGGAAGATCCCTCACCAGGTGCTGAATGCCAAGCATCACGAACGGGAGGCCCAGATCGTCGCCCAGGCAGGTCATATCGGGGCTGTTACCGTGGCGACAAACATGGCAGGCCGCGGTACGGACATCATCCTGGGAGGAAACCCCGAATTCCTCGCGAAGGAGGCGCTCCGGAAGGAAGACGTCGATCCGGCTCAGGACAGGGAGCGGTACACGTCTCTCCTGGAGAAATTCAGGGAGCAGTGCCGGAATGAGCGGGAAAAAGTGAAGGCTCTCGGAGGACTGAAGATTATCGGCACGGAACGGCATGAGGCCAGGAGGATCGACAACCAGCTCCGCGGGCGGTCGGGACGCCAGGGTGACCCTGGTTCGAGCCGGTTTTACCTCTCTCTTGAAGATGATCTTCTCCGCCTCTTCGGTTCTGACCGGATACAGGGGCTTATGGAGAAACTCGGCATGGAGGAGGGGGAGTCGATTGAACATCCCCTCTTGACAAAGGCTATTGCATCAGCCCAGAAAAAGGTTGAGGAAATGCACTTCGACATACGGAAGCAGCTCCTCGCATATGACAACGTAATGAATCTCCAGCGGGAGGCTGTCTACGCCCAGCGGCAGCAGATCCTCGGGGACGGCGGCATGGTGGAAAATGCCTGGGAGATCATCGATGGTGTAATCGATGATCTTATTGAGAAATATTTCCCGGAGGAAGGGGAAGCCGACCCCGCAAGGGCCCGTTCGAAGCTAAAGGCAGTTTTCGGCCCGGGCCTTGAGCCCTGGACGGACGGCGTGGACAATATCCGCGACATGCTCGCGAATGCCTCCGGGCTGAAGGAAGAGATCCGGAAACGGTTCCGGGACAAGGTTGAAGCTTTCGGAGAGGAAGAGGGGGGCGCTCTTCTCAGGTTTTTGATTCTTCACACCCTCGACAACGGCTGGAAGGACCATCTTCTCGCCATGGACGAACTGAGGCGGGGTATCGGCCTGCGGGCCATCGGCCAGAAAGACCCCCTGCTTGAATACCAGTTCGAGTCCTACAACCTGTTCCAGGGGATGATGGAGCGGGTACGGGAGTCTATTGCCGAACTCGTCTTCAGGGTCCGGGTGGTATCAGACCCCGGTGCCCGGCTGTCAGAAAGAGAACGCCGGGAGAGCAGGGAGTTCGTGCTGCCGTTTGCCGGGTCAGGAGAACAACCTGCTCCACGGGGGGAAGGTGCCCCCCAGCCTGTGAAGAAGGGGCCGAAAGTGGGAAGAAACGATCCCTGCCCCTGCGGCAGCGGGAAAAAATACAAACACTGCTGCGGAGCCAACAAGTAACGCCTGTGCGGCGGAAAAGGAAGGGGGACTGGAGTATGGGGCACGTACGGAAGCGATTCAACCCGCGTTTATTCCTTCTTATGCTCATGGGGATCCTGGCGGCATGTGCAGTATTGAACGGCAGTGAGGTCCACGGTGAGGAACCTGCGCTGAATATCCCGAGGATGATCCAGGAAAGCCCGTATTTTACAGACCATCCGGGAAGCACCGGAATCATGTGGCTGAAGGACGCACAATACTCCCTTGGTGCCGATGGAACCATGACGAGGACCACCACGAGAGTGATCCTCGCCAGAAGGGGGATACCGGACCGGTGGACCCGGTGGAACTTCCCCATACCTGACGGCGGCTCCGTTGAGGTTCTTTCCGCCTCGCTGTATGATCCCGGGTCGGGGCGCATCATAAGCCCGGTTCTTCCGAGAAAGGCGGAGTCGGGGGGCATTCCCTTTGTGGAAGTCCTGTTCCCTGATATTCGAGAGGAATTCATTATTATCCTCCTGGTGAAGGAGGTTTTCCCCAAGCGGTTTGCTCTTGAAGACTTCCTCTGGGTGAACGATGAAATCCCCCAGTGGGAGCTGAGAGTGACCGTGGATGTCCCCTGGGGCCTTGAGCTCCAGACCGCGTCGACTGGCGCCGGAGACGTCAGGAATGAAAAGGCGGGCTTCGGGCAGCGCTTTTCCTGGCGGGTAATAAACAGCCCCGGCTGGGACGGCAGGACCCTGAAAAGCGACGCCAGGGATTTCATTTCCTTCAGCACGAGAAAGGGAACGGAGCCCCTTGCCCGGGGACTTTCAGCCTATGACGCCGTTCTTGTTCCAAATCCCCCGGCGGAAGTTCAGTCCATCATAAACAGGGGAAGCAGCATCAAAACAGGACAGTCGCTTATCCAGTGGATGAATGGGACACCTGATTTTCCCGTGGCAGTACCCCCCTCATTTGTCCGCAGGGATATTCCCCCCGGAGGACCCTGGACAGGCTGGGAAAAAGTTCTTCTGCTCAACAAATGGATACGGAAAGCGGGATGGGAAAGCAGACTGCACTGGCTTGCGGCATATCCCCTCGACAAGGGATACCCGGCGGTTGAGTCTGCCGTGGTACGACCTATTCTCGAGCTCAATTTCAAGGGGATTTCACCCTTCTTTTGTGACGTAGGAAGGGGAAACAGCTCGATGGAAACGCCTCCCTTCCTTTGGGGAAAACCTGTATACACTCTCTCTGGAACAGGTCTTTCCGGAGGTGTCATTGCAGGAAGCACTGCCGCAGAACACCGTCTTTCCATTGAATGGACGCTGTCCCTTGAATCGAACGGCACCCTTTCCGGAAAGGCTGATGTTTTTATCAGGAACGGATGGGCCGGAGTTTTCTTTCCCGAAGGAACACCTGATGAAGCTTCCGTCCAGAGGATGGCATCCGAACTCTTCCCGGGCCTTCGATATGCCCCGGACACTGGAACCGTGTCACCCATAAAATACGGGTGGAAGGTCACCCTTCCCGCAGAGACCGGGCAGGCCATAGTCAACGCAGGCGCCATGCTCGTTCCATTTCCCTCGGTGAGCCCTTCCTGGCTCGAAGAGCTTGCCGGATTTTCAGGCGAATACCGGATGAGTTTTCCCTTTGTCGTGGAACAGAAATTCACGATTCAGCTTCCCCCGAAGACGGAAATTGTCATGATGCCTTCGACGGTCAACCGGTCCCTTGACAGGGTACGCTACGAAGAATCGGTGTATCACAACAAAAGGCGAAATACGATCGCGATCGGGGCAAAGATAGTCCTGAGCGTGGACGCAATCAATGACAGCGTCGGGAGGAGCCTCTCGGAGTCGGTCCGAAGGTGGATGGACTTTGCCGGCCGGAGCCTTCCCCTGCGGGTAAAATAAACAAGCTCAAGAGATTTTTGTGGAGGTGGAAGTATGGGCAATGCAGCGGCAACCCTTCGGCGTATCGTCGAAGGGGCGCTCCGGGAAGTTGCGGCGGAGAAGGGCGTTTCGTCCGACCTGCCCGAAATAGCGTTTGAGAAGCCTAAAAGAGAGGGGCAGGGTGATCTTTCTACGAACTGCGCCATGCAGTTGAGCAGGGTTTTCGGCGAGAAGCCAAGGGATCTTGCTGCCGCACTGGTGGCGAAAATTTCATCAGATCCCTACCTTGAAAAGGTAGAAATAGCAGGTCCCGGATTTATTAATTTTTTTCTTTCCGCGCGGTGGATGGGGGAAGTCCTTGCTGAAATACTGGAACAGGGACCGAAGTACGGCTCCTCCGTCATCGGGGGCGGTAAAAGAGTCCAGGTGGAATTTGTGAGCGCCAACCCCACCGGCCCCCTGCACGTCGGTCATGGCAGGGGCGCCGCCGTCGGGGATATAATCGCGAACATCCTCAGGTTTACAGGCTGGGATGTCCAGCGGGAGTATTACATAAATGACGCCGGTCTCCAGATGGATATCCTGGGCAGATCGACCCAGGCGCGGTATTTCGAGCTCGCCGGGATGGCTGAAAAGGCGCCGTTTCCCGAGGACGGATATAAAGGCGCCTATATCTATGACATAGCCGGTGCCGTTCGTGAGCGGGAAGGGGACAGGTTTACCGCTCTTTCTCCCGGGGAGAGTCTCCCGTTCTTCAAAACCTTTGCCGCCGACACCATCCTTGCCACCATCAGGAAGGACCTCGCCGACTTCGGGGTGCATTTCGACGTGTGGTTCTCCGAGAAGAGCCTGTATGAAAGAAACCTCGTCCCTTCGGCAATGGAGATCCTCAAGAACCGCGGCTTTGCGTTCGAGCATGAAGGCGCCCTCTGGTTCAAGTCCACTGATTTCACTGATGAAAAGGACAGGGTCCTTATCCGCAGCAACGGCGTACCGACGTACTTTGCTTCGGATATCACCTACCACAAGGAAAAGTTCGACAGGGGATTCGACCGTGTGATCGATATCTGGGGAGCTGATCATCACGGCTACGTTCCGAGGATGAAGGCGGGAGTGGCCTCTCTCGGAAGAAATCCGGAAGACCTGGATGTCCTTCTTATCCAGTTTGTCAATCTCCTGAGGAACGGTCAGCAGGTTCCCATGTCGACGAGATCGGGGCAGTTCGTGACCCTTCGCGACGTCCTCGACGAAGTGGGTGTGGACGCCACCCGCTTTTTCTTCGTCATGCGCAGGAACGATTCCCACCTTGATTTTGACCTGGAGCTTGCCAAACAGGCTTCGAGCGATAACCCCGTTTATTATGTCCAGTACGCCCTTGCCCGTATATGCAGCGTACAGAGGGAAGCGGAATCGAGAGGAATTTCCGTTCCCGCCGCCGGAAATGTTGACGGCAGCATCTTTCGGGCTGACGAGGAAAAAAAGCTTCTCTCCCGTCTTGGAGATTTCCCGAGGGAGGTTGAAAAAGCATCGGAGGAACTTGCTCCCCATGTGCTGGTAAATTACGTTTCCGACCTTGCAGGTGATTTTCATTCATTCTACAACGCCCACCGGGTTCTCGGGGAGGAAGAGCGGATCATGAAAGCCCGGCTCCTTCTTGTAAAGGCGGCGGGAAATGTCATCGCCTCAGTCCTTGGGCTGCTGGGCGTGACTGCTCCGGAGAGGATGTAGCGTGCTTCGCCTGAGATGGATCCTTCTTGCGGCCTTTCTCGGGCTATTTGCGGCGATAATGGGAACCGAGTTCTTTCTCGAATTCAGAAAAATCGCACGCCTTACCGCCCTTACTGATGAACGGATGGCGAGGCTCGTCTCCATGAGCAGGTCCGTCCAGGAGCTGAGGGAAAAGGTGTCGTTCTACAGCACTCCTGAAGGAGTTGCCCACCTGGCCAGGGAGCAGTATAACCTTTCTTTCCCCGGTGAGCGGGTGTTCAGGCTGGAAGTTCAA
>Ga0228536_1001049_pt1 | contig 33324 bp, 47 predicted proteins | sample SJ1Smetagenome_FD_168611 | JGI IMG/M metagenome (GOLD analysis project Ga0228536, IMG submission 168611) | Enriched culture of PCE-dechlorinating microbial communities from Ithaca, New York, USA - SJ1.S | ecosystem: Engineered > Modeled > Simulated communities (microbial... > Unclassified...
CGGCGACAACGCCACGTTCAACGTTGAAATGATCGCCCCCATCGCCATGGAAACGGGCCTGCGCTTCGCCATTCGCGAAGGCGGCCGCACCGTGGGCGCGGGCGTCGTCTCGGAAATCGTGGAGTAAGGACATGGTTGCCATGAATAGCGATCGCATCCGCATCAAGCTGAAGGCATACGACTACCGCATCCTGGACAAGGCCGTCTCGGAGATCGTGGACACGGCCCGCAACACCGGCGCGGGCGTGGCCGGACCCATCCCGCTGCCCACGGACATCCACAAGTACACGGTCAACCGGTCCGTGCATGTGGACAAGAAGTCCCGTGAACAGTTCGAGATGCGGGTGCACAAACGTCTTTTGGACATCATGGAACCCACGCAGCAGACCGTGGACGCGCTGGGCAAGCTCAGCCTTCCGGCTGGCGTCGACGTGGAAATCAAGCTCTAGGGCGAGGGACATCATGGCAGGCACGCTTGGAATTTTGGGCCGGAAACTGGGCATGACCCGGATTTTCGCCGACGACGGCACGATTGTCCCGGTGACGGTGATCCAGGCCGGACCATGTCCGGTGGTGCAGATCAAGACCCCGGCCAGCGACGGCTACGAGGCCGTGCAGATCGCCTTCGACCAGATCCCCGAACGCAAGGCCACGAAGCCCATGCGCGGGCACCTGGCCAAGGCCGGCCGCGGCGAATACCGCGTTCTTCGTGAGCTGCGTTTCGACGGCGCCGGCGGTTTCGAACTGGGCATGGATCTGACCGTCTCCATTTTCGCTCCCGGGGAAAAGGTCAAGGTCACCGGCACCTCCATCGGCAAGGGTTTTCAGGGCGTCATGAAACGCTGGAACTTCAGGGGCCTCAAGGCCACCCACGGAACGGAGAAAGCCCATCGTTCCGGCGGTTCCATCGGTAACAACACCGAGCCCGGCAAGGTCATGAAAGGCAAGAAGATGGCCGGCCACATGGGCGCCAAGACCGTGACCTGCATAGGTCTTGAGATCGTGGACGTGCGGCCGGAGGACAACCTCCTCCTGGTCAAGGGCCAGATTCCCGGCCCCAAAAACGCCGTGGTCATGGTTCGCAAGCAGGGCTAAGGGTGATTGAAATGGCCAACGTGAAGATATTTGATCAGACCAAGCGGGAAGTCGGAGAGCTCGAGCTTTCCCCCGAGGTGTTCGAGGTGACCGTGCGCCCCGAGGTGATGCACCTGGTGGTGCGCGCCCAACTGGCCGCCAAACGGGCCGGAACCCACAGCACCAAGACCCGTAGCGAGGTGTCCGGCGGCGGCCACAAGCCGTGGCGCCAGAAGGGCACCGGCAAGGCTCGGGCCGGCAGCACCCGCTCCCCCCTGTGGCGCGGCGGTGCGGTCATTCATGGTCCGCGTCCGCGCAGCTATGAGTTCAAGGTCAACCGCAAGGTTCGGCAGCTGGCCCTGAAGATGGCCCTGTCGGCCAAAGTGGGCGAGTCGAGCCTGATGCTGGTGGACAAGTTCGACCTGGCCGAGGCCAAGACCAAGCTCATGGCCAAGGTGGCCGGTGATCTCGGACTGAAAAAAGCATTGATTGTCCTGCCGGAGTCTGATAACAAGCTTGAGCTTTCAGCAAGGAATTTGCCCGGCATCAAAGTCATCCGGCACGACATGCTCAATGTCTATGACGTGCTCCTGCATGAGCAGGTGGTGATGGCCACGGACGCCGCGCTTCGCGTACAGGAGAGGCTTCGCCATGGATTACGCTAGCATACTGCTTCGGCCGCTGGTTTCGGAAAAGGCCACCTTCGTCAAGGAAGCGGCCAACCAGGTGGTTTTCCAGGTTGCACCCGGAGCCAACAAGATCGAGATCAAAAAGGCCGTGGAAGCCGCCTTCTCCGTCAAGGTGGACTCCGTGAGCGTGTCGGTGCGAAAAGCCCGCAGGCGCCGTTACGGCCGGGTGATGCGCCGGGTGCCGGGAATGAAGAAGGCTTACGTGACCCTGGCCGCTGGCGATAAAATCGAGTTTTTTGAAGGGGTCTAGACATGTCCATCCGTAAGCTGAAACCCACTTCCGCCGGACGCCGTTTCCAGACGGTGGCCACCTTCGAGGAAGTCACCCGGTCCACCCCGGAAAAGTCCCTCACCGAGGGGCTGCCGCGCAAGGCCGGACGCAACTCCTACGGCCGGATCACGTCCCGCCGCCGGGGAGGCGGCAACAAGCGCCTGTACCGCATCATCGATTTCAAGCGCGACAAGTGGGGGATTCCGGCCAAGGTCTTCTCCATCGAATACGATCCCAACCGCAGCGCCCGCATCGCCCTGTTGCACTATGCCGACGGCGAGAAGCGCTACATCCTGGCTCCGGTTGGCATCTCCGTGGGCGACACCCTGGCCGCCGGCGAAACGGCGGACATCAAGCCCGGCAACGCGTTGCCCCTGCGGCGCATCCCCGTGGGCACGCTTTTGCACAACATCGAGCTCAATCCGGGACGGGGCGGCCAGATGTGCCGCGCGGCCGGAACGTATGCCCAGCTCGTGGCCAAGGAAGGCAAGTACGCCCTGGTGCGGCTGCCCTCGGGCGAGGTCCGCAACGTCCTGTCCTCCTGTATCGCCACGGTGGGCCAGGTGGGCAACGTGATGCACGAGAACATTTCCATCGGCAAGGCCGGGCGCAATCGCTGGCTGAATCGCCGGCCCAAGGTGCGCGGCGTGGCCATGAACCCGGTCGATCATCCCCTGGGCGGCGGTGAAGGCAAGAGCTCCGGCGGCCGTCATCCGGTGACCCCGTGGGGCAAGCCCACCAAGGGCTACAAGACCCGCAACGTCAAAAAGCCCTCTTCCAAGCTGATCGTGAAGCGGCGCGGCGAAAAGTAGGAGAATAGGATATGCCTCGTTCCCTGAAAAAAGGTCCCTTCGTGGACGACCACCTGCAGCGCAAGGTCCAGATCGCCAACGAAAGCAAGGACCGCCGGGTCATCAAGACCTGGTCCCGCCGCTCCACCATCCTGCCCGAGATGGTCGGGATGACCTTTGCCGTGCACAACGGCAAGAAATTCATTCCGGTGTTCGTCTCCGAAAACATGGTCGGGCACAAGCTCGGCGAGTTTTCGCCCACGCGCACCTTCCACGGACACGCCGCGGACAAAAAATCCAAGGCCAAGAAGTAACGGGCGTTCCCGCGACCTTTGACCTCGCACCAGGATAAAAAGATGGAAGCCAAAGCCATAGCCAGATACATCCGCGTCTCGCCGCAAAAGGCGCGGTTGGTGGCCGACAACATCAAGGGCCGCCCCGTTGAGGAGGCGATGAACATTCTCAAGTTCACGCCCAAAAAGGCCGCGCAGCTTATCGGCAAAGTGCTGCATTCCGCCGTGGCCAATGCCGAACAGATTTCCGGCGTGGACATCGACACCCTCACGGTCAAGCAGGTGATCATCAATCCGGGGCCCTCCTGGAAACGCCTTCTGACTCGTTCCATGGGCAGGGCCAACCGGATCGTGAAACGCACCAGCCACATCACTGTGGTTGTCGCGGAAAGCTAGGAGCTTGACATGGGCCAGAAAGTTCATCCGTACGGATTCCGGCTGGGATACAACAAGACGTGGACGTCGCGTTGGTTTTCCAAGAAAGACTATCCGGGTTTCGTCTTCGAGGACAGCAAGATTCGCAAGTTCGTGAAAAAGTCCCTGTACCACGCGGGCATCTCCAAGATCGAGATCGAACGCGCCGGGGGCAAGATCCGGCTGATCATCCACACCGCGCGTCCGGGCATCGTCATCGGCCGCAAGGGCACGGAGATCGAAAAGGTGCGCGCCGACCTGAAGCAGCGTTTCGGCCGCGAGTTCACCGTCGAGGTCAACGAGATCCGCCGGCCAGAGGTCGACGCCCAGCTGGTGGCGGAAAACATCGCCCTGCAGCTTGAGCGCCGGGTGGCCTTCCGCCGGGCCATGAAGCGGACGGTGGGCCTGTCCCGCAAGTTCGGGGCCGAGGGCATCAAGGTGGCCTGTGCCGGCCGCCTGGCCGGGGCTGAGATCGCCCGGGCTGAATGGTACCGCGACGGACGGGTGCCCTTGCAGACGCTTCGCGCCGACATCGACTACGGATTGGCCACGGCCAAGACGACCTATGGGGTCATCGGGGTCAAGGTCTGGATTTTCAAGGGCGAGATACTCGACAGAGAGGTTGAAGCGTAATGTTGGCTCCCAATAAAACCAAATTTCGCAAGATGCAGAAGGGCCGCCTGCGCGGCCCGGCCACTCGCGGGGCCAGCGTGTCCTTCGGCGAGGTGGGCATCAAGGCCATGGAGCACGGCAAGCTGACCAGCCAGCAGATTGAGGCCGCCCGTGTGGCCATCATGCGCCACATCAAGCGCGGCGGGAAGGTCTGGATCCGTATTTTCCCCGACCATCCCATCACCGAGAAGCCCGCCGAAGTCCGTCAGGGCAAGGGCAAGGGCGCTCCGGTGGGCTGGTACGCGGCGGTCAAGCCTGGCCGTGTCCTGTACGAGATCAAGGGCGTGGACATGGAAGTGGCCAAGACGGCCCTGACTCGGGCCATGCACAAGCTGCCCATCAAGACCAAGATCGTGGTCAAGGAGGTGGCGTAGCCATGAAGGTCGCCGAGTTGCGCGAAAAAGAGGTCAAGGCCCTGCACGACCTTTTGGGCGAAAGCCGCGAGGAGCTCTTCAAGCTGCGTTTCCAGCACGCCACGGCGCAACTGGAAAAGACGCACAAGCTTGGAGACGTCAAAAAAAACATCGCCCGGATACTGACCGTGTTGCGCGAGAAATCCGCGCCCGGCGCTTAAGCGGAGCCTTGACATGACCGAACAAAACAAGAGCAATCGCCGCGTCCTGACCGGCGTCGTGGTTTCGAACAAAAGCGACAAGACCATCGTGGTCCGGGTCGAGACCCTGATCCAGCACCCGCTGTACAAGAAGTTCATCCGCCGCCACAAAAAATTCATGGCCCACGATCCGGCCAACGAATGCGGCATGGGCGACACGGTGCGGATCATCGAGCATCGGCCCCTGTCCAGGCGCAAGCGCTGGCATCTGGTCCAAATCATGGAAAAAGCGGTTTAGGGTGATACGATGATCCAGGTGGAAAGCAAACTCGACGTGGCGGACAATTCCGGAGCCAAGAAGGTGAGCTGCATCAAGGTTCTGGGCGGCAGCCGCCGGCGGTACGCCGGTGTGGGCGACATCATCGTGGTTTCCGTCAAGGAGGCCATGCCCCATTCCAAGGTGAAGAAGGGCGCGGTGATGAAGGCCGTGGTGGTGCGCACCAAAAAGGAAATCGGTCGTCCCGACGGTTCCTACATCAAATTCGACAACAATTCCGCCGTGCTGCTCAACGCCCAGCACGAGCCTGTGGGCACCCGCATTTTCGGTCCGGTGGCCAGGGAATTGCGGCAGAAAAACTTCATGAAAATCGTGTCTCTGGCCCCTGAGGTGCTGTAGAGACGCCGACGCCGCATTGAGGACGCCATGAAAATCTACAAGATTCGCAAAAACGACAAGGTCATTGTCACTGCGGGCAAGGACAAGGGCAAGATGGGCCGCGTGCTCAAGCTGTTCCCGAAAAAGGATCGGATTTTGGTGGAGAAGGTGAACATGGTCAAGCGCCACACCAAAGCCAATCCGTACGCCAAGACCCCCGGTGGCATCGTGGAGAAGGAATCCCCCTTGCATATTTCCAACGTGGCCCTCTTGTGCGATTCCTGCGCCAAGCCGACCCGGGTGGGATACAAGGTCACCGAAGACGGCAAAAAGGTCCGGTTTTGCAAGAAGTGCAACCAGGACATCGATAAGGGATAAGATTATGACCCGCCTGGAAAACATGTATACCGAGAAGGTGGCGCCAGCCCTCAAAAAGGAGTTCGGCTACACCTCGTCCATGCAGATCCCGAAGCTTCGCTCCGTCTCGCTTAACATCGGGCTTGGCGAGGCCAGCCAGAACAACAAGCTCATTGAAGAAGCCGTCGTCGAGCTGACCTCGATCGCCGGCCAGAAGGCTGTCATCACCCGGGCCCGGAAGTCCATCGCGGCGTTCAAGCTGCGGGAAGGCCTCCCCGTGGGGTGCAGGGTGACCCTTCGCCATGAGCGCATGTGGGACTTCCTGGACAAGCTGATCAATTATGCCCTGCCGCGCGTGCGCGATTTCCGGGGCATTCCCGACAGGGGTTTTGACGGCAGGGGCAACTTCACGCTGGGCATCCGGGAGCATACCATCTTCCCGGAGATCAACGTGGACCGGGTCGAGCGTGTCAAGGGCATGAATGTGACCATCGTCACCAGCGCTCGCTCCGACAAGGAAGGCAAGGTTCTTCTGGACCTGCTCGGCATGCCGTTCAAAAAATAAGGAGATCGGTCTTGGCTCGTACAGCACTCATGGTCAAAGCCCGCCGCAAGCCGAAATTTTCCGCCAGGGCATACAACCGTTGCCCCATTTGCGGCCGGTCCAGGGCGTATTTGCGCAGGTTCGGCGTGTGTCGTATTTGCTTCAGAAACATGTCGCTGGCTGGCGAACTTCCCGGCGTGCGGAAATCGAGCTGGTAAGCGAAGGAGAAAGGGAAATGTCCGTTGTCGACCCCATCGCCGACATGCTCGCGCGTATTCGCAATGCCCATCAGGCACTTCACGCGTCCTTGGTCATGCCCGCCTCGAAGATGAAGGCGTCCATCGCCGCCATTCTCAAGGACGAGGGCTATATCGCCGATTGTGCCGTGGAAGGCCTGAATTTGAACATCACCCTGAAATATTCCAGCGGCAAGCCCACCATTTCGGGCTTGAAAAAGATCAGCAAGCCGGGCCGCCGGGTCTATGTGGGGGCCGAAGGCATTCCCGACGTCCAAAACGGGTTGGGCATCAGCATCCTGTCCACGTCCCGGGGCGTCCTGACTGCCGCAACCGCCCGCGAACAGCGCGTGGGCGGCGAACTGCTCTGCGAGATCTGGTAGCCGGTCAAGGCGCGTGAGGAGCTTACCATGTCCAGGATAGGAAAAAAGGAAATCACCCTGCCGGGCGGCGTCAGCATCGCCGTCGAGTCCGGAGCGGTGACGGTCAAGGGGCCCAAGGGCGAGCTTACCACGCCCACCCATCCCAAGGTGGCCTATGCCGTCGAGGGGAGCACGGTCATCGTCAACCGTCTGGACGACAGCCGGATCGCCCGGGCCCAGCACGGCCTGCGCCGTACCCTGCTGGCCAATCTGGTGGAAGGGGTGAGCAAGGGGTTTTCCAAGACCCTTGAGGTCATCGGCGTCGGCTACAAGGTTTCGGCCCAGGGCGACACGGTGTCGCTCAGCGTCGGGTTTTCCCACCAGGTGGAGTTCAAGCTGCCCCAGGGCATCGAGGCCAAGGTGGAAGGCAACAAGCTGACCCTGGCCGGAATCGACAAGCAGCTTGTGGGCGAGACGGCGGCCCGCATCCGCCGGGTGCGTCCGCCCGAACCCTTCAAGGGCAAGGGCATCAAGTACGAAACCGAAACGATTCGTCGCAAGGCCGGAAAATCCGGCGGCAAGAAATAGGGTCGCATATGAAACTCACCAAGGAACAAGCCCGCAAGCGCCGCACGGTGCGCATCCGCAAAAAGATTTCCGGCGTTCCCGAGCGTCCCAGGCTCGTGGTGTATCGTTCCAACCGGCATATCTATGCCCAGGTCGTGGACGACATCGCCGGACAGACGCTGGCCAGCGCCTCCACCCTGGCCCTGTGCAAGGACGGCGAGGCGCTCAAGCTGGACAAGGCGTCCGCCACTCGGGTTGGGCGCGAGGTGGCGCAGAAGGCCAAGGAACGCGGCATTGAGGCGGTGGTGTTTGACCGCAACGGCTACCTGTATCATGGCCGTATCAAGGCCCTGGCAGACGGCGCCCGCGAAGGCGGACTGAAATTTTAAGCGCGCAAGGATCCAAGAACATGGACCAGTCGGAACTCAATCAGATTGAAAAGATCGTGTACTTGAACCGCGTGGCCAAGGTCGTCAAGGGCGGCCGCCGGTTCAGCTTCAGCGCCCTGGTCGTGGTGGGCGACGGCAACGGCTCCGTGGGCTACGGCCTGGGCAAGGCCAACGAAGTCCCCGAGGCCATCCGCAAGGCTTCCGACCAGGCCAAGAAGTCCATGATCAAGGTGCCTCTCCTTGAAGGAACGCTGCCTTACGAGATCCTGGGCCGTTACGGCGCCGGCCGGGTGGTGCTAAAGCCTGCTTCCAAGGGAACCGGCATCATTGCCGGCGGACCGGTGCGCGCCGTCATGGAGGCCGTGGGCGTGCACGACATCCTGACCAAGGCCATCGGCACCAACAACCCCCACAACGTGCTTCGGGCCACCATTGCCGGTCTGGCCTCGCTGCGCAGCGCCGATTCCGTCGGCGAACTGCGGGGCAAAGCGCTGCATACTCCGAGGAAATAGCCATGCCGGGCAAAATTACCGTTACGCTGGTCAAAAGCGCCCACGGGCGTCCTCCCAAGCAGCGGGGGACTCTGAGCGCCCTGGGACTGACGAAAATCCGCCAGGAACGGACGTTTGACAAAAACGACACCGTTTTGGGCATGATCGCCAAGGTCGAGCACCTGGTCGAGGTGAGCGAGTCATGAAATTGCATGAATTGTATCCGTTCCCCGAGGAACGCAAGAGCCGCAAGCGGCTGGGTCGCGGTCGCGGCACCGGGCAGGGCTGCACGGCCGGAAAAGGCAACAAGGGACAGAACGCCCGGGCCGGTGGCGGCACGCCCGCCTGGTTCGAAGGCGGCCAGATGCCCTTGGCCCGCCGTCTTCCCAAGCGCGGTTTCAAGAACTTCGACTTCAAGGTGACCTACGCCCCGATCAACCTGGATCGGCTGTTCGCCGCCTTTCCCGGGAAGACGGAAATCACCCTGGATGATATTTATGCCAGCGGTCTGTGCGCGAAAAACGTGCCGGTCAAGATCCTGAGCCTCGGCGAAGGCGCCGCGGTCACCGTCGAGGCCCACCGTTTCAGCGCCAAGGCGGCGGAGAAGCTCGTCGCCGCAGGCGGCAGGGCCGTCATCCTCGAAGCGAAGGACGCTTCGGAACCCGTCTCGTCCTAGAAGGTGGAAATACGTGGCCCTTACTGGCGTTGAGAATCTGGCGAAGCTTCCGGAGCTGAAAAATAAGCTCCTGTGGACCTTCTTCCTGTTGGCCGTGTACCGCGTGGGCGTACATGTGCCCGTTCCGGGCGTGGATGCCGCCGCGTTGGCCGATTTCTTCGAGACCGCCAAGAACACCCTGTTCGGGCTTTTCGACATGTTTTCGGGCGGCGCGCTCGGCAACGTGTCCATCTTCTCCCTGGGGATCATGCCCTACATCTCGGCCTCCATCATTATCCAGCTTCTGACCGTGGTCAGTCCCGAACTGGCCCGGATGCAGAAGGAGGAAGGGGCGGCCGGGAAGAAGAAGATGACCCAGTATACCCGCTACGGCACGGTGCTCATCTCCGTGGTGCAGGGCTTCGGCATCGCCGTGGGCCTGGAGAGCATGGCCAGTCCCACCGGGGCTCCGGTGGTTCTCGAGCCGGGCTGGGGATTCAAGCTCATGACCATGACCACCCTGTGCACGGGCACGGTGTTTCTCATGTGGCTCGGCGAGCAGATCACGGGCAAGGGCATCGGCAACGGCATTTCGCTCATCATCTTTGCCGGTATCGTGGCCGGGTTTCCCCGGGCGACCATCAATACCTTCCAGTTGCTTGGGGCCGGCGAACTGAGCCTGTTCATCTTCCTGCTTCTGGTGGCGCTTATGGTGGCGGTGCTGGGGGTGATCATCTTCGTCGAGCGCGGCCAGCGGCGCATACCCATCCAATACGCCAAGCGCATGGTGGGCCGGAAGATGTACGGCGGCCAGACCACACATCTGCCGTTGCGCATCAATACCGCGGGCGTCATCCCGCCGATCTTCGCCTCGTCCATCCTGCTTTTCCCGGCCACCATCGCCAACTTCTCCCAGGTGGCCTGGTTGAGCGACATCGCGCATTATTTCAGCCCGCAAAACGTGGTGTACAATCTGCTGTTCGTGACCATGATCGTCTTTTTCTGCTACTTCTATACGGCGATCATCTTCGATCCCAAGGACATTGCGGAGAATCTGCGCAAGCAGGGCGGATTCATACCGGGCATCCGCCCTGGGGTGAAGACCAAGGAGCATATCGATCGGGTGCTGACGCGCATCACCTTGTGGGGCGCCATATACATCTCGGTCGTCTGCGTGTTGCCCATGATGCTCATTCAGCATTTCAATGTGCCATTCTATTTCGGCGGCACCTCGCTTCTGATCGTCGTCGGCGTGGCCATGGATTTTATGGGACAGATCGAATCGTACCTTATCTCCCGGCAGTATGAAGGCCTTATGTCAAAGGGGAGAATCAAGGGCAGGCATTCGTTTTGAAGAAGTTTCGCGGCATATATCTGAAGAACGACAACGAAATCGGACTGCTGCGAGAAGCCGGACACATTGTGGCGACCATCCTGGAGGAACTCCGCCTCCATGTAGCGCCCGGCGTTCGGACCATGGAGTTCGAAGAATTGGCCCTGGCCATGTGCGAGCGGCATAAGGTCAAGCCGGCCTTCAAGGGCTATCTTGGATATCCGTATGCCCTGTGCTGCTCGGTCAACGAGGAAGTCGTGCACGGGTTTCCTTCCCAGCGGGTTTTGGTCGAAGGGGATCTGGTCAGCTTCGACATGGGCGTGGTGTACAAAGGGTTTTACGGCGACTCGGCCCTGACGGTTCCCGTGGGGAACATCGATGAACGTGCCGGGACTCTTTTGGATGTGACCCGGGAATCCCTTTTCAGGGGAATCGATCAGGCGGTGGCCGGAAACGACCTGTACGACATCTCGCGGGCAGTGCAGAAATATGTTGAAGGACGGGGCTTCTCCGTGGTACGTCGTTTTGTTGGGCATGGCATCGGGAAGCAGCTTCACGAAAAGCCGGAAGTTCCCAATTTCGCCCCGGCCGGGGCCAACCGGGTTTCCTTGCAGCCCGGCATGGTGTTGGCCATTGAGCCCATGGTGACTGCGGGCGGGCCGGAAGTGGAAGTCTTGTCGGACAAGTGGACCGCGGTGACCAAGGATCGCAGTCTCGCGGCCCATTTCGAACACACGGTGGCCGTCACCAAAAACGGTCCCGTGATATTGAGCGTTCGGGACTAATTCCCGGCCGGGGGATGAACCCGGACGGACTACGGAGCAGCCAGGATGAAAGTCAAGCCGTCAATCAAGAAACTGTGCGCACATTGCAAAATCATTAAGCGTCACGGCGTGTTGCGGGTGATCTGCGTGAATCCCCGGCACAAACAGCGCCAGGGATAAGGGGGACTATCGTGGCCAGAATTGCTGGAGTTGATCTTCCCAGAAGCAAGCGGATGGATATCGCGCTGACCTATATTTACGGTATCGGCCGGGCCACGGCCCTGCGCATCCTCGATGCCACGGGCGTCGACTGGACCAAGTCCAGCGACGATCTGAGCGCCGAGGAGACCAACAACATCCGCAAGGAAATCGAGCAGAATTTCAAGGTCGAGGGCGACCTGCGCCGGGACGTGACCGCCAACATCAAGCGGCTCATGGACATCGGCTGCTATCGCGGCCTGCGCCATCGCCGGGGGCTGCCCGTGCGTGGCCAACGCACCCACACCAATTCGCGCACCCGCAAGGGCCCGCGCCGCTCGGTCATGAGCAAGAAGAAGAAGTAATCGAAAAATCCAGGTGACCTGTTGTCCGGCCCGGCCGGACATGGCGCCAAACCTCCCTTGGAGCATGCGAAATGGCTAAACCGCGCCGCGTAGGCAAGAAAGAGAAAAAGAACATTCCATCCGGGGTTGCCCATATCCAGGCGACCTTCAACAACACCATCATTACCTTCACGGATCCGCGGGGGAATGTGGTGAGTTGGGCCACCTCGGGCAACGCGGGCTTCAAGGGGTCGCGCAAGTCCACTCCCTTTGCGGCTCAGATCGCCGCCGAGAATGCGGCCCGCAAGGCCCAGGAGCATGGCATGCGCACCGTGGGCATCCTGGTCAAGGGGCCGGGGTCCGGCCGGGAAGCCGCCATGCGGGCCATCAACAACGCCGGGTTCAAGGTCAGCTACATTCGCGACATCACCCCCATCCCGCACAATGGCTGCCGTCCTCCCAAACGGCGCAGGGTCTAGGGTCGGCGTTTCGCGCAAAAAACATTCCACGGTCCATACGCGGTCGTCATCATCGGCCGCCAAACGTCCCCGAACGGGACAGGACCGGCAGGTACTTATCAGGAGGTAACCCTTGGCACGTTATACTGGAGCGAAATGCCGCCTGTGCCGTCGTGAGGGCGCCAAGCTTTTTCTGAAGGGCGACCGGTGCTTCACCGACAAGTGCGCCTATGAGCGTCGTCCCTACGCCCCCGGGCAGCATGGCCGTATTCGCAAAAAAATGAGCGACTATGCGGTGCAGTTGCGCGAGAAGCAGAAGGTCCGCCGCATGTACGGCATCCTCGAGGAGCAGTTTCGGGCCTATTTCCAGCGCGCGGACATGAAAAAGGGCGTTACCGGCGACAATCTGCTCATTTTCCTGGAGCGGCGCATGGACAACGTCATCTACCGCATGGGGTTCGCCAACTCCCGCAATCAGGCCAGGCAGCTCGTGCGCCACGGCGTGTTCACCCTCAATGGCCGCCGGGTCACCGTGCCGTCCATTCAGGTCAAGGCGGGCGATCAGGTCGGCGTTCGTGAGCAGAATCGCACCTCCCCCATCATCAAGGAGGCCCAGCAGGTCATCGCCCGTCGCGGATGTCCGGCTTGGCTCGAGGTGGACGGCGAGAATCTCAAGGGCAAAGTCAACGCCATGCCTACCCGGGAAGACATTCAGTTCCCCATCAACGAACAGCTCATCGTCGAGCTGTACTCTAAGTAAAAAAGGCGCTTAGCGCCTTGCAAGGTGTCGAACATGCTCATCCGAAACGGCGACCGGCTGATCAACACCCGCAACTGGGCCGAACTCGTCAAGCCCGAGAAACTCGTGCGCGACCTGAGCCCCAGTTCCAATTACGGCCGCTTCATCTGCGAGCCCTTGGAACGCGGTTTCGGAACCACGCTCGGTAACGCGCTTCGCCGGGTGCTTTTGTCCTCGCTCCAGGGCGCGGCCATCGTGGCCGCCAGGATCGAGGGCGTGCAGCACGAATTCACCACCATTCCCGGCGTGATTGAAGACGTCACCGATATCGTGCTCAACCTCAAACAGATCCGCCTGGCCATGACCACGGATGTCGCCCAGCGGCTGGTGCTTTCGGCGAACACCAAGGGAGCGGTCACGGCGGCGGCCATCAAGGAAAACCAGCACGTCACCGTGCTTGATCCCGAACAACACATCTGCACCCTGTCCGAGGATCGCGAGTTGCGCATGGAATTGGACGTGCGCATGGGTAAGGGCTATGTCCCGGCCGACATGCACGAAGGGCTGGAGAACGAGATCGGCCTGATCCTTCTCGACGCCAGCTATTCACCGGTCAAGAAGGTGGCCTACACCGTGGACCAGGCCCGCGTCGGACAGATGACCAACTATGACAAGCTCATCCTGGACGTGTGGACCGACGGTTCCGTCTCCCCCGACGACGCCGTGTCCTATAGCGCCAAGATCCTCAAAGAGCAGCTCACGGTGTTCATCAACTTCAACGAGAATGAGTCCGAGGCTGAGAGCGCCCGTCGCGCCAACGACATCGAGCTCAATCCCAATCTGTTCAAGAGCATCGACGAGCTTGAATTGTCCGTCCGGGCCACCAACTGCCTCAAAAGCGCCAACATCACGTTGGTCGGCGAACTGATGCAGCGCTCCGAAGGGGAAATGCTCAAGACCAAGAACTTCGGCAAGAAGTCCCTTGAGGAGATTCGGCGCGTCCTTGAGGACATGGGGCTTGAGTTCGGCATGAAGCTCGACAATTTCGAGCAGAAATACCAGGAATGGTTGAAGAGGAAGCAAGTCGATGAGGCATAGCAAAACCGGCCGTCAGCTTGGCAGAAACGCCTCGCACCGCAAGGCCCTTTTTCGGAATATGGCCCGTTCCCTCCTGACCTTCGAGCGTATCCGCACCACCGAGGCCAAGGCCAAAGAACTGCGCAAGGTGGTGGAGGGGCTGGTTGCCCTGACCACCTCCGATACCGTGCATGCCCGGCGTCAGGCCTACAAGGTGTTGGAAAACCACCAACTCGTGGCCAAGCTCTTCAATGAGATCGGGCCGCGCTTCGCTGGCATCCAGGGCGGGTATACCCGGGTTGTGAAGCTCGGACTGCCCCGGGCCGGAGACTGCGCGCCTTTGGCCATCATCGAGCTGACCCGGCGTTCCGGCGCGGCCGACGGCGGGAAACCCGCTGCCGCGGAGGCGAAAGCCGCCCCCGCCCCTGAGTCCGGGGCCCCGGTAGAAGCCTAGTCCAGAAAAAGAAAAGCAGGGTCTCGGCCCTGCTTTTTTTTATTTTTTTGTATAGCATAAACCGATCATCGGTATAGAATTTATGGATATAAGGCGACTCCAGGCATTTTGCAAGGTCTATGAGCTCAAAAGCTTTTCCCGGGCCGGGGAGGAGCTTTTGTTGTCCCAGCCGACGGTCAGCGCCCATATCATGGCCCTGGAGAGCGAGCTCGGAACTCGCCTTTTTGACCGTCTGGGCCGGACGGTGCTGCCCACTCCCGCGGCCCACATCCTGTATCAGCACGCCCTTGACGCTTTCGATCGCCTGGAAAACGCCCGCACGGAGATCCTGGCCCTGACCCAGCGGGTTTCCGGCGAGCTGTCCATCGGAGGCAGCACCATCCCCGCCCATTACATCCTTCCGGAAATCATGGCAGCGTTTCGTGCGAAATACCCCGAGGTGACCATCAACCTGGTCATAGGAGACACCCAGGAAATCATCGAACGGGTGGTCGAGGGACACCTGAGCCTGGGACTGGTCGGAGCGGCGACGGACCATCCGGATCTGGCCTGCGAAGTGCTCATGAACGATGAACTGATCTGTATCGCCCCTGCGGACATGGACGTGCCGCTCGGCAATGCGCACAGCGACGGCTTCGACCCGGTGTATCTGCGCGGATTGCCGTGGGTTGTGCGCGAACATGGTTCGGGAACCCGCATGGCGTTTGAGAGCGCCCTGCGTGAACGGGGGATGGACATTCGCGAACTGCGGACCAGCATCCTCGTCCATTCCACCCTGGCGGTCCTGCAATGCGTCAAGGCCGGGTTGGGGGTTTCCGTGACATCGCGCTTGGCCGTGGCCGGAGCCCTCGAGCGAGGCGAGATACGCCAGATCGATGTGCCCGGCCTGTCCATCAAGCGCGGTTACTACCGGATCCATCACGCCAAGCGGCATATCTTTCCGGCCATGCGCCGTTTTCTCGAAGTGTTGTCCTCTCTGCGCTAGTGTCGCGTCCACGAAAAACGCATATGGCGTTTTGCAGGTAAAAAGCTAAAACCATAGATTTTTCATAAAAAATACTCTCGTATTTTAAGGGACGTGACACGAGGTCCGCTCTCCGCCCATCATTCAGTTCAGCCGCCGCCTTGGCTGGGCCTCGCTGCGGTATGGAACCCCTCCCACCGGTCATGCAATGGTCGTGAGCGTAGGGTTGCGGCGCGTTGTCGCCCCCTTGGTCACGTCCCCGGCGAAATGCGGGATCGTTTCACGCGGCAAGGCCGCCGTGCTTTCGCGCGGCGGCCTTGGTTCATCTGTTCGGGTTTGGAGTGGGAAGCGGTTATCCCATGAGCTGCAGGGCCATACGCGGCAGGGAGTTGGCCTGGGACAGCATGGCCACCGCCGCCTGGGTCAGGATCTGCTGGCGCACGAACTCGGTCATTTCCGTGGCCACGTCCACGTCGGAGATCTGGGACTCGGCCGCCTGCAGGTTTTCGGCCTGGATCTGCAGGTTGGTGATGGTGTTCTCCAGGCGGTTCTGCAGGGCGCCCAGGTTGGCGCGGATCTTGTCCTTGGAGATGATGGCGTTCTTGATGGTAACCAGGGACTGCTGGGCCAAAGCCTGGGTGGAAATGCTGTTGCCGGCGGCAAGTCCGACGCCCAGGGCCGAGGCCGTGGAGGTGCCGATCTGGATATAGTAGTAATCCTCGGCGGAGTCGTTGGCGGTGCCGAAGTGGACCTTCAGCTTTCCCTGGGCCTGCATGGTGGTGCCGTCGTGGGACTCGCTGGAAAGGTTCCCGTTGAGCAGATAGATGCCGTTGAAGTCCGTGGCGTTGGCGATTCGGGTGATTTCCGAGGCCATGGCCTGGTATTCCGAGTCGATGATCAGACGCTGATCCGAGGTGTAGGTACCCGTGGCCGCCTGTTCGGCCAGTTCCTTCATGCGGATCAGCTTTTCGTCGATGACGCCCAGGGCGCCGTCGGCGGTCTGAATCAGGGAGATGGCATCGTTGGCATTGCGCACGCCCTGGTTGAGGGCGGCGATATCGGCCCGCATGAGTTCGCGAACCGCCAGGCCGGCGGCGTCATCGGCGGCGGTCGTGATCCGCAGCCCCGAAGACAGGCGGCTGGTGGATGTTGCCAGGTTTCCGTACGCGGTGCTCAGGTTCCGAGCGGCGTTCATCGCCATCAAGTTGTGATTGATAACCAGAGACATGGGTTTTCCTCCTTGAAAAGTTTGTCGCATCCAGCGGTGGTTATGAGAACGGGTGATTCCATTCCCAGGAATTGTAAGTGTTTCGGGCTGTCTCCGTCCGGCTCCTTCCCGGCGCCGGGGGATCGCCCCGTGAACCCCTCCTTTTGCTTCAATCGGCCGCCGGTTCAGCGTCAACCGGGACGCGGCCTCATCCCGATCCTGCTCCTATGCTGTGTTGCTGCTCTTATCGTCGGGATCGCAGAACCCATTAGGCAGGAAATAAAAAAAATGATGGTTTTTTTAACAAGAGCAGCCCGGTCTCTTTTGAAGAGAATCCGGGCCGTATTGTAGGGATGCGTTGCATCTCGTCAGTTTGCGAAGATGAGCGATTTGAATAAAAAGACTGCCAGAAGTATGCATGTTGCAATACGATGTACTTCATGCCTCATCCGCAGCTCTCATCGGAGGGTTCGGCATTTCCTTTAGCCTTTGCCGGAAAAAAGTTTTCCCGTTTCCTCGCCTTGCCCGGCCGCTCCGTCCAGGTCGCTCCGTCCAAAACGGCCCGCACTGAATGGCCCGCATGGGACGGACCTGGAATTCCCTGGAAATAAAGCAATGTGGCTCTTGAGAATGCCAACATAGTATGTCATGCTAGGCATATGTCAGCATAACCCTATGAAGGAGGATTCCATGAAACATGCCGCCACTTTCATCGCCTTGGTCATGATGTTGTGCGCCGGTGCCGGGGCCGTCCAGGCCCAGGAAAAGGTGCTCATGATGGCCACCACCACCAGCACCGACAACACCGGGCTTCTGCCCGTCCTGGAGCAGGCCTTCAAAAAAGACACCGGCATCGAGTTGCGCTGGCTGGCCGTCGGGACCGGCAAAGCCCTGGAGCTTGGGAAAAATTGCGATGTGGACGTGCTCTTGGTCCACGCCCCCAAGGCCGAGAAGGAATTCGTCGAGGCCGGTCACGGCCTGGGCCGCACCGAGGTCATGTTCAACGATTTCGTCCTGCTTGGGCCCAAAAACGACCCGGCCAAGGTCAAGGGCAAAACCACCGCCGAGGCCCTCAAGGCCCTCGCCGCCGCACAGTCCCCCTTCATCAGCCGGGGTGACGATTCCGGAACCAACAAGATGGAGCTCGCCCTGTGGAAGGCCGCCGGCTTGTCCGTTCCCGACAAGGAGACCTGGTATGTCCAGGCCGGGCAGGGCATGATGGCCACCATCGTCATGGCCGCCGAACGCAATGGCTACACCCTCACCGACCGGGCCACCTATTTCACCTACGAGGCCAAGAATGGTCCGGTCCTGGCCGTGCTCGTCGAGGGCGACAAGCCCCTGCTCAACCAGTACAGCGTCATTGTCATCAATCCCGAGAAATGCAAGAACGCCAAGGTCGATCTGGCCAAGGCCTTCAGCGACTGGCTGGCGTCGCCCAAGGGGCAGCAGGTCGTCGCGGATTTCAAATCCGACGGCAAACAACTGTTCACCCCCAACGCCAGGAAATAGACGCCTGAAAACGGGGCTGCTGCCCCGTCCGATTGCCGGGGCTGCCGCCCCGGGCCCCGCCCGGTCGACGGGGCTGCCGCCCCGGGCCCCGCCCGGTCGACGGGGCTGCCGCCCCGGGCCCCGCCCGGGGAGACATTGTCCCCCCGGACCCCCCGTCCCCGGCTGGGGCCCGAGGGCGGCAAGGCCGCCTCGGGCTCCAGCCGGAAAGGCGGGGAGGGGGAGGGGCCGAAATGGCGGGGCGGAGAGCTTGAGCGGGATTGACGGACGACAGGAGGGCGGGTGGATTACATCTTGAACGGGTTGTGGCAGGCGCTCGGGCTGCTCGTGTCCGGCGATCCCCAGACCTATTCCGCCATCCAGGTCACGGCGATCACCTCGCTTCTGGCCATCGTGGCCTCCCTGGGCCTGGGCGTCGTGCCCGGGTTCCTGCTCGGGTATGCCGATTTCCCCGGCAAGCGGGCCGTGCGGACCTTCGTGGACAGCATGCTGTCCTTCCCCACCGTGGTCATCGGCCTTCTGGTCTACGCCTTCATCTCCAGGCGCGGTCCCCTGGGGGACATGGGACTGTTATATACCGTGCCGGGCATGGTCATCGGCCTGACCATCCTCGGACTGCCCATCATCGTCGCGTTGACGGCCTCGGCCGTGGAGCATCTGGATGCCCGGCTCAAGCCCACGCTCTTGACCCTGGGGGCCTCTCCCTGGCAGATCGTGACCACCACCCTGTGGGAAACCCGGTTCGGCATCATGCTCGCGGCCATGGCCGCCTTCGGCCGCGTGGTCTCCGAGGTGGGCATCGCCATGATCGTGGGCGGCAATATCAAGTGGCACACCCGCACCATCACCACGGCCATCGCCCTGGAAACCTCCAAGGGCGAATTCGCCATGGGCATCGCCCTGGGGCTCGTGCTCATGGTCGTGGCCTTTGCCGTCAACATCACCGTGTCCGCCTTCCGGAGAGTCTCGGAAAAATGAACGCGCCCCTCTACCACCTGCGAGACGTGACCCAGACCCACGGCGGCCGCGTCGTTCTGGACGTTCCCCGCCTGGACATCCCCGCCGGGGCCATCGTGGGGATCACCGGCCCCAACGGCAGCGGCAAGACCACGCTCCTGCGCATCCTGGCCTTTCTCGACCGTCCGGCCGGCGGCGCGGTGCGTTTTCAGGGCGCTGCCACCCTCGGCCGGGAAAGAGAGCTGCGTCGCCGCGTGACGCTTATGGTCCAAAATCCCTATCTGTTGCGCCGCAGCGTGCGCGGCAACGTGGCCTACGGCCTCAAGGTCCGCAATGTCGGCAACATCCGGGAAAAAACCGACCGGGCCCTGGCCGCCGTAGGCCTCGACCCCGGCCGCTTCGCCGACCGCGCCCGGCACGAGCTCTCGGGCGGCGAGGCCCAACGCGTGGCCCTGGCCGCCAGGCTGGCCTTCGAGCCCACCGTCCTTCTCCTCGACGAACCCACCGCCAGCCTGGACGGGGAATCCGCCGCCCTCGTGCGTCAGGCCGCCCTGGACGCCCGGGACCGCCTGGGAACCAGCCTGGTGGTGGTCAGCCATGACCTCGGCTGGCTCACCGAGGTCAGCGACGCCGTACTGGCCATGGAAAACGGCCGCATCGCAGGCAACACCCCCTAAGCCCCCATTCACTCTGTCCGGCGCCCTGGGATGGGACGTCACAAGGAACCGCATCGTGAAAGCCATACAAATCGTCGGATACAAAAAATCCGGGAAAACCTCCCTGGCCCTGGAGCTTGCCGCAACGCTCGCGGCCCGGGGGCTGGCCGTGTCCGCCGCAAAATTCACCCACAATCCCTCCCTGGACAAGGCCGATACGGACACCGCCCGGCTGGCCGCCCACTGTCGGGCCGTGGCCGCCTTCACCCCGGCCGAGTGCGCCGTTTTTTGGAGCGGCCCGAGGTTTTTGCACGATGTCCTGCCCCTGCTCGACGCCGACATCCTGGTGGTCGAGGGCGGCAAGGAACTGGCCTTTTTGCCCCGGGTGCTGGTGCTGCGCGATCCCGCCGAGGCCGCCGGGCTGCAACCCGGTCTGGCCCTGGCCGCCTTTGGCGAGGTGGGCGTCCCCGGGCTGCCGCACCTTCGCGATGTGGCGGCGGTGGCCGATCTGGCCACGACCAGGGGGTTTTTGCTGCCCGGCCTCGATTGCGGCGCCTGCGGCGAGGCCTCCTGCGGGGGGTTGGCCGCCCGCATCGTGGCCGGGGAGGCGACCCCGGCGGACTGTCAGGCCGTACGCGACACCATGCGCGTCACCGTCGGCGGCGTGCCGTTGGCCATGAACCCCTTTGTGGAGCGCATCCTCTCCGCCGGAATAAAAGCCATGCTGTCCCAACTCAAGGGGTATGCCCCCGGACGGGTGGAGATCGGCCTGGACGCCTGACGTGCCGCGCAAACGTCATTTTATCGGCCGGCGTCTCGCAGGGCGTCTTGTGTTTGCCGCTTTTCAAAGGTAAGGATCGGATATCGGCAACCTGAACGCGAGTCCTTGCCAATGCCCATGCCAGGGGACGCCCCACGGCCCATGACCGCCCCGGAGTCACCCTCCGGCCTGCCCACGGACGCCTTCATCATCGAGCGCGCCCGGCTCGATGCCGTGGCCAAGCGCATCCATCGCAAGATGGACGACTACGATTCCTACGGGTTCACCTCGCACCAGAGCATTTCCCTGAACGTGTTCTTCGACCTGGCCCAGGAGTTCTCCGAACTGGAGGATCTCTACGCCATCTGCCTGCTCATTCCGCGCATGTTCTTCGATGTCGAGTGCGACCTGTACCTTCTGGACAGCAAGGACGGCATCCTCAAGCGCTGCGCCTACCGGTGCCTGACCTCGCCCCTGGCCGGAGCGCCCGAGCCGATTTTTCCCGAAAAGCCCCTGGTGGAAGGCAATCATTTCTTCCTGCCCATCAAAGGCAACCACGAACTGATCAGTCAGCTTCCCTTCACCCCCCACGGCGACATCATCGGCGTCCTGTGCGTGCATCCGGCCGACAAGCTCACCGGCCATGACCGGCTTTTTTTCGAACGCTACGCCAACCGTTTCGGCTACCAACTGCACAATCGCATCATCAACAACAAAAACAAGGAACATGTGCAGTTCATCCGCAACCTGGTGAAAGACATCGGGCATAACGTCATTGTCCCGAATATCTATTTCAAGCTCTATTATAAACGGCTCCATTCGAAGATCGATCTCCTGGACATCTATGAGCGCAAGTTGGAGCGTTTTTTGCGTAAGGCCGGGGGCAGGCTCGGCGACCTGACGGAAGATGGAGAGACGCTTCTCAAGGATATAGGCTATATACGGGACGGGATGGCCGACCAGTACAAGCAGATTTACAGCCATTATCTGCACACCAGTCTTTTTCTGGAAACGCTCTTGCGCCGGAGTCATTTCGAAGAAGGGCGCTATGTGTTGGAAAAGCGGATGTGCAACTTCAAAACCAAGGTCATCGATCCCCAACTGGAGCGGTATCGGCCGCGTCTTCTCGAGCGCGGCATCGAGATCGACACCTCCCTGGGCGGCGTCCCCGATGCCGAGATCGAGGCCGTGGCCGACGCCGGCCTCATAAGCCAGGTTTATGCCAATCTTTTTTCCAACGTGGTGAAATACGCCCGGGAGGTTCCCGATCCCGGTACCGGGCGGACCCGCAAATTCATGTCCTACGGCTGGGAGGTCATGAAGGATTTCTTCGGACCCGGCCGCGACGGCATCAAGCTCAACGTGTTCAGTTCCGGGCCGCCCATGGACACGGAGGTTGCCCTGCGCCTGTTCGAGGAAGGCTATCGGGCCGACAATGCCAAGGGGGAATACGGCACCGGACACGGCCTGTATTTCATCCGGGAGGTGGTCAGGCTGCATGGCGGCATCGAAGGCTACGAGCCCACCCCCCACGGCAACAATTTCTATTTCATCCTGCCCAAGGAACCCGAACCGCCCCGGCCCGTGCCGGCCGTGCGGGATGTCCCGGTCGCGCCGGGGAGCCTTGCGGGGCTTACGGGTGTGGATGACGACGGCCTAGAAGCCACCCTGCACACCCCCACTCCATGATTCGCGCCGAAGCCCGATCCGGCCGCGCATCCCGGGCCGGGGCGGCATTTCTCCCTCTGGCCTGGAACGGCCTGCGCCTTGCCGTCCCCGAAGGCTGGGAACCCGCCCGCCTGGGGCGGGACTATCTGGGGCTGGAATCCCCGGACGGCCCGGTGATGGAGATCCGTTTCACCCGCCGCCCCGAGCGTCTGGCTCCGCAGGAGGTGGTCCGCCGCATGCTCAAGAAAAGCCCCGGCGAGGTGGCCGTCGGCCCGGAGACCGTGCCCCGGGACTGGCTTTCGGCCATGCCCGGCAGGGACAGCGTGGGCTTTGACTGCGGCGCGCTTCCGGTCTCGCGCGGGGTGGCCAGCCTGTGCCGGACCTGCGGCACCCTGGTGGTGGCCCGGTTTTTTCCGGCCGGTGAGGGGCATGGCGGGGCCATGGCCCGGGAGGTTCTGGCCTCGATCCGGGATCATGGCCGGGACGGGCCGCCATTTGAATTGTACGGCATCCGGCTCGAGCCGCCGCAGGGAATGGGGCTGACCCGGTTTTCGTTTAAGCCCGGCCGGTTCGACCTGGAATTTTCCGGCCCGGGCCGGACCCTGGGGTATTCCCGGCTGGCCCCGGCGGACGTGCTCCTGGCCGGGGGGGATCTGGCCGCCTTTGCCGGGAAGCATCTGTCCATTCCCGGGGTGAAGCTGGAGTTTGCCCCGGCGCGTTGGCGTTTGCGCGAGGCGGCCCTGGCGGTGACGGATCCGCCCGCAGGAGGTTTCGACATGGCCGTGGACGGGGTCATGCGGTTTTTTCGCAGGCGGCGGCAGGCCCGGGTTCTGGTTTGGCGGGAAGAGGCGGCCAACAAGCTGGCGGCGGTGGTGTGGTGCGGGGTGGTTCCGGCGGACGTTGGGGAGTTCGAGAAGGTGTGCGCGGGATATGGGGTTTTTTAAAAAAAGGCAGGCGCCCGCGTCCGGCGGCTTGACCCGGGGGGAGGCCTTGTCCTTCGTCCCGGTGAGAAACGCCGGCGTGCGTCAGGAGACCACCGAGGCCGGAACGATCCGGCTGACCTATCCGGTGACCGTGCGTCCCGCCCTGTCCGGGCTGCTCAGGCGCTTCGGGATGTGGGATGGCAGGCCCACGGACAAGACCATAGAACTGGATGAGCTGGGGGCCGCGACCTGGGATTTGGTGGATGGGGAGCGCAGCGTGCGCCAGGTGGCGCAGGCCTTTGCCGGGCGCTACGGCCTGGGTGCCCGCGAGGCCGAGATCAGCGTGGCCGCGTTTTTCCGGGAACTGGGCCGCCGGGGGCTGGTCGGGTTCCGGGAACCCGGCCGCCGGTGAGTCTAGGGTCGCATCCCTGAAACAATACGCCAGGAGTTGTTAGGGACGTAACATTAGAAGGCCGGGTCGCCCAGGATGGCCTCAACCAGGGCGCCGAGACGTCCTGCGGCCTTGTCCGCCGCCGCCAACACGTCGTCGAGGCTGGTCTCGGCCATGCAGTCCGGCAGATTGACGTTGGTCACGCAGGACAGGCCCAGGATTTCCATGCCCATGTGCCGGGCGGCGATGGCCTCGAGCACCGTGGACATGCCCACGGCGTCGGCCCCCAGGAGGCGCAGCATGCGGGTCTCGGCCCGGGTCTCCATCTGCGGCCCGGTCACCCCGGCATACACCCCGCGCTCCAGGCGGATGCCGGCGCGCAGGGCGCAATCCCGGGCAAGATCCAGCAGTCTGGGGGAATACACCCGGGACATGTCCGGGAAGCGCGGTCCCCAGGCCTCGTGGTTTTCCCCGCTGAGCGGACTATGCCCGGTCAGGTTGATGTGGTCGGTGATGACCATGATCGAGCCGGTTTCGAAAAGGGGATTGAGCCCGCCGGCGGCGTTGCTCACGATGAGCCGGGATATGCCCAGTTCGCCGAGCAGGCGCACGCCCATGCACACCATGGCCGGGGAATATCCCTCATAGAGATGGAAGCGGCCGCACAGCGCGTAGACGTCACGACCGGCCAGGCGGCCACGGACCAGCCGCCCCCGGTGCCCCTGCACCGTGGACCGGGGGAATTCTGGAATATCCCCATATTTCAATGAGATGGGGTCTTGCAGGCGATCCTCAATCCCTCCCAGGCCGGTGCCCAGGATCAGGCCCACGGCGTTTTTCCCGGCGCCCGGCAGGAGGCTCGACACATGGCGCGACGCACGCTTTACATCCGATGGATTTTGCATGTATTTCTCATTGGGTAGGGTTTGCCCCTGGCTATCATGGATAGGGCGTCCGGAAAAGGGGAGGCTTTTGCGGATGTCGGCATGGATGCAGCATGCGTTCATGATGCCGGAGTGGGTGTTTGCGGGAGGCCGCGCCGCCGCAGGTTCCTTTCCCGGGGAGTGCGCCGGACGTTTCAGGCAGGGAGCGGTACGGGACAACGGGCAGGATTGACGGTATGGATATAGCCACCTTGCTTGGCCTGTCCACGGGGCTCACGCTGGTTCTGGGCGCGATCTTCATGGGCGGTTCGCTTCTGCAGTTTTTCGATGTGCCGAGCCTGATGATCGTCCTCGGGGGCACCTTGGCCTCCATCTGCGTCACCTATCCCTTTGAAGAGGTCTTCCAGGCCTTTTCGGCGGGCATGAAGATTTTCGCCTCGCGCAAGGTCAAGGACGGCGAGGTGGTGAGCATGATGGTGCGCATTGCCGAGATCAGCCGCCGCGAGGGTCTTTTGGCCCTGGAGAACATCCAGACCGAAAACGCCATCCTCAAAAAGGCCTGTCAGCTCATCGCCGACAACGCCGACGCCAGCCTCATCCGCGAGACGCTGCGCATCGAAATCGGTTCCATGAAGCGCCGCCACGCCGTGGGCGAGAGCGTGTTCAAGTCCCTGGCCGGGTTCGCGCCATCCTTCGGCATGATCGGTACGCTCATCGGGCTCATCCAGATGCTGGCCCGCCTGGACGATCCCAAGTCCATCGGCCCGGCCATGGCCGTGGCCATCATCACCACGTTCTACGGGGCGCTCATGTCTTCCCTGTTCTTTTTGCCCATCGCCGGAAAACTGCGCTCCAGAACCCTCAACGAAACGCTGCAACTGGAGATCATCTTCGAAGGGGCCAAGTGCATCCTGGAAAACAACAACCCCAGGCTCGTGTACGAGAAGCTGTCGTCCTTCATTGCCCCCAGGGAGCGCCGCTATGAGCGCCGAGGATGAAATTGAAGGTTTTGAGGACGAAAAGGAGTCCGAGGTTCCCTCCCAGTGGCTGACCACGCTGGCCGACCTGTCCCTTTTGCTCATGGCCTTTTTTGTGCTGCTTTTTTCCATGTCCTCCCTGGACACCAAAAAATTCACCGACTCCTTCCAGTCGGTGAAAAAGGCCATGGGCGCCAAGGGCAAGGAGCTCATGACCTCGCCGGTTTCGGTCCAGGACGTCACGGTCATGGTGGAGCAGGCCAAGCTCAAGCAGCAGATCATCAACGAACAGCGCAAGGTGTATAACGATTTTCGCTCCTACGTCTCCAGCAAGGGCGTGGAGGGCGTGGTGGCGGCCACCCTTGAGGCCGGGAAGATCACCCTGAACATGCCCTCGGGAGTGCTCTTCGAGAAGGACGCCGCAGAGCTTTCGAGCAAGGGCAAGGCCCTTTTGGACAGCATGTTCGATTTTTTGATCAAGATTCCCGGCGAACGGGTCAACATCCGGGGATTCACCGACGACCAGCCCCCGTCCCCCGGGTCGCGGTTCCGCGACAACTGGGAGCTCTCCGCCATGCGCGCCGTGAACGTGCTGCGTTACATGGTGGCCAAGGGCATGCCCGCGAATCGATTGACAGCCACGGGATTAGCTGATCTAGAACCACTTTATCCGAACAACACCGAGGAAAACAGGGCCGGAAACCGGCGTGTGGAATTCGTGCTGGAACGGTGGATCGGAGAATAACGGCCGCCCGGGCGCAACACGCCACGGGTCGTGACTTTCCCGGCGCGGCGCGCGGCATGCGCGCAGGGACGCGAGGCGGACGGTATGGAATTCGACTTTACCATTGAGGGCGAGGAACGTCCCCGTCGGGCCTTCAGGGCCAGGGTCGGCGGGCTCGACGCCCGGGTTCACACCCATGACCGTGCCTATCCGGTCAAGGATATCAGCGCCACCGGCCTCGCCCTGCTTGACGAAACCCAAAGTTTCCGACAGGGAGAGTCCCTCGTTCTGGATTTGGAGATCCACCATCGGCCGTTTTTGCGGGACATGCCCGTGAAGGTGGTCCGGGTGCTCGACGAAGGCGTCGTGGGCCTGGACTTCGCCGGGCTGGACCGCCGGATGGAACAACGGCTGGACAAGCTGGTTCTCGAGGTTCAAAAGCGGCTGATCGACCTGCGCAAGGCCCGCGAACTGGCCGCGAAACAGGCGGCGGAAAACGGCGGCGGGCAGCCCGGGGACCAGGATGGATCCCTTCCCCCAAAAGACGGCAACATTTAGCGGACATAAGACAGCGTGATCGATACCAAGCATAAGGTTCTGGTGGCCAACCGGGGCGAGATCGCCATGCGCATCGTCCAGGCCTGCCGCAAGCTGGGCCTGGATTTTGTTTGCGTCTACACGAAAGAGGACGAGGCCTCGGGACATGCCGCCCTGGCCAGGCAGTTCGGCGGCGAGGACCACCTTTACCGGGTCAGTTCCTACCACGACGCCAACGAGATTCTCTCCGTGGCCGACCAGGCCAAGGCCACGGCCATCCATCCGGGCTACGGCTTTTTCGCCGAGGATTTCCGGTTCGCCCGCCGGGTGACGGAACGCACCCATCCCCTGGTCTTCATCGGGCCCTCCTGGCGCATCATCCGTTCCCTGGGCGACAAGATCAACACCAAGCGCCTGGCCAGGAGCCTGTCCATCCCCACCGTGCCCGGCTCCGACCGGCCGGTCTACGACGAACTGGAGGCCGAGGAGATCGCCGAGACCCTGTTCGCCTTCCAGGCCGAGCAGGGCGTGGAGAACTCCGTGGTCCTGGTCAAGGCCTCGGCCGGGGGCGGCGGCATGGGGATCGAGGAAATCCACGACATCGACCAGTTCAAGACGGTCTATCGCCGGATACGCAACTACGCCAAGCGCCAGTTCCACGACGAGGGCGTACTGATCGAACAGCGCATCTTCGATTTCAACCACCTGGAAGTCCAGATCGTGGCCGACCGTACGGGCAAGGGCATCATGCATTTCGGCACCCGCAACTGCTCCGTGCAGTCCACGGGACGCCAGAAACGCATCGAGGTGGCCCCGGGATTTCGGCCCGAGGAGATCCACTACGCCTTCGACGCCAAAAAGGTCATGGACGACATCGTGTCCTTCTCCCTGGCCATGGCCCGGGAGGTGGGCTACGACAACGTGGGCACCTGGGAGTGGATCGTCTCCCCCATGGGCCAGCCCTTCCTTATGGAAGTCAACACCCGCATCCAGGTGGAAAACGGCGTCTCGGCGGCCATCGCCCGGATCCGGGGCCGGGACGGGGTGGATATCATCGCCGAACAGATTCGGCTGGCCTTGGGCGACAGCCTCGGCTATGATCAAAAAGACATCACGTTCGAGGGCGTCGGCATCGAATACCGGATCATCGCCGAGGATCCGGCCAACCGGTTCACGCCCTGGGTGGGACGCATCGATCAGTTCAAACCCACGGAGCGGGCGTGGCTGAAATTTCATTCCCATATTCCGGGGGACGCGGCCTATATGATCCCCACGGAGTATGATCCCAACCTGGCCCTGGCCATCGTCTGGGGCCGCGATCTGGCCGAAGCCAAGGCCCGAGGGGTGTCCTTCCTGGACGACGTGATTCTTGCGGGCGCGGACCAGGCAGGCGCGCCTCTTCGGTCCAACATCTCGTTTCTACGGGACAAGACCGCCGCGCTCCTTCATTTTTAAAAGACACCATCGACGGCGGCGACCGCCCGGGGCTCATCCCGGAGACGAAAACGCGCGCCTGTGCGAAGACGGAACATATGGATACGGAGAAACGCATCGCCGAGTTGTCCGAGCGGCTGGGATACATCCGGGATATTTTCGGTTCCAGGGAAAACGCCAATATCACCCTTCTGGAATCGAAGCTTCGGGAATTCGGGGAACGCGAGAGGCTGGCCTCGCCCCAGGAGGCGGCCAGGCTTTTGCAGCAGCTTGAGGATCTGTTCGTCTTCCTGGAAAAAAAGCTCGACGCCGAGCTTTCCGCCATGGACGTGGTGCGCATCGTGCGCCACCCCCAGCGCGTCAGCCTCAAGGACATCCTGGAAAACGTCTACGACAACTACACCGAGATCGGCGGCCAGGACGAATACAGCATCGATCCCAGCATGCTCATCGCCCGGGCCTACATCACCCGCCGCCGGGGGGACAAGGTCCATCACCAGCCGGTCATGGTCATCGGCCAGGAAAAGGGGCACGGCCAGGAGTTCCGCAACGGCGGATCGGTCAAGCCCTGGGGCAACGCCAAGGCCCTACAGTACATGAAGGTCGCCGAGACCGAAAAAATTCCCATCCACACCTTCGTGTCCACGCCCGGAGCCTTCCCCGTGGAGGACTATCCCGGGGCGGCCCAGCAGATCGCCCGCAATCTCTACGAGATGGCCGGCCTCAAGGTGCCGGTGGTCAGCGTCATTTCCGAGGGCGGCTCGGGCGGGGCCGAGGCCATCGGCCTGTCCGACGCCCGCCTCATGTTCTCCCACGGCTATTATTCGGTCATCTCCCCCGAGGGCGCGGCGGCCATCGAGGCCGGAACCCGCCAGGGCCAGCGCGTGCCGCCGGAACTCATCGCGGCCTGCGCCGAGCGCCTGAAGATGACCGCCAGGGACAACCTGTCCATGGGCTATGTGGACCGGGTCATCCAGGAACCGCACCTGGGGGCCAGACCCTACCATTACGATTTCTTCAAGAATCTGCGCCAGGAGATCATCCGGGCCACGGACCAGGTCTTTTTGGGCATCGCCGGGATGAAGCTGTTCCGGGCCATGGTCCTGGGCCGCCACAAGGACGTGTCCCCGGCCGATGCCGAGAGCATGTACGTGCGCTGGGCCCTGGACGAGGCCTCGGCCGAGCGCCTGTTGTGGCGCCGGTACCGGAAGTACCGCCGCATGGCCGAAAAGGCCTTCGTGGACAGCCGCACCCCTGCCTCGCGCCTGTATGCCAGGGCCCAGAGCGCGTTGTGGTCGGGCTATTCCTTTCTGCGTTACGATTTTTTGGGCAAGCAGGAAAAACGCCTGTCCAAGGCCCTGGGCGAGGTCGAGGGGGAACTGCGGGTCGTGGTGGACAAGATGTCCGCCCCCATCAGGAAGATGACCCGGCGGTCCGGGCCTGCCGCGTGCGATGCGGAAAAAAGCCGCATGCTCACGGAACTCTCCCAGCCGGAACTCGGGGCCTGCCTGGAGGACTGGGGCTGGAGCTACATCAGTCCCCGGGCCCGCGAGGATCGGGCCGTGACCTGCCCCAACATGAAGCAAAGCGGCTGCCCGGATCTGTGGGCCCCGGACCTCTTCGGCGATTTCGCCGGGGTGTGCAGCCATTGCGGCCATCATTTTCCCATGGAATACCAGTGGTATCTCCATAACGTCTTCGACGCCGATTCCCTGCACGAATTCAATGCCGAGATCGAGGCCGGAAATCCCCTGGACTATCCGGGGTTCGTGGACAAGCTCGAGGCGGCCAAGAAGAAGACCGGCAAGAAAAGCTCCTGCCTGACCTACGAGGCCCGGATCGACAACAAAAAAATCGTGGTGGCGGTGCTCATCGCCCCGTTTCGCGGCGGCACCGTGGGGGCGGCCGAGGGCGAGAAGTTCGTCCGGGCTCTGGGCCGGGCCAGGAAGCGCCACTATCCCTTTCTGGCCTATGTGCATGGCACGGCGGGCATCCGCATCCAGGAGAGCTTAAACGGGCTCATCCAGATGCCCCGGGTGACCATGGCCGTGCGGCGTTACATTGAGGCCGGGGGGCTGTATCTCGTGCTCTACGACACCAATTCCTACGCCGGGCCGGTGGCCAGTTTCCTGGGGTGTTCGCCCTACCAGTTCGCCATCCGTTCCTCCAACATCGGGTTCGCGGGCCCCGGCGTCATCAAGGAAACCACCGGCATCGACATTCCGCCCAACTACCACAACGCCTATCAGGCCTTGTCCCGGGGCCACGTCCAGGGCATCTGGGATCGCCGCGAGGTCAGGAAGAATCTCAAGAACGCGCTTATGACCATAGGCGGGCGCAATCTCTATTATCGGTAATGCGCCGCGGCCCGCCGCCCGCGCGGCGGCCGGAGGCACGTTTTGCGGATGTCCGGGCATGGTCCGGACCAGCGCCCGGGAAGGAGGGCGAAGATGATCGACGTCAAATCCGTCCTGGAAGAGATAAAGGCCGCTCCCTACGAGGAGATCGAGATCAGGGCTCCGCATACCGGGATCGTGACCTTCGAGGTCACGAAGCCCGGGGCCAGGGTGGCGGCTCCTTCGGGAACGTACCTGGAAAAGCCGGGCACGCTTCTGGCCAGCATCACCAGGGAGCGCAACGTCAAGCCCCTGCACGCCATGGTCAGCGGCGAGGTGGCGAAGGTTCACCTGGAGCGCGGCGGCACCTTCGTGGAGGCCGGAACGCCGCTTCTGGTCCTGCGCCACTACCTGACCAAGGACGAGGTGGTGGCCGCGATCCTCAAGCGGGTACTGCACCTGTTTTCCGCGCCGGAGCGGGCCAAGTACTATTTCATCCCGAGCGTGGACGTCAAAATCAAGTCCGGCGGCTGCCGGACGGTGACGGTCAAGCCGGGCATGGAACTTTTCATCGTCTCGCGCATGAAGCGGGAAAAACCCCTGTCCTATGAAGGCCCCGAAGGCATCATCTACGCCGTCTATTTCCAGCACGACGACAATGTCGAGGCTGGGCAGCCGCTTATCGGGGTATGCCCGGAAACCCAGACGGGGCTCATTCAGGACGTGGTCAACCGGGTGCACAGCGATTGGGAAGAACGCAATTGACCGGAAGGAGGGCTCCATGGGCGTCTACCTGCAGATTCGCGTGTCGGCCGTGACCGCCGATCCATCACAGGTCAAAAAGGCCTGGCCCAGGCTTGTCCGGCTGGCCTACCCCGTGGAGGCCACGCCGCCCCGGGAACCCTTCGGCGTCATGGAACTGGCGGCGACGCTTCTGGACCTGGTCCACCTGGACGATATTGCGGTCCACGGCGGTTTCGATCCCCGGCCGGGCATCCGCGCCGTGGGCGAACTGGCCCGCGAGCTGGACGAGGCCCTGGCCGCCCGGAATCCGCAGACGGCCGACTCCCTCAGCTATGCCATCGAGGACGCGTTGACGGAACTGGAACGTGGACTGGGTTGACCTCGTTCCAATTGACGCGTATGTTACATCCTATTTGTCGCCCGGAGGAATCGGCATGGCCGGAAGCTTGAACAAGGTAATTCTCATTGGCCGCCTCGGCCAGGATCCGAAACTGACCTATCTCCCCTCTGGCAGCCCCGTGGCCAACTTCAACGTGGCCACGGATGAATCCTACCGGGATCGTGACGGGAACAAGGTGGAAAAGACCGAATGGCATCGCGTGGCCGTGTATGGCCGTTCGGCGGAATTTTGCGGCAACTATCTGTCCAAGGGTCGATTGGTTTACATCGAAGGGGCGTTGCGTACCCGGAAATGGCAGGGCCAGGACGGACAGGACCGCTACACGACCGAGGTCGTGGTCACGAGCCCCGGTCACACGGTGCAGGGGCTGGACCGCGCCCAGACCGCCGACGCGCCCCAGGGCGAATACGGCGGCCCGCCGCGTCAGGAACGGCAAGGGGAGGGGGGCCGTCAGGCCTCGCGCCCCGCGCCGCGCCGGGACGACGATCTCGGCCCGGCCTTCCCGTCCGAGGCCTCCGGCATGGACGACGTTCCCTTTTAGGCCCGCGGGAGGGCATGTCCCCAGAGCCCGCAAGTAACCCAATGACATGATTCTTGTCGAATCTTGGACCATGGTACGATCCTGGCTCCAAATCTCCATGAGAAGCATGCGAAAACCGAAGGAGTCACTCCCATGTCCAAGAAGCTGTATGTCGGAAATCTGCCTTTCACCTGCTCTGAAGACGACGTCCGCGACCATTTCTCCCCTTACGGCGAAGTGATTTCCGTCAGCCTCATCAGCGACCGCGAGACCGGCCGCGCCCGTGGCTTCGGCTTTGTCGAGATGGACGACCAGGGCGCTTCCTCGGCCGTCGAGGCCCTTGACGGCAAGCCCTTCCAGGGCCGCAACCTGCGGGTCAACGAGGCCCAGGAGCGCGCCCCGCGCCGTCCCGGCGGCGGCGGCGACCGTCCGCCCCGTCGTTCCTGGTAGTATGGGATGACTCCGGCCGGTGACGGTCGGATGGTTTCAACTCGTGCTTCGCGGGGGATCGGTTTCGGCCGGTCCCCTGTTTTTTTCGGGGCTACGTAGCGGAGATGGCGGCCAGTTCTTCCGTGATCCGGAGCACGGTTTTTTCGATGGCGGCCTGGACGGCGGGGGTGCAGACGTTGGAAAATTCCGTGGGCGTTTCGGCCTCAATAAGGATGATGCGCAAGTCCTTGGGCATCTCGTCCCCGAAAACCATCTGCCCCGTCTTGAGCGTGGTCCCCAGGGTCATGGCGTGGGAGCCCGACAGAAGCGGTGTGGTAAAGATGTCCTCGACACCCACCTCATGCACCGTGCCCGGCTTTTGCCCCAGGACGCACGCGTCCACGATGTACGCCCGGTCGTAGCCCAGAATCTTGTCCAGCACCTCGAATCCGACGGTGAACACGGCCTCCGTGGCCACGTCCACGCCGTCTTTCTCCAGCCGCTCCACGACCTCGATTCCGGCCCGGTCATCGGACAACAGGGGATTGCCTATCCCCATGACAACGCATTTCATCATCTTTGCCTCCGGCGGCCAGGGAGGGGGAACCCTTTTGAAAAAGGGTTCCCCCTCCCTGGACCCACCCCTTCCGAAAACTTTTTACGCGCTTCGCGTCTTGTGTCCTCGCCTCTTCCCTTCCCGGGGAACGCATCCCCACCGTACGCCCACGACGTTCCGGCCGTAAAGCCGGAAGGCGACGCCTTCCGGCTTTACGGCCGGAGTCGGGGGGTCCGGGGGGTGTGCAACCGGAAACATCGCTGACACTTTGGACCGGGTACATCCCTGACACTTTTACTCGATTAAGCGCCTCACCGGAACCACGTGTTTCGGCTCTTCGGCGACCAATCCCCCGATGAGAATATCCC
>Ga0228536_1001050_pt1 | contig 33318 bp, 39 predicted proteins | sample SJ1Smetagenome_FD_168611 | JGI IMG/M metagenome (GOLD analysis project Ga0228536, IMG submission 168611) | Enriched culture of PCE-dechlorinating microbial communities from Ithaca, New York, USA - SJ1.S | ecosystem: Engineered > Modeled > Simulated communities (microbial... > Unclassified...
CTGCTGCCTCCCGTAGGAGTCTGGACCGTATCTCAGTTCCAGTGTGGCCGTTCGCCCTCTCAGGCCGGCTACCCGTCTTCGCCTAGGTGAGCCGTTACCTCACCTACTAGCTGATAGGACGCGAGTACCTCCATTGCCGGATAAATCCTTTTACCTCTCGGCTTATGGGGTATTAGCAGTCGTTTCCAACTGTTGTCCCCCTGCATTGGACAGCTCCTCACGCGTTACTCACCCGTCCGCCACTAAAGTATCTCTAAAGCAAGCTTCTTCAATACTCCCGTTCGACTTGCATGTGTTAAGCACGCCGCCAGCGTTCGTCCTGAGCCAGGATCAAACTCTCCGTTTGATTCTGGGTGTGCTTTTCGAATATCTTCCCATTTAAGGTCCAATATCCGTCTCAGTCGCTGACTTCTTTGCTACTTTATCTTCCTCGCCTCTCAAAAAATATCCGAATTAATTCGAATACTCCCTCAAGACTATATACATGATACGTTAACCATATATATCCTTTTGCTTTTCCCTGTATTCAACTGTCATGGTGCGCGTTGCCTGCTTCTTAAATTCGGTCGCGGACGACCTCGTCGGAAGCGCAACAGGAGGTAGTATATGTCTGCTCCTGTTTTTCGTCAAGCACTTTTTTTGCTTTTTTTTAAAGATTTTCTGTTAGGACACACGGCCTCGTGACTTTGCTAACTGCCCGCAATTTAAGTCCATCACAGACCGGCACAAACTTGTTCTTTTACTTTTTTACCAGTGAAAGTGCATAAAAAAATATTTGTGGAACTTGTTTTTATGCCCGCATCTCTGATATTTAAGCCGATCATTAGGCTCTTTTCCGCCTTTTGTCCCGGTATTTTTATCATGAGTGCTTCTCTTCTACTATATAAAAAGGAGAGATAACGAAAAACTGTTATCCCTCCTTTTATAGATACTGTTTAGTGACCTGCCCCGACCGGGATGCTCTTTTTAACGGCAGATCTCTACTCAACATTATCCTGTCATTCATGCTGCACTTGCCGTACATGGGACATTCAGTTGGGCCTGAAGATAAAAAAGACGGCACCGACCATGCATAGTGAGGCCCAAACGTAGTTGAGAGTAAGTTTTTCCTTCATCACAAAGAAGGTGAAGGCGGCAAAGACGCACATGGTTATGACTTCTTGCATTATCTTGAGCTGAGAAAGGGTAAACAACTGATTTCCCAGCCGGTTAGCGGGGACCTGGAAGCAATACTCGAAGAAGGCGATCCCCCAGCTTGCCAGTATCACAAAAATAAGGGGTTTAGAACCCATATGTTTAAGGTGCCCATACCATGCGTAGGTCATAAATATATTGGATACAAGAAGAAGCATAACAGGGGCAAGAGTGCGGATCAAAATCAAACACCGTTCCTTAATATTTTTTGTTCCGGTAGATTATATATCCAAATCAGTCAGAATGGTGACAACAGGAGGGAGTTGAACCACAAATTGTTGAAAACTCTGCGATCCATGCATGCATTATTTATCCAATACTATCCGCAGCAGCCCGAGCCGCCGCAGGACGGACCTTCTCCGTCTTTATTCCCGCTAAACATCCCCATGAGCACTGCATATGCACATCCTACACCTTTTCTTACCGTTAATGCCGAGACGGGGCAATTCATGGAACAGGCTCCGCATTCCATACAGAGATCGATGTCGTTGATGCGGGCCTTATTATCACTTATCGTAAAGACGGCATGGGGACATACGGTCCCGCACATGCCGCACCCGATGCATTTGTCCCTATCAAGTTTTAATGCAGCGACTCCCTTTAGATACTTAAAACCCATTTGTCTTCTCCTTTAGACCAACTTAAATGACTATATGAAGTACGAAACTATCCTGATCAGGATCCCTGCAGTCAGTGCAGCAATTATCAGAGGAAGTGCTGCCTTCATCTCTTTTTCCACTCCCGACAGCGACGTATATGTAGACGAACCGGTAAAGTTCATTGTGAAAAAAGCCGACAGAGAGGGGAGGATCAACATATATGAAAAGAACTGGAGCCAATTGGCATTTCCCCTCAAAAACAAAAAGAGGACTGCCGATATGGCCCATACCAACCCTGTCACCATTCCTTTTAAAGAAAAGGCCCTTCCAGGTATCCAGGGAAGAAGAAGGGGTGATATAAAAGTTCCCATAAAGGTCGCCCCCATCAGCCCAAGATAATCTGCCCTTTCGACCGGCAGAATACCTAAAGCAGAGAGGATTGCCATTGCCCCGAAAACCTTTAGCATCAGTTCCATGGCAATGACGAACTCAACAGGCGTCAGAACTAATCTGTCGAAAATTGTAAACCGGACTTTCCGCATATCCGCTTTGAGAGTCAGCCTGTTGTCAAGAAAATAGGGAATGTCCTCCGCTCTTACAGGTCCATATATTACTTTGAAACCGCTTCTTTTTCTTGCTTCGTGGGCAGATACGCCGGTCGCGCCAAGCTGAGGAAGGATCAGTTCCCTGTGGGTGACTTTTCCCCTAAGGCCTGTCTCATCGATGCGGGAAACGAGCTCTTCTGTGCCAAAAGTACCCTTGCCCGCGGCACACCACACATTGATCCCCTCCGTATCGAGAACCATCAGCCACAGGTCCCTGCCGCCAAGATTTTCCCTCACCCTGTCAACAGTCATCTTATAATTGGATGTCACCAGGACGGGAGAATCCTCGTCGGGAATCCCTACAGCGTAAAGTCCCGGTTCCATGGAATGATCCATTCTGCCTATGCCCCATCTTGCCTTCCAGGAGCCAAGCCTGTCCTTTATGGTAAGTGACGTAGATAGAATTTGATTTTCGCCGCAGCATAGTGCCATAAGTTACAACACTTCCCCTGAAAATAGTAATCGACTTTCTTGCCTTTTATTAATTTTGGAACTGGCTGGCAGCTGCTGCGTAACATACCGACATCAAAATAAAATAAACTTCTATATTGTATATGTATGTCTGTAATATCCAAGCGAAATATATAACATACATAGATAAATGTCAATTTATAAAATATAAGCTTAACCATGTGAGAATTAAAACCAAGAAGACAATGGCTTCCTCATGGCAATAAATATGATCAAAGGAAAGATATCGGAGCTAAAAGCAAAGATTTTATGCACCGCAAAAAAATTGCCGGGGCAATCTTTTCCCGGCCAAATAATTTCTGGTTATCAGGATGGTTCATCGATCAAGTCCATTCAAGGATCAGCACTTGGTATCGAAATAAGCCCTTTCCTTGCCGACGTCATTTGAGATCCTTCCTATAAAAGAAACAAGCTCGGAAAACCTCTCCATGTTCAGGGAATAATGGGTCCATTTCCCTTCTTTTCTTGGAACTACCAGACCTGATCTGCAAAGGATCTTCATATGATGAGAAAGAGTGGGCTGAGTGAGGCTGAAAGCCTCAAGTATGGTACAGGCACAGAGCTCTCCGCACGAAAGCATATCTACTATCCTTATTCTGTTTGGATCGGATAAAGCCTTAAAAAGCAAGGATCGTTCGGTATGATCGTTCATTCTTCCGTCTCCCCCTGTGAGTATATTCGCACTTGTCAATATTATACCGACAACAGGGAGAAATGTTTACTGCTATTTAATGATTACATCACAAACAGGCTGGATCTTCCTATTATGAACCGGCATCCAACTTTTCAGCATTTTCATATATTTGCTTTATCTCTTCTTTACTGCCGATCTTTGAAAGCAGCAGTGCGATAATTATTATCCCCGGGATATCAACAAGAAGTCTTGTGAGAGCAAACGCGGAACCAAGTGATTCAAATTCAAATAGAACCATCGGGATCTTTGTAGTCGACCATGCTCCTATGAAGATCATAACATTTGAAAAGCTTACTCCCTTTTTCATGAAAACAGCTGAGACCGGAAAAGCCGCGTAAAGAGGTCCTGCGGCAGCCGAACCGATAAACAGTGAAAGCAGGACTCCCTTCAGCCCCGATCCCTCGCCCATATATTTGATCATGCTTTCCCTGGGGACCCACACATCAAGCAGTCCCAAAAGTACAAAAACCGGCGGGATTATAAAGAGCATTTCGACAAATGAGTGTGCAGATATCGATAATGCTTTGGTACCAATAGCTCTGTTGAAAAGTGTCAGCAAACCGACACATGCCAGCACCACAAGAAAGGCCCTGTATCTCTTCATCATTGGGGTCATCTTAGCCCACCAACCTTCCTATCACATATGCGACAAAGAAGGAAAAAATAAAGGCCATCAGGTTTCTGTATATAGTCATTTTCTTTCCAAAATATTTTATCTCCACCGGCATTGTGACAACACCGACCATCATAAGAGTCGATATGAAGGCGGCGATCTGCATGTATCCCGCCCCCGCCTGAAGCAGAAGGGCTGCTGTGGGGAAGGCGACAAAACCCGGTATCAGTGTTATCGATCCGACAAGAGATGCAAGGATGACACCGATCCAGCCCGAATCACCGCCGATGAGTTTTGAGATCATCGCGGGATCAAGAACAGCAAGAAGCGTACCCACAAAGAGTATCACCACAAGGAACTCGGGGAGTATGTTCTCAAAAGACTTCCATCCCTTTTTCAGGGACATCTTCGTCTTATTTTTGTCTTTCATGAAAGAGACCCAAAGAAGGACTAAAGTAACGCCGTATAGGATATATGGATCCATAAATAAGACCTCCTTCTAACCACTTACACTATTTTTACAGTTAAGTTAAGAGGCTATCATACCAAACAATATTCCTGCAAGGGTGGAAAGAAGTACTACCAGAACAATGTAAGCCACCGTTTTCTTCACTCCCAGGATAGTGTTTATGACAAGCATGCTTGGCAATGACAGCGCCGGTCCCGCAAGAAGAAGTGCCAATGCGGGGCCCATTCCCATTCCTGCGCCGATAAGTCCCTGAAGTATCGGAACTTCCGTGAGGGTGGCGAAGTACATGAACGCGCCTGCAAGTGCAGCAAAGAAGTTAGCCCCGGCAGAATTGCCCCCTACAAGCATCGCTACATACCGGCTCGGGATAAGGGCCTCATGTCCGGGGCGGCCGAGAAGGAACCCTGCGACCAGGACTCCGCCAAACAAGAGAGGCACTACCTGCAGCGCGTATCCCCATGTTGAGCTGAACCATTCACCTCTCTCTTCTTTGTTGAACCACGTGAGAGAAGTGAGCACCGTTACAGCAAGGCCCGCCCCGGCAAGTATCCACTTGATGCTGTAAACGGTTTCCCAGAAGGAATTCGGCGTCTTGGGGGCGGCCCAGTTTGCAAAAACAAGAAATACCACCATGCCTGCCATGTATGTGACTGTCTTCCAAAGAGGCCTTCCGCTCTCCTCTTCCGGAAACTGTGCGAATTCTTCCTGTCTGGCTGCTTCTTCCTTGCCGAATATGACAGCCATCAGCAGCCCTATTACAACACTGAAAAGAACTGCGCCGACAGCTCTCGCTATTCCCAGTTGAAGCCCGAGCACACGGGCTGTAAGCACTATAGCAAGAACATTTATTGCAGGGCCCGAGTAAAGGAAGGCTGTCGCAGGGCCAAGTCCCGCACCTCTTTTGTAGATACCGGCAAAGAGGGGGAGGACTGTGCATGAGCAGACGGCAAGGACAGTGCCGGATACAGAGGCCACGGAGTAGGCTATCCATTTTTCAGCCTTTGCACCAAGATATTTCATGACGGACTGCTGACTTATAAATACCGAGATTGCTCCTGCAATGAAGAATGCCGGGATAAGGCAGAGAAGCACATGCTCCCTTGCGTAATCTGACATCATCGCTATTGATTCAGTCAGCCCCGCAGCAACTCGCTCGTTTCCTTCCGGAAGGAAGTAGAAAACAAGGAAAAACCCTGCTATCCATAAAAATTTTTTACGATCGTTCATAAGCAGTCAACTCCGTCTCTCTATTATACGTGGCATTTATTGCACATATTAGCCTTAAGAAATTCCCCGCGGATGCGGGGACGCTCTTATTTAAAGACTTCTTACCGGTAAGGCAGATGAATACCGGCACCGCCGGCATTCATTTAGCCTCAGAGGCTGCAGCCGCCTGACTCTTCGCACCCTGATCCTTCGACAGGACTCGCCTTCGCAAGGATCTCCTTCAACTTTTCATATGTGGGAAGGTGTCCTGCAAGTACTACTTTGCCCTCAATAGCAAGCGCAGGAGTTGTCATTACTCCAAAGTCCATTATTTTCGCTACTTCGGTCACCTTTTCGATTTCCAGATCAAGTCCCAGTTCTTTTGCCGCCTGATCTGTGAGTTCAGCAAGTTTTTTGCATTTCGGACATCCTGTTCCAAGTATCTGTACCTTCATTTTATTTTTCCTCCCAATATCTATTTTCCGCAGCATTCTATTACGAACACTCTTTCGGGATCGTTTACTTCTACTACCTTTTCAATACAGGAAAGCATTGACGGAAGACAGCGTATCCTCAGGCTGTAATAGACCTTCAGTCCTTCCTTCCGATCCTCAAGTATCCCCAGGTTCTTCATAAGGGTAAGGTGTTTGCTTATCGTTGTTCTGTCAAAGTGAAACATTTCCGCAATATCGCATACGCACATTTCAGAATCAGCAAGAGCTTCTACGACTGCAAGGCGGACAGGATGGGCAATACCTTTGAGTATTGCAACTTTCTGCTCCAGAATTGTTTTTTTGTCAGCCATCGTTCTATTCACTCCCATCTATGTGGCAATTTTACCACATAAGCTCTTTTTGTCAAATAGGCAGATAGGTTTCTATGGAAAATTCCTTGACTCCCTTAACAGAGTAATATAGACTACCATCTATATAACATATATTTTTTGTCTCTGAAAAACACTTTCACAAGAGATAAATTAAATCAAAGTCAGATACGGGAGTTGATAAAGTTGGCTGAGAAAGGCAAGTACTCCAATTTAACAAAAATAGCCCTGGTACTTGTAATAATTGCAGCAATAGCTTCTATATGGGTGATCAAAAACAACAGCAAAAAGGCTTTGATAGAATCAGACCAGCTTATGGCAGATTTTTCCCTTCACGCCACCTCCATAGATCTTGAAAAACTTAGATCCCATGGGCTTCCGATATTAATCGATTTCGGAGCCGACAGCTGTATTCCGTGCAAAGAAATGGCTCCTGTACTGGAAGAATTGAACAAAAAATACCAGGGAAGGGTAATCATCAAATTTGTTGATGTCTGGAAATACCCTGAGGCTGCTGAAAAATTCCCTCTTCAGGTGATACCTACACAATTTTTCTTCACAGCAGAAGGAGAACCTCTGCTCCCCGAAGCAAAGCCGCCTTTTGACGTAAATGCTTATTCACGCAACGAGGATGGCAAACATGTATTCACGGCTCATCAGGGAGGTTTAACCAAAGAGCAGCTTGAAGCTGCATTTGAAAAGATGGGGATGAAAAAATGAACACCCTTCTGGAAACGGTCAAATACTTTATTTTCATTACTGCAGAACTCACAGCCCTTTTTCTCGGAATAAGCACCCTGGTCGCTTTGATGCTCATGTATGTGCCCCAGGAGAAGATCAAAAAATACATGTCCGGTAAGGGTATACTGGGTAATTTCGTTGGTGCATTAATCGGATCGTTAACACCATTTTGCGCATGTTCCACTATCCCTTTAACACTTGGGTTTCTTGAAATTGGTATCCCTTTCGGAGCCGTAATGTCATTTGTGATCTCATCACCGCTTATGAATCCGATAATTTTAACTATGATGGTGGTATTAATGGGTATGAAAGCAGCCCTCGTTTATCTTTTTGTAACATTCATCTGTGCCGTTATTTTTGGGGTAATACTGGAGAAGATCGGCGGGGAAAAACTGGTCAAACACGTTCGCATCAAATCAGGCGGGCATGACGAAAAAGAGAAGCCCCCCCATTCTTTTAAAGACAAATTGATCCTGTCGTTTCAAAAAGCGCTATGTGATTTCAGGGGAGTATTAGTCTATCTGCTTATTGGTGTCGGGATAGGAGCGGTCATCTACGGCTACTTACCCGGAGATTTTGTTTTAAAGTTTGCCGGACCGGATAACCCGCTTGCCATTCCGGTCGCTGCGGCTATAGGAGTTCCTCTCTATATCCGTGCCGAAACTGCCATACCAATAGGTCTGGCGCTGATGCAAAAGGGAATGAGCGTCGGAGCTGTAATAGCACTTATCATAGGAGGAGCCGGGATGGCAATACCTGAAATGAGCATGCTTGCAGCAATTTTCAGAAAAAAGCTTGTTGCGGCTATTGTGGCAGTTATCTTCCTCACTGCAGTAACAGGAGGCTATATTTTCAACGCTATCGCAGTATAGAAAAAATAAAACTGAAGCAAAAAAACCAAAACAAGGAGGCTTGCCGTTATGACTGAGGAGAAAAAACCCGGACTGTTTGCAAAACTGTTTGGAAAAGGCGATCAAAAAAAGAAAAATTCATGCTGTTGCTGCGGAAGTTTTGAAATAGAAGAAATCGAAGAACCTGAAAGCAACAATAAAGAAGACAAAAAAGAGGATACTAAGACCCACTGAAAGAACATCAACAACAAAATTGTCAGGTCCTAGAAACCAAGGTAAAGCATATATAAACCCGCGAGAAGGATAAGTACTCCCAGGACCAGCTTGATGATCGAGCCTGCCCTGCTTTCTTCGATATTCTCTGACAGCTTCTGTGCAAAAGAGAAGGATGTGCCGACAGCAAGTGCAAGCAGACCATGCCCGAAAGAGTAAAGTATGAGGAGCGAAGCACCCCATATTATGCTGCCCTTTCCCGCAACTATCGCAAGAAGCGCAATAAGTACAGGAGTCGAGCAGGGAGAAGAGAATATACCTCCCAGGATACCTGCTATAAAAGCTCCAAGGTATCCCTTCTTTCTGTTTTTTGACATCAAATAGCTTGAAGGGATGATCTCAAATATCCCCCATGTCTGCAAAGCCATGAGTATCATCAATGATCCGAGGATAAGATACCACCAGGATGCAGCCCCCATAAAGAACATACCCGCAGTTGATGCAGCTGTCCCCAATGCTGTAAAAGTCAGCGCTGATCCAAACACAAATACAAGAGACAGACGAAAAGCTTTGCTGGTGTCGCTTCCGGCAGCTCCTCCGACATACCCTATTACCAGAGGAACGCTCGATACAGAGCATGGCGTAAGAGATGTCAGTGCTCCTGCTGCAAAGGCAAGAAAGGGTGCAAGCCATACATTATTTTCTATCAACAGGGATATGCTTTGAAGGATCTCAGTCATATCATCTACTTTCTAACAAAACAAATCATAATATTCGAAATCATCTCAGCAGCAGTTTGATCAGCAGGAACACTTTGATTTTTTCTCTTTGCCGTCAAAGAAAGCTATTATATTTTCCGGCATTGAATAATTCCCGCAGGAGCACTCTTCCTTTGGTGCGAAAACAGCCCTGAGTATTGAAGTTGCCAGCATCTCTTTCGGAGGGACTTCATAATCTTCACCCTCGTACTGAAAGACCCTGCATTCAACATCCGTGCCGCTTATTTCACTGCAGCACCCGCAGCTGTTCTCTGTTACCGACTCGCAGATATCCATCCCGTTGACCCGTATGGTAGGAGAAGAGATAAAGCGGTATTCTTCTGCCATCTCTTTGGAGGATATTTCCATTTTCTTAAATGCGACCTTATATCCTGCACATGAAAGTGCAGGCCCTATCTTTTCCAGCACCTCTTCGAGCACAGAATCGGTTCCTATACATCTGTCACAGGTCTTAAGGTCGAGGTAAAGATATTCGACCAGGACCTTTTTACTGTTGCAGGAACAGCAGCCTTCATCCTTTATTGGATCACATCCGACCATTTTGTTCCCCCCTGTCTTGTTGGCAAAGCCAGTATAAATTCAACATATCCGATAATCAAATATAAAGTACATATTGATATATGTCAATTTAATATCTCGATCCATCGTATAAATTACGTATTTGACAAAGAGTGACCAATTATATCTTGACAAAGAAAAATGCGTGTGATAAATTATATTGGCACTCAACAAGAGAGAGTGCTAATAATAAAAAATATACAATAAAAGGAGTTGTTGATCATGGTTGGACTGGTACCTTTCAACAGAAGGAACAGGGATCTCGCAACAAAGACCGGACTGGAGGACTTTTACAACGTGCTTGATGACTTTTTTTCAAGCGACTGGCCCATGAAGCGCACCCTGGCATATGACACATTCAAAGTTGATGTTCAGGACAGCGGAAACGAGTATCTTATCGAAGCCGAAATGCCGGGCCTCAGCAAGGAAGACATCAAGCTCGGACTGGATGACGGAAAATTGACGATCTCGGTCACAAAGAACGAGAATACGGAAGAAAAGGATAAGAACTACATCCACAGGGAAAGGCGCTCCGTATCAATGAGCAGAACAATACACCTGGCTGATGCCGACTCTTCAGGCATTAAGGCCAAACTGAGCGACGGGCTTCTGAAGATAAGCGTCCCGAAGGAAGAGAAATCAAGCGCAACGATCGATATCGATGTTGAATAGAATAGCCGTCTCTGTTAAGTAAGCCTAAAAACCAATATAGACAGAAGCAATAAGGCATCACCAAGGAAACGGCCCCAAAAAGGGTCTGTGGAAATTTCCACAGACCCTTGTTATTTCTGGAGCCGGCGAGAGGACTCGGACCTCCGACCTGCTGATTACAAGTCAGCTGCTCTACCAACTGAGCTACACCGGCAAACAAACCATTCCGTTCCTGTTATAGAACGCCGAAAAGCATTTTACATTATTATGGATTTTCGTCAAGTATCGGGCTTGTGATGTGTCGGGCTTGTGATGGATCGTTATTCCCTTACTATATGCTTTGATTTCCCCTCGAACCTGGGAAGGGTCCCGGGCTCTGCCACCGTCAGCGGAACATGGATGCCGAGCGCGCTGTGGATGGATTTTTTGCCCTTCTCCAGGAGCGCGTCCGCCATATCCTGTGTGCTGTCAGCGGACCTTTCACAGGCGACGCTCATCTGCTGGAAGCCATCGACCTCCCAGACCCTGATCTGATAGTTGGCCGTAAGTCCCGAGACCCTGCAGAGCGCCTTCTCAATTACTGATGGGAAGACGTTCACGCCGTGGAAGATTATCATGTCGTCAGAGCGTCCCTTGATCCTTTTGATCCTGGTGCTCCTGTCGCCGCATTTACAGACACCGGGTATTATGCTCGTAAGGTCACGGGTCCTGTAGCGCACTATCGGAAAGGCTTCTTTTTTAAGTGAGGTAATGACAAGTTCTCCCTCTTCGCCCGGCCCGAGGGGGTTCAGTGTCTCAGGATCGATTATCTCAAATATGAAACCCTCGTCAAAAAGATGGATCCCGTTCCTCTCAAGACATTCCATTCCCACACCCGGCCCCATAGCCTCTGAGAGGCCGTAGCTGTCGATCGCAGGTATGCCGAGGGTATCCTGGATCTTCGCCCTCAGGCCTTCCGACCATGCTTCAGCTCCGAAGATGCCAAGGCGGAGACAGTATTTTGCCTTTTCCTCCTCTGAGAATGTTTCCCAGACTTCACAGAGTTTTACCGCATAGGACGGGGTACATGTGAAGACTGTCGTGCCAAGATCGCGCATGAGTTTGAACTGACGTTCGGTAAAACCTCCGCTTGCGGGGATGACCGTGATGCCCATATCTTCCGCCGCATCGTGGAATCCCTGGCTTCCGGTAAAGAGACCGTAACCTGTCGATATCTGCAGTATATCCTTCGATGTGAGCGTAGCCCGTTTGAATGCGGTCTTCATGGCCTTCTTCCACCAGAATATGTCGTTTGCCGTGTATCCGACCACAGTAGGATTGCCCGTCGTTCCTGATGTGGCATGGAAGCGCACCAGGTCATCCTTGTCGCAGCCAAGCCACCCAAGCGGATAATGGGCCTGAAGGTCCTGTTTGGTCGTGAAGGGCAGTTTTTCAATATCTTTTGGCGTACGGATATCCGAGGGCTTGACCCTGACATCCTTCATCTTGTCCGCATAGGGATGGTTGCGGTCCCAAAGCCTGCTCAAGACTGCCTGAAGTTCTGTTGTTTTACCTGACGCTGTTTCACTGTGTACCATTATGATTCCTCCCGCTTCATACTGAAAAATGCAAAATAAAAGGACGGGGCCCGACAATCACGGACCCCGTCCTCACTTACGGATCAGATGTTCAGCGCACAGCACCTAAACACTGATCCCGCGAGCCGAGATCCGTGCCTGGATAAGAGTACACTGCGACAGAAAGGTTTCTGGCTGAAGTTTTTATTACAAGACCCATTTTCATGTCCGGTGCCTCCTTCGTTCGTGCGACATTGCGCGTAAGTTTAGATAATATTTCAGAGATTGTCAAGCCCAAAAAGAGTTACTATTTTACCGCTTTTCTTTACTAAATTTTGGCGCCGTGCTCTTCCTTATGTCTCCTGATGCGTACCGCCTTTCCTTCAGAGCGCGGCACGGTATCCGGTTCGGCGACATTTACCTCGATATTGACCCCGAGGCTGTCCTTCAGCCGCTTCTTGGTCTCATTCCTTATATGTTCGATCTCCGAAGCGTTGCTTTCGGGGGCACGTTCACATGTTATTTCGATATCATCCATTCCGTCCTTTTTCCATACATCGATCACAAAATTGGGGGTCAGCTCCTTTACTCTGCAGAGGGCTGCCTCCACCTGGGACGGGAATACGTTGACCCCTCTGACGATCAGCATATCGTCAGTCCTTCCCCCTATCCTGTCTATGCGTACACTGGGGTCTCCGCACGGGCAGGGACCGGGCAGGATGCGTGTACGGTCTCTCGTTCGGTAGCGGATTATCGGGTATGCCTCCTTCTTGATCGAAGTGAGGACAAGTTCTCCCTCTTCTCCGTCTTCCACATTCTTCAGCGTCTCCGGGTGGATTATTTCAGGAAGGAACGCCTCGTCGTTGACATGGAGGCCGCTCTGATGGATGCACTCCATTGCGACTCCGGGGCCCATGGCCTCGCTCAGCCCATATATATCGAGTGCCTTTATCCCTAGTTTTTCCTCAAGACGCTTCCTGAGCCCCTCCGACCAAGGTTCGGCGCCCAATATGCCTATCTTGAGCATTGTGCCTCCGTTTGAAAAACGGTCAGGGTCAATGTCATCCCATACCTCCGATATTCGGAGGGCGTAGGAAGGAGTGCATGCAATCGCAGTGACGCCCATCTCCTTTATCATCCTGACCTGCTTTTCCGTAGCTCCCCCCGACGCCGGTATCACAGCAAGTCCGCGATGTTCACCTGCGTAGTGCATTCCCAGTCCTCCGGTGAAGAGTCCATATCCGTAGGAGACCTGGAGGGTGTCCCACTCGTCGAGCCCGGCGAGCCCAAGGCACCAGGCTCCGCACTCGCTCCACATCTTTATGTCATTCTGTGTGTAGCATACAACTGTAGGATTCCCTGTAGTACCGGAAGTCGCATGAAAACGAACAACGTGTTTCCTGTCAACGTTGAGCCAGCCGAGAGGATAGTGCTCCTGCAGATCTTGCTTCGTCGTGTAGGGAAGGAGCTGCATATCGCGGGCCGTCTTTATGTGTTCAGGCTTGACACCGTACTCCTTCATCTTCTGTGCGTAAGGATGATCCCTTTCCACCATTTTTTCCAGTGTGTAGCGTATCCTTGAAATCTTTGTCTCGACATTTCTTATTACAAGTTTCATCATCTTTTCCTCCCTGAGGTAAATTTTTTAATCCTTATGTGCCGTGACGCAGGCACAAAAAAACAGGGTCCGCATTTGAGCGGGCCCTGCTTCAACGGCGATTTACGCAACGATACTGTTATTCGGTCAATCTGTCCGAATCATGCAGCCCGAGCGCAGATCCCGTGAAGGGGACCCGCGCCGATAAAGGAGAACTGCGTAACATTGCCACAAGATGTGATGCTGTATTTGATATGTGTCATGTCCCAGTGCCTCCTCTCGACTTCAGTTCGTTGTTTTTAAGATGTTGGAGGTAATTCTATTCACCTTTTGTATAATTGTCAACCTTAATGTCACATTTTGCCTCCCGGTATACCCCCATGAATTTTTCCATCAGCAGGGTATTCTCTTCTGGAAGTCCCACAGTGATCCTTATTATCCCTTTGCTCCGAAAACGGAGAAGGCGTACTATAATACCCTCTTCAAGCAGGCCGTCTCTAAGCGGTGCAGAGAGATCACCGAGCGGAAGAAGGATGAAGTTGGTCTGTGAAGGGATGAATTTTATGCTGTTTGAGCGGAAGAAATCATAAAGCCTCTTTTTCTCATTTCTTGCCATATCAACGCTTTTGCTCAAAAACTCAATGTCGTCAAGAGCGGCTTCCGCTCCTGCAGCAGCGGGAACTGATACGACATAAGGTTCCCTGACTTTGTAAAGGTATCTCATCAGATCTTCGTCGCCTGCGACCCATCCGACACGGAGACCCGCCAGGCCGTATACCTTTGAGAATGTCCTGCAGACCATAAGATTAGGATATTCATCAAGCAGGGTCATCCCGTCAGCCGTATTTTCATCGGCAAATTCTATATATGCCTCATCGAGGACAAAAAGCACCTTTTCGGGTATAGCATCAAGCATTTTCCTGATATCCACGATGCCCGTTCCCGTTCCAGTCGGATTGTTGGGATTGCAGAAAACGACCATCCTGGTTTTATCTGTGACCGCGCTGACAAACCCGTCGACATCCAGTTCCATATCATCGGTCATCGGGACCTTGACCACTTTACCCCCCATGATCTCAGCCGTCTCCGCATATACGGAGAAGGTAAGTTCTCCGCAGACCACCTCGTCCCCCGGTTCGATGAAGGCGCGTCCCAACATCGTAAATACACCGTCAAGGCCGTTGCCGATCACGAACCGGCCCGGAGTCATTCCGTATTTGCGGGCAAGCTTATCCCTCAGGCTGTCGCACCTGCTGTCGCCGTATCTGTTGCATTCCGAAGCGGCGTTTTTTATTGCCTCTATAGCCCTTCCCGAAACACCCAGGTTGTTTTCGTTTGACGAGATGCGGACAAGATCGGGGAATACCGGCCCGGGGTCATATTCTTCAAGGTCTCTTATATTTGGGCGCGCGATGCTGTAGAAAAGCTCTTTTTTATCCATTGCTTACTCCTCCTCAATGAGGGAAATTATATCCTTCACAGCTCTTTCGGTGTGGTCATATATGTAATCCGCTTCAGAAAGAAGCTTTCCTATAGCCACGAAACGGCCCTTTCCGAAGGCTGCCTGCGCCTTCATGTCGCTCCCGGTATCGCCGAAAAAGACAGGATCGGTGCACCCAAGCCTTTTCGAAAGCAATTCCAGTCCCTCTGGTGACGGTTTGTGAATTCCTGTATCGCTGTGTATTATTTTGTCATCCGGAAAATCCTGCCACCCCAAGGCTTTTTTTGCAAGCTGCCATTCGGGGAGGTTCCTTCCGGTGTAGACACCTACTGGGAGCGGCAGATCTTCCCAGTGTAAACTCAGCATCGGAACCTCTAGGCTGTAAAGACCCGGTTCTTCATCTGTGCCGAAATAAAGTCCGGCACACAGTTTTCTGACTGGATCCCTAAGCACAGGGGTACCATACCTGGAACTTATCCATGATATGACATTTCCGCTGAATGTGGCAAGCTCTTCGCTAAGCCTGTCCGGAGAAGGCAATGCATCAGAAAGATCTTTACTCCCGTTTGAGGCAGCTAGCGTAAGCATAGTCCATGCAATGTCATAATCGTCATTGAAAGATCCGTGCCGTTTGAAGATTTTTTCATGACCGGGTGTGTATCCGGGAGAATCTGTCTTTCCCCCGCAAATGGATCCCCATGCCATTTCGACAGCAAGCCGGATGACTTCCGGAAAAGACCTCTCAACATTCAGGAGTACTCCGTCCACGTCAAATATCAACGCATCGGGGATAAAGTCTATCTTCATGAATTATTCCTCCAATATTTGCAAAAGAGACAAACGCGTGTTATTATAAAGCCCGTTTGTGAAACTAGCAAGCTATCAGTTTAGCTAAGTAAAATGATATCAAATATATCACATCAAAAGAGGGAACGGAGAATCGTTATGAACAGAAACCCCAAAGGCTGCAGCAACATCGGAGGACCGGCAGCGGCAAAACTCGAATACTGCCGCAACATGGCTCTGAAAATTTTCTCTGCGTATGGTTACAGGCCTTTCAGCCCATCAGAGCTCCAACTCGTAGAGGACGTGTGGGACAAGCTCTCGAAGTCGCGGGCAAGGCGTTTGATCGCACTGAACTCCCCATTCGGAGAACCGTGTGTCCTGAGAGGCGACCTGACCCTCTCGGCAGTCGCCTACCTGAGCAGCCATTATGAGGAGAATGAAAGGCCGCTGCGGCTCTGCTATGCTGACAGGGTCTTTTCTGCACCTGTGCCCCCCAGGGGCAACCTTGAGGAAAATCAGGTCGGGATCGAGCTGATCGGCTGGGAAGGTTCAGGCACCGATGCAGAGGTCATATCCCTCCTCCTGAGGACACTTGATGAACTATCAATTGAAAGATCGATCGTTGTCATAGGAGACATGTCAGTGGTCGCAAAACTTTTTGAAGGTCTCCCGGAAAAGAGTGCAGAACAGCTGGTGGGTGCTCTTCAGGAAGGGATATACACGACATATTCAAGGATACTGGATGAGACGGAGACGGATGATAAACGCCGGAAGCTGCTCAAAGCTCTGCCGTCACTCAAAGGTGACTGCTCCGTTATAAGTGAGGCGATGCTGATGATGGACGATCCCTCGCTCCTCATGCCTCTCAAAAAACTGTGCGACTCGCTCTGCAAACTGGGATATTCAGACAGGATACGCATAGATCTGGGTTTCATACGAGACCTCGGTTACTACAGCGGACCTATATTCAACGCATACTCTTCCGTAACAGCTTCTCTTCTTGGCGGCGGAGGCAGATACGACGGACTTCTGGCAAAGGTTGGAATGGAAGGGGAGGCTTCCGGCTTCGCTCTGAATATAAAGGAACTGGCCGAACACTGTGTAGATGGTTCGCCCTCCCCCAAAATAATGCTCTGGTGCGGATGCAGCGACCCTGCAGAAGGGCTGCGCTATGCAGATGGGCTTTATAAGAAGGGAATATCCTTCGAACTTAGCTGGACCACGGACAAAGAAGAATCGATGAAGACTGCCGGGCTCCGTAAATATAAATTCTGGGCCGATTTCTCATCAAAGCAGGTAATAAATATTATGACGGGTCAGATCTTTGATCTGACAGATTTCGACAGGGAGGTTCTGTCATGCTGACTTTCGCTCTGCCCACGGGGCGTTCGCTTCAGGAATGCATAGAAATATTGGAGGGTGCGGGGCTTCCGGTCAAAAATCTCAAAAATCACGGCAGAAACCTCGTCATAGATGAAGGAAGTTTCCGCTATCTGCTTTCAAAGCCCTCCGACGTTCCGGCCATGGTCCACTACGGAGCAGCAGACCTTGCGATAGCAGGAAACGACGTGGTTGAGGAATCCGGCATATCTTTAGTGGAGCTTCTCGACACCGGAAGGGGAAAGTGCTTCATGGCCGTCGCCGGAACGAAAGACGCGGCGGAGAAGTTCAACGGCAACACCAGCAGCCTTATGGGACTCAAGGTGGCTACAAAGTACACGAGGATCGCGGAAAATACTTTCAACTCATGGGGGGTCCAGATCAAGATCCTCAAACTAAACGGCTCGGTCGAACTCGCCCCGGCGCTTGGGCTGAGCGACTGCATTTTTGACATAGTCCAGACAGGAAGCACACTCAAAGCCAACGGACTGATGGTCATCAAGGAGACAGCTCCGGTATCGCTGCGCCTGGTGGCAGGCTCCGGATCTGTCCAGCTCAGATGGCGCTCTATGTTCGGAGTGGTAAATGCCATAGAAAATTATGTGAAAGGGGCGGCATGTGCATGAAGAAGGAGACCCTTAGGAAGACTAATGAGACTGAAATCGAAGTTTCTCTCGAATTTCCGGGCAAAGAGAGAAAGGTCGAGATCGGCTGCGGATTCCTTGCCCACATGGTCGACCTTATGTTCAGCAGGACCGGGATCGGCATATGTCTTAAGGCCAAAGGAGACACCGAGGTCGACTTCCACCACCTCACGGAGGATATCGGGATCGTTCTTGGACAGATGCTCAGGGAGATCGCAAAAAAGGGCGGCATCGCACGTTACGGATGGTGCATCCTCCCGATGGACGGCTCGCTGGCAAGGGTGGCTCTTGATTTCAGCGGAAGAGGAGCTTCTTACTTCTCCGGCTCGTTCCCCTCAGAAAAATGCGGTGACTTTGACACGGAACTCGTCCCCGAATTTTTCAGGGGTTTTGCCAGAGAGGGCGGCATGACCCTCCACATAGCCCTTCTGGAGACCGACAACTCACACCATGCTGCGGAGGCGGTCTTCAAGGCTGTCGGCATGGCTCTCTGGCAGGCGCTTTCACATTCGGATCGGGCACTGAGCACAAAGGGGCTCTGGCTGTGATACTTTTCCCGGCGATAGATCTTTTCGGAGGCAGAGTCGTCCGCCTGACCAAAGGAGATTTTTCGACGATCACGGATTACGGGATCAGACCTTTTGAAATGGCAAAGGGGTTTCTGGAGGCAGGCTGTTCCCATATCCATATAGTTGACCTCGAGGGAGCAAAAGAGGGGCACCCCTGCCATTTACAGGTACTTGAAGAGATATCGTCTCTTGGCATGTTTGTCCAGTACGGGGGAGGACTCCGCTCAGAGAGCAATATAAGGGACGCGATATCTGCGGGAGCCGACAGGGTAATGATCGGGAGCCTTCTTTTCATTGATGAGGACATGCCATGTCATCTGGCAAGAGAATTCGGACCGGCAGCAATGCCTGCAATAGACGTAAGGGGCGGCAAGGTAGTGCATTCCGGCTGGCTGAGTGAGACAAAAATGACACCTAAGGAAGCCCTTGATCGGCTCAGAAAGACCGGTTTCTCGATTTTTCTGGTAACCAATACGGACCGGGACGGATTGATGTCAGGCACCGACACCGAACTTTACAGAGATCTGGCCGAGGGCAGGAATGACATAGTTGCGGCAGGAGGAATAACCTCTGTAAACGACATCACATCACTGAATGCTCTGGGGCTGGCCGGGGCAATAGTAGGCAAAAGCCTTTATGAGGACGGGATAACGATCTCGGATGCACTGAAAGCGGCATCGGGAAGGGAAAGATAGACTATGGCAGAGATAGATATCAGCCTTATCAAATTTGACGAAAAGGGCCTAGTTCCGGTAGTTGTACAGGATTCAACGACTGCGGAAGTGCTTATGACAGCATGGGCAAACGAAGAGGCCCTGAAACTGACTGCTGATTCCGGAGAACTGACCCTTTGGAGCCGCTCCAGGAAAGAGCTTTGGAAAAAGGGCGAAACAAGCGGGAATGTGATGAGGGTTATCGAACTTCGTATCGACTGCGACGGGGACACTCTGCTTGCCATTGTTGATCCTGCCGGACCCGCCTGCCATACGGGAAAACGGACCTGTTTTTACCGTTCCCTATGGGGAAAAGAAAACTCAACAGAAGCCACATTCCTTGGACGCCTCTGGGGGTACCTGAACATAAGGAAATCAGAAGATCCCGAAGAGAGTTACACGGCGCGACTCCTTGCAAAAGGGCCTTCACGGGTCGCCCAGAAAGTTGGGGAAGAAGGGGTCGAAACGGCGATCGCAGCAGCCACAGGGGACAGAGAGGGCTTCCGCTATGAGGCGGCGGACCTGCTTTACCACCTTCTCGTAGCCTGCATCTCTTCAGGGGTCTCATTCAAAGAGGTACTTGATGAGCTTATGTCACGTCACAAAAAGGACGAAGACTGATGATAGCTATCATAGATTATGGTGCCGGAAATCTCCAAAGTGTCCGAAATGCGCTTGACTTTATCGGGTACCCCGGAACGGTGACATCTGACCATGAAGAAATACTTTCTGCAGATGGAGCAATACTTCCGGGCGTTGGAGCATTCGGAAGCGCAATGGCAGAGATGGAACACAAGGGACTCGTCGGTACAGTAAGAGCTGCTGCAAGAAACGGAAAACCTTTTTTAGGTATCTGTGCCGGTATGCAGCTGCTCTTTGAAGAGAGCGAGGAGAGTCCCGGTGTTCAGGGCCTGGGGGTACTTCAGGGAAAAGTCCTTCGCTTTCCTTCGGATAAAGGGGTAAAAATACCCCACATGGGATGGAATTCCATAAGGATAAAAAATGGGAGCAGGCTTATTGGAAAGCTCTCTGGTACACCATACATGTATTTTGTGCACTCATATTATGTAAAGGCGGACGATGAAGGGATAGTCTCTGCCGCATCAGATTACGGAACAACTTTCGATGCAGCAGTTGAGCAGAATAATCTTTTCGGATGCCAGTTCCACCCGGAAAAGAGCGGAAATGAAGGCATTTCGATATTAAGACGTTTTGCGGAACTGGCAGGAGGAAACTGAAAATGTACGCACAGAGAATAATTCCATGCCTTGATATAAAAGACGGGAGAGTTGTGAAGGGCATAAATTTCGTGGATCTGAAGGACGCGGGCGACCCTGTTGAATGTGCTGTTGCTTATGAGGCTGCCGGAGCCGATGAGATAGTATTCCTTGACATAACAGCCACCAGTGACGGGCGAAAGACCGTGGCAGATCTTGTAAAGGCCGTGTCATCACGGGTATTCATCCCTATCACTGTCGGAGGAGGCATTCGTACCTCCGAAGATATCCGTACGCTCCTCAGGGCCGGTGCAGACAAGGTTTCTCTCAATTCCGCCGCCGTAAAGAGGCCGGAACTCATAGCTGAGGGTGCCAAAGATTTTGGCAGCCAGTGTATCGTCGCAGCGATAGACGCTAAAAGAAAGGCCGACGGTTCCTGGGAAGTCTATACCGCCGGGGGACGAACTGCCACCGGGCTGGACGTCATTGAATGGGCAAAGGAAACGGAGAGGCTTGGGGCAGGCGAGATCCTTCTTACCAGCATGGACAGGGACGGAACAAAATCAGGCTATGATCTCGAGCTCACCTATGCGGTAAGTTCCAGCGTAAATATTCCCGTCATAGCTTCCGGGGGAGCGGGAGACTATTCGCACTTCTACGATGCATTTGCTGAAGGCAGAGCAGATGCCGTGCTTTCAGCGTCGCTCTTCCATTACAATCAGATCTCCATACCGAAATTAAAAAAATACCTCTCAGACAAGGGGATCCCGGTACGCCTTTAACTTAGTCTTTTTTCATTCGAGCGCATACTGCAATAGAGGGTATTCCCACCCTTATTACTCCCCTGTGATTGTTCTGTGTCCCTGCAGGTTTTATAATCATCCAAGCACACATACGGGGGTGTTTTTATGAGAAGAAAAGATAAGGAAGTCACTTCGCGAGAATGGATGATGGAAGTATTGGAAAAGGGCATCTGGATGGAACTAGCGATGTCAGGAAAAGACGGATGGCCCTATGTCGTCCCGCTCAATTACGGGTTCGGAAAGGATTTCATAATTGTCCACGGAGCAAGGGAGGGTAAAAAGATCGACCTCCTCAGGGAAAACGATAAGGTCGCATTCAACGTTGCCATCGACACAGAAGTCATACGGGACGAAAATGACCCATCCGAATTCAGCATGAAGTACAGGAGCGTCTCCGGACTCGGGACCGCAAAGTTTATAGAGGATGCCGAAGAAAAAAGAGAAGCCTTGAAAATAATTATGGAGCATTACCACGGACCAAAGGAACCCATTACGGAAGGTATGCTCAAAGCCACTGCCGTCATAAAGATATCGATAACGGAAATTACAGGAAAGATAAACTTCTATCCCAAACCCTGACAGTAATTTTCTACGGTCTCTCTGCTTTAACGCCAAACTGCCGTGCCGGTCCCGGCCATTTTGTTGTGCTCCGGAGCCTCATGTCCTATACTCATCTGAGAATATTTCAGGAGGTGTACTATATGAGGAGAAATGACAGGGAAGTGGAATCCCATGACTGGATGATGGAAGTCCTTGACCAGGGGCAATGGATGGAGCTGGCATTGGCGGGCAAGGATGGCTGGCCTTATATAGTTCCGCTAAATTACGGGTTCGGTGATGACTTCATAATAATCCACTGCGCCAAAGAGGGCAAAAAGATCGACCTTCTGAGAGAGAACAATAAGGTCGCATTCAACGTTGCCGTCGATGCCGAAATCATCCGGCACGAAGAAGATCCAACAAAATTCAGCATGAAGTACAAAAGCGTATCGGGCCGGGGAATCGCAGAATTCATCGAGGACAATAAAGAAAAGAGAGAGGCCCTCGAAATAATGATGGAACATTACAGGGGACCCAAGGGACCGATGACGGAAGAAAAGCTGAGCGTTACCGCTGTAGTAAAGATCCGGATAACAGAAATTACAGGCAAGGTCAACCGCTACCCCAAACCCGAATGATAAATAAAGCGGATGACCGGCCTGCTTAAGGCGATCCTCCGCTTTATTCTTCCTTTTCAGTGCCGGGCCCTAATCAGATACAGGTCCCTCTGTCCGCTCTTTTATGTATTGCATGCGGACCTGCATTATCCTGTGGTTCCTGACCTCAAGCACATGTATGTCCCATGATCCGTAAGTTATCAGCTGTCCCTGCTTCGGGAAATCTCCGGAAAGCTCAAGGACCATTCCTGCAAGGGTATCTACATCTTCGAAGGCCGTATCGAAAGGATATGCCAGAGCATCGGAAAGCTCTTCTAGATTCACCTGTCCCTGGACAATGTAGGTACTGTCGTCCTCAGCCTGTATCTCCGGGATCTCAGTATCGTATTCGTCCTGTATGTCGCCGACTATCTCCTCTATAAGGTCTTCAAGCGTTATAAGCCCGGCCATGCCACCATATTCGTCAATTACGATAGCAATGTGGGTCCTTGATTTTTTCATCACATCAAGGGCCTCGTCGGTCTTCATCGTCTCCGGCACAAAGAGGGGCTTTCTCATCAGTTTTACTATAGAGATGTTCTTTTCGTTGTGGGCAAGCGGGCCCAGAAGGTCCTTTGCATAAAGTATCCCGATCACCTGGTCAAGGTCCTCCCTGTATACCGGGATCCTTGAATGGCCGCTTTCAAGGAATATGTTTACCGCCTCTTCTGCCATCCCGTCCTGCTCGATCGCATAAACGTCGGTCCTGGGTTCCATGACTTCAGAGACCCTGGTCTCTTCAAATGCTATGACCCCATGGATCATCTTACGCTCGTCCTCTTCAAGTGCGCCGGCAGCGCTGCCTTCGGAGACGATATGATCTATCTCCTGGCGTGATATGAGGGAGCTGTATGAGACAAGGTCCATACCTGCTATTTTCCCGAAGAGCCTGAGGACCATCCTCAAAGACCACGTCAGAGGAGTCATTAATGTGCTTATGACCCGTAGAAATGGGAGGGAGAAAAGGAGTACGGCCTCTTTTTTTGCTATCGCGAAATTTTTGGGCAGGATCTCACAGAATATTACGATAAGGATCGTCATTACAGCGACTGCCAGAGCAGGTCCCAGTGCACCAAAAAATTTCAGCGCCAGTGTAGTGGCGACTGCGCTTGCTGCGATATTTACTACATTATTTCCTATCAGGGTAACGTTTATCGCCTTGGCTGTGTTGTCTACGAGCCAGAAGAAACCCTTTCGGCGATGTGGGTATTCATCAGATAGAGCAAGTAGTTTCCCTTTTCCTGCTGCCGTTATTGACGTCTCTGTGGCACTGAAATAGAATGAAAATATCAATAGCACGACCAGCAGGATAATACTGCCGGATATGTCGGAACTCACCAACGATCGACCTCCTTGATTGATCATGAACGCAGCCCTGTGTGGCAATATGCGCTCATACGCGCATAGCATAGCACATTTAATAAGAAAACGGCAGTACCCTGATGACTGAGGCAGGGCTACTGCCGTTTATGCGGAGAAAATACCTTTTCAGGAATTAAAGATCAACAAATATTATCGCTATTTTGGGCCATCATTCCTGAATTCGGGGAAGACTTCAATTACTCTTTCCAGGATCCCGTTGATCGCGGCGATCGCGATGCCGTAATTTGTTATCGGGACATTCTCTGCATCAGCTTTTATCATCCTGGACATAAGCTGTTTTCTTGTGAACATGCATCCGCCGCAATGCAGGATCAGCGAGTATTCCTTAATGTTGGGGGGGAAATCAAGTCCTGTCGAAATGTCCACAGTCAGCCCGCTGCCCACTCTATCCCTGAGCCACCTCGGGATCTTTTCCCTTCCTATATCCTCTTCCAGAGGCGCATGGGTGCAGGCCTCGGCAACAAGCACCTTGTCGCTCTCCTTCAGTTCGCATATAGCCCTTGCCCCCCTGACGAAGGTAGCCAGATCCCCCTTGTTCCTCGCCATAACTATTGAGAAGGATGTCAGGGGAACATCGCGGGGAAGGATCGAATTTACCTGCGGAAATACCTGCGAGTCCGTTATGACAAGCGCCGGAGGTTCCTTCAGAGAATCCAGCAGTTTCGGAAACTGATCCAGCGTGGCAGTGAGGGCGATCCCCCTGTTGTCAAGGATGTCCCTTATCACCTGGACCTGGGGAAGTATGAGCCTTCCCTTGGGTGCCTGGATGTCCTGAGGGGCTACCAGAACCACCGAATCTCCCCTGTCGAAAATATCTCCTACAAGCGTCGGGCTTTCGAAATCGATCGGTGCATTTTTTACTATTGCCGACAGGAGCTCGGCTCTGTATTCTCTTCCGTTAGCTGAGACTGCCGCAAAGGATATGCCGAGGCCGGCCTCAAGGTCCGACCTTATCTTTTCAGCCTTTTCCGGCCCGACCCTGTCTATCTGATTGAGTACGCCTACAACAGGTATATTTCTCTTCCTAAGCTCTTCGAGCCAGCCTCTTTCCAGCGATGTATCATAGGCGTCAGCAGCGGAGACGATGAGCAGGGCAAGGTCTGTCCTGTCCATCATCTCCATGGTCCTTGAAATGCGAAGCCTTCCAAGATCGCCTTCATCATCAAGACCGGCTGTGTCGATCACCGCGACAGGTCCCAGAGGCAGCAGCTCCATGCTCTTTATGACAGGGTCGGTGGTCGTCCCCGCATGATCCGATACAAGTGCTGTCTGCTGGCCGGTGACAAGGTTTATAAGACTTGATTTCCCGGCATTCCGCCTGCCGTAAAAACCTATGTGGAGCCGGTTGCCCCTCGGAGTTGACTGAAGATCCATTGCCTCACCTCATTATCAGTGAATCCACATCTATCTTATTACGCTGTAGTCCGTTCTCTATCATAAATTCCTGGGTCTTCGCAAGTTCATCCATATCGCTCTTCCTGATCTTGCTGTCAAAATCATACCACGGGGTCATCATCCTGACCCCCTCCATCGGAAGTCCTGTTTCCTTCTGTGTCATCTCAGCGGCCTTATCGGGGTTCTTTTTGATCCATTCGAGCGTTTTCTTATGCGCCGTCATAAATCTCGAGACCGCCTCGGGATACTTTTGGACAAACTTTTCCGTGGTAGCTATGACTATAGTTGCATCCACCAGGCCCTCTCCGTTTTTAAGCATGTGCGCACCCGAGGTCAGGGCTTTGTAGGCGGCAGGTCCGGCGAGAAGTGCGGCGTCGACGCTTCCCGCAGATAGCGCATTGGCGCCTGAAGAGAGATCCATCTGGACAAATTCAACATCCTTGACAGACATACCCTCTTTACCAAGGGCCGCGGCAAGAAGCTGGTGAAGGATGGTGCCCTTGGGGCCTGCCACCTTTTTTCCCTTGAGATCTTTTACGCTCTTTATGGCCGGATCTCTGACTATTACCATGAAGGCTTTGGGGGCTCTCGAGTAGATCCCTATTATCTTTACATCAAGCCCTTCCGATGCGGCGAGGATCGCTGACGTAGATCCGAGGCAGCTGGCTATGCCGATCTCATCCGCTGCAAGTGCCGCTGTCTGCTTTGGGCCCTCTGTGATCTCAGGAAAACTTAGGCTAACACCGGGATATGCCTTTTCGAATGCCTGATTGTGCTTTGCGACGATAGACGGAACATTGAGGGGAGCCTTGACGTATGTGATTCCCAGGGCCTTCGGCATATCAGCCGCAAATGCAAAGCCTGCCGCCACAGAAAGTATGATCAGTACTGCCAGTAATATTTTTTTCATGAAAAATCTCTCCTTTAAATTTTTAATATTGATCTATTTATCTCTTTTGACAGATCCGGATCATAAAGTCAGAGTCCTGTTCGATAGCGTCTGTCCATGCCCGGGCTTCAGGAAGTTCGCGCCTTTGACATTACCGCTTTGACAGAGACCGCCCTTATCTTGCCAAGCTTCCCTGTCAGTGCGCTGATCTCGTCGGGTGAGGCATCAAGTACCAGGGATATGACGCTGACATTTCTCTCCCGGTATGGTATTCCCATCCTTCCGATAATGATCCCGCTGTGGTCGTGCAGAACATCATTTACCTCCCTGACTGACTCAGGATCTTCAACGATTATCGCGGCAACCCCTATACGATTCTCTTCCATCAGAAAAACACCTGCCTTTCTTTCATCTCAAAAAAAGGGATCCTTCGCAAAGGCGGAAGATCCCTGAATATGTCATGTAAATGACCCTTATTCAGCCCTTCCCTTTGCACGGACGATTTCCCCGCAAACAGATAGCATTTTTGTATTTTTCGCCTCCACTCTGACGGAAAGGCCGGCAAAGTGGAATTTATCCTTTATAGTTCATATCCTTTTCAGATACCGTAATATAACCACCTTGTGATAAAAGTGTCAATGTATTTGTCCCTATTTTAACTTATTATTCATTTTTGCTCATCTCTGCCGACGATCTGCGCTCCAAGCCAAATAGTCGCAACTTTAGAAATGCAGTATTAATACCTTTCCATGCTATAATTATAACCGTCTTAAATATTTGACATTTTGCCGGTCCACTGCGGTAAAACTAAATCGAATGCAGCAGGGAATGAGCTTAACAAATACTTGGGAGGTAGATATCATGTTGTTCAAGTGTTCAGTATGCGGTTACATCCACGAAGGTCCCGAAGCTCCTGAAAAGTGCCCTAAATGCGGAGTTGAGAAAGAGAAGTTCGCCGCGCTTACAGAGGAAGAAGCAAAGAAAGTCCTTATGTCTGTCCGCACCAACGATATCCATATGGAGATCGTAAGGCTTGCAAACAAGCTCAAAAAGCTTGCAGAAGAGGGCATAGAGATCAACCTCGATCCTCCGTGCGTAGCGCTTTTCAAACAGGCATCCGAAGAAGCCACAGTGATCAAGCAGAGAAGCAAAGCAGAGATCGCAGGCCATGTAAGCAGAGGCAAGTGGTAATATAGGATTGACATTCTAAATGATAAAAGAGGGGCTCCGGTGCGGAGCCCCTCTTTTATCATAAAAATGGACCTTCAGCTATATCTTCTGAAGCTTATCCTTGAGCTTCAGCCCCTCATGCCAGGCCTTTCCGATTTCTTTTCCGACAGACCAGTAACGGTTGTCCGGCATGCTGAGACAGAATGGAGAGACCTTTGTGATGTCGGGAGCTCCCTTAGTCAGATACTTTTCCTCGGACCAGACGTTCCTGACCTCGCCTATGAAAAGGGTGTCGACGTCAAGCCGGACAGATTCGATCAGACGGCATTCCATCGTGACAGGACACTCACATATCATCGGAGCATTTTTCAGGGTCCCGTAAAAAATGTCAAATTGCTTAGACTTATCGTAATCCCTGCCGCTTACAAGGCCCATAAGATCAGTCAGGGGCATAAGATCCACTGATGGGATGTTTATGCTGAACTCTTTGTTTTCGAAGATCCCCTCGGCGGTAAATTTGTTCCCTATCGCGACACACATGACATTGGGCGAGGCATTCACGCGGCTGGCCCAAGCCACCGCCATAAAATTTGGCCTGCCCACAATGCGCGATCCGACAAGGACCATCGGCATGGGGAGTAAAAATGCATTGTTCCCGATATTGATTTTTTCCACCGTATGCACCTCCATAATTAAAAAAGAGTGTCACAGACTTTATCCAGTATAAACTTTTTATCGATAGAAAGCATCACTGGAAATAATTATCGATCCCATCTGCTCCTTTACTGCTATGATATACGGAAAATCATGCCTGCCGACAAATTGCCGGGCCGGGCAATATCAACTAAACTAAATTTTTTCATTTGAAGGTGGTCCGGATGATCGATTTCCTGATCAGCAAATTTGTCAGAAACAGCGGAAATATATCTGATCCGGCCGTAAGGAGGGGGTACGGGGCCTTTGCCGGGATCATCGGGATCATAGTGAATCTGGGCCTGAGCCTTGCCAAAATTACAGCCGGGACCCTATTCGGCAGCATATCTGTCACTGCTGACGGCATCAACAACCTTTCCGACGCAGGATCGTCCGTAGTCACATTGATCGGCTTCAAATTGTCGGGCAAGCCCGCTGATAGGGACCACCCCTTCGGGCATGAGCGCATCGAATACCTCACCGGATTCATCCTTGGGATAGTCATCCTGATCGTAGGGGTAGAACTGATAAAGTTGTCCGTAAACAGGATAATCTACCCAAGGCCTACACTCACCTCAGATTTGATGATCGCCATACTGGTGATCTCTATCGCGGTAAAGCTTTGGCTTGCAATATTTTATTCAAGGATCGCAGATATCATATCCTCATCGGCAGTAAGGGCAGCCTCCGCGGATTCGATGAACGATGTCCTTACAACTTCAGCAGTGCTTTGTGGTGTGCTGGTGTCCAGATATTTCGGATATCAGATCGACGGATGGATGGGCATAGGAGTTGCTCTATTCATTCTGCGCTCGGGGATCATGATCCTCAGATCCCTTTTGGGCCCCATTCTGGGAGAGATGCCCGACCCTGAGCTTGTTGAAAGTATAGAACGAAAGATCCTTTCTTACGAGGGAATAATAAATGTTCATGACCTTGTGGTACACAGCTACGGCCCAAACGTGCTTTTCGCCACCGTGCACGCCGAAGTGGACGCAAAGGGCAGCTTTATCAGCTCCCACGACCTGATCGACTGCATCGAGAGAGACTGTGCGAGGGAGATGAACATCAACCTAGTAATACATATAGATCCGGTAATTACTGACGACAATGAGATGAACGGGTTAAAGAAGATGACCGAAGATATCGTGAACTCTGTCGACCCCTCTTTAAGCATCCATGACTTCAGGGTGGTCAGGGGTGATACGCACACTAACCTGATCTTTGACGTTCTTATACCGGCAGACTACCATACCTCGGGCAAAAAAACCGTTCAGAAAATAGAGGATGCGATCAGAGAAAAAGACCCGACATTTTTCCCTGTTATAACAGTCGACAGGAACTATGTAACGATGCACATAAACGAGTTTGAATGAGTCAGTTCCTGCCTGATCTCTCCAGGGCCTCTGCTATCCTTTCAAGTCCTTCCTCAAGCTGCTTCCTTGTAGTTCCGACATTGATACGGGCAAAGCCGTCACCCTCGGATCCGAAGTCAAGACCCTTGTTCAGTGCCACTTTGGCATCTCTCGCCAGGAATTCAGGGAGGGTTTTGCCGTCAAAACCGTAGCCCCTGAAATCTATCCAGAAGATATATGTCCCCTCCGGATGGTCCATCTTTGCTTTGGGCATCCGTTCCCTTACAAACTTCTCGGCATAGTCCCTGTTGCCCTCCAGATATGCCACCATTTCATCGGCCCAATCAGCGCACTTTGTGTAGGCAGCCTCCATTGCGACAAGCCCCATTGCATTGAGCCTTGAAAGGTGGAACCTCACAAGCACCGATTTGTATTGCTCCATCAGAGAGCTGTCGGGGATCACAACAACTGATGAGGAGAGGCCTGCGAGATTGAAAGTCTTGCTTGGCGCGATATAGGTCAGGGTGCGCTTATCCATCCCCGGAATTGTGGCAAGGCATGTATGCTTCGCGTCGCTGAAGACAATATCCTGATGGATCTCATCGGAAAGTATAAGCATATCTTTGCATTCGGCTATCTCAGCCAGTTTCTCAAGTTCTGCCTTAGCCCATACACGGGATACAGGGTTGTGCGGGCTGCAGAATATAAGAGTACGGCAAGTCGGGGTGATAAGTTTTTCCAAACCTTCCAGGTCCATAACAAATCTGTCGTTTTCCCTTTTCAGCGGGTTTTTCACTACATGCCTGCCTGACATCTCGATTATTTCGTAAAATGGGGGGTATACGGGTGTCTGGAGAATGATACCGTCACCGGGTTTCGTGTAGGCCTCGATCGCAAAGGCAAGTCCGCCGACAACTCCCGGGGCCCAGGTAACTGCGCTTTTGTCAAAATTCCACCCGTGGCGCGTTTTTTCCCAGTTAACTACTGATTCGATAAGGCTCTCCTTTACTGTCGGATAGCCGAGGACCCCATGCTTCAGCTTCTCCTCTATCGCCTCAATCACCTCCGGAGGTGATTTGAAATCCATGTCAGCTACCCAGTAAGGAAGCAGATCCGGATCACCGAAACGTTCCCCCATAAGGTCCCATTTCATCGAACTTGTATTGCGGCGTTCAATATATTCATCAAAATTATACTTGCCCATTCAAAAACCCCCTCATAAAGAATAAAAAAATAATATCACTAATTTACACGATGGCTGCTACAGCGAAATATAGCACAGAGGGGCAGACCAGGCAGCCAAGTCCGGTATAAAAAGTAGCTGTCATTGCGGCATACGGTACGAGCGCAGGGTCAATTGCGGCCATAGCTGCCGAAGTTCCGCTGGTCGTACCGAGCAGACCGCCGAAAATTATTGCCTCTCTCGGTTTATCTATCCTTATTATCTTCGAAACAAGCGGCGTAATAACCATTACAGCTATCGACTTGACCACGCCGATCCCGATAGAGAGAGCTATTACGGAAGAGTCGGCACCAAGGGCAGCTCCCGTTACCGGTCCGACTACGAAGGTGACTGCTCCGGCCCCGATAGTTGTGATATCTTCAGCGGAAGTATAACCGCCCAACCAGGCAAAGACCGCTCCTATGGTGAAGGAAAAAAGGACCCCGAGAACAAGCGAGACAATACCTGCCAGGCCTGATCTCCTCAATTCGTTGAAATCAGCGCCAAAAGCTGTTGCCACGATAGTAAAATCTCTCATCATAGAACCGCCCAGCAGCCCTATTCCGGCAAAGACCGGAAGATCAGAAATGCCTTTGCTCCCCCCCGTAAGACGGCCACCTACATATGCCATCAAAAGGCCGAAAAGTATGGCGATCGAAGATCCATTGAGCCTTCCCTTTGTAAAATATTTTGAAAGAGAGTAGGAGGCAAAGGTCACTATACCGACAACGGCAAAGGCTGTGACAAGAGAATTCTTTATCAGGAGCTTTTCAAGGATGTCTGTAAGTTCCATCAGTCCCTACCCCCTCTTCGGCTTTATTTTTTGAAGAGGATATCCTGCTGACGAAGGGTATAAGGCATAGACTGAGCACAGTGAGGGTAATTCCGCAGAGAATGGCAAGCCATCCGCTCCTTACAGCCTTAACAACATCCTGAGATGCCGACATAGCTATTACGACAGGGATATACATATTCTGCCAGAACCTGAGTCCGTCACTGAAACGCTCATTACGAATACTCTTCTTCACAGTCTCAGAGTAACTGCACAGAAGAAGGAGAAAGAGCATCGCAAATCCGACCCCGCCTACGTTGGCGTTCAGACCGACAAGCCTGCCCATGACCTCTCCGACAAAGAGACCGGCAAAATAACAGAGGGAAAGCAGAAGAACTCCATAAATGACCAATTAAAAACACCCCGAAAAAATTCGAATTAAAGCTTCTCAAAACCAAGCTCGCAACCCGTTTAATTTAATCCATTTCTATCCGCATGTCCAATGGAAAAACGAACATAAAAAGTGCCGGCAGCTTTTTCTCTTTGCCTGCACTCCAATAATATTTCAAAAATGAGACTCTTTATACTGATCCTAATTATTTAGAGCTATTCCGTTTATTCTGACAGGAACTCCTGCTATCTCTCGAAATTTCATAGCTTTTCCCTTCATGACTTCAAGACTTGGTGTCTTAATTTCCGGCAGGGGATATTCAAGCCCCATGTTTTTGTACGTTTCCGTTCCAAGCCTGTGATACGCCAGAAATTCCATAAATTTTATTTTTTTGAGTTCTTTTACAAACTCAGCTGACTTTCTTATCGCATCATCGGAATCATTCAATCCGGGAATAAGGGGAGTCCTTATCACAAGGTCAAAATCATAGGGAGATGCGTCTGCGCGTCTGATATTCTCCAATATCAGACGGTTGTCGACACCTGTTAATTTTTTATGCTGTTCCGGGTCGGCATGTTTCAGATCAACATAGAGAAGGTTCAGAAGAGGAAGGATGCTCTCTATCTTTTCCCATGAGGAGAAAAAGCTTGTTTCAAGGGCTCTGTTAATTCCCCTTTCTCTGCATCCGATCAATATTTCGCGTACGAACTCAGCCTGATCAAAAGGCTCGCCTCCGCTTATAGTTACTCCTCCGCCTGAATGAAAATAAAAAACTTCGTCCTTTGATATCTCGTGAATGACCTGTTTGGGGGTCAGACGGACTCCGTAACCCTTAAGGGCTGAAGATGGGCATTTTTTCACACATAACATACATCCGTCACATTTATCCCTGTCTATCAACACCATATCTTTTTCTTCGTCTATAGAAAGTGCTTTTTGGGGACAGACAGATACACATATCCCGCAAAGAATACATTTTTCCCTGATATAGCCTATCTCAGGGCAGGACTTCTGTGATTCGGGCGTTGAACACCAAAGACACTGAAGAGGACAGCCCTTTAAAAAAACGACTGTCCTCAAACCTTCCCCATCGTGGATCGACGTTTTCTCGATCCGCAGAACATTCCCCTCGATCGGGGAAGTAGATCTTCCCATTTCTAACCGCATGAAATGCAGGAACCGGATTCGGTCTGAATAGTTCTGGCTATTATGTCATCCTGAACATCTTTCCCCAGTTCTACAAAAAATGCAGTATATCCTGCTACACGAACCAGAAGATTTTTGTACTCCTCAGGATTCTTCTGTGCCTCGATAAGCTTTTTCTGATCAACAACGTTGAACTGGACATGGTAGACACCCAATGTGCAGAGGCTCTTCAGCATTGCCATAAGCTGCTGTACTCCATTTTCATTCGAGATCATTTCGGGATCCAGTTTCATATTGAGGAGCGTTCCCTGAACAAAACGGTCATGCGGCATTTTCGCCACAGATTTAAGCACTGCGCTGGGACCATTGATATCCGTTCCGCCATTCGGGCTTACTCCGTCTGCAAGCGGTTTGCCTGCCTTGCGTCCGGAAGGGAGAGCCCCTACTTCAACGCCAAAGGGAGTGTTTCCTGAGACAGGAAGTATTCCCGGGGTCATAACTCCAAACTTGCTTCTGTAGCTCTCTATCTCGTT
>Ga0228536_1001051_pt1 | contig 33314 bp, 28 predicted proteins | sample SJ1Smetagenome_FD_168611 | JGI IMG/M metagenome (GOLD analysis project Ga0228536, IMG submission 168611) | Enriched culture of PCE-dechlorinating microbial communities from Ithaca, New York, USA - SJ1.S | ecosystem: Engineered > Modeled > Simulated communities (microbial... > Unclassified...
CAGAAAATGGTCGCCCTCATCGCAACCATGAGAAAACTCCTGTGTATCATGAATACCATGCTCAAAAATAATCAACCGTGGCAACCAAATGGGCTAAAAAATGCTTGATTATCAAGACAGTCGCTGCGGCCTGACTTCTGCGGCGGTGATATGATGCGTCTGCAGCGCTACAGCAGTATGGGCGGTATCGACGCCGTCTTCGATCAGTTTGTCATGGGCAAACGCATCGCTCGCGACCACCCGTCGTGGCAGACGCCCAAATTAGCCAGCTCGATTTCCCACGTCTTCGGCAAGACCGACGACTTGTCCATGGTGGAAATTTTCGGTGCCCGCGGTCAGGATTTGACCTACCCCGAGATGAAGTGGTGGACCAACCACATGCATGTGTCCGGCGTGAATTTCCATATCCCGCATTCGTTTAATCCGCGGGCTCCCTATGATAATGACTGCCCGCCGTATTTCTACAACGGCGGCTATGAACCGCGTTACCCGCTGTATCGCGTCTATGCCGACTACACCAGCCGCCTGAGTGCCATGCTTATCGGCGGCAGGCATGTCTGTCCGGCGGCGCTGCTGTTCGGCGGCAATGCCGCTCAGGTCGGAAAGATGATTCCGCCGGAGGATATGACCTCAGCCCTGCAGGATGCTCAGTATGACTGCGACTGGCTGCCGTTTGATGTGCTCGAAAATCAGGCAAAACTGGTCGGCAATGAGATTCGTCTCTATCAGGAACGCTATCGCGTGCTCATTGTGCCGCCGGTGGAAGTCATTCCCTATGGCGTGCTGGCTGCCGCGAAGACATTCTTCGAGCAGGGCGGCATTGTGGTCGGCTATGGATTCCTCCCGACCCGCTCGGCCACCCTCGGCAAGACTGCTGCGGATATCACGGGATTGACGCAGGCCATCTGGGGCGATGCCGCCCAGCCCGGCCTGACAGCCTGTAAAAGCAATACCGCCGGGGGACGGTCGTATCTGCTGCCCGAAGTCCCCACGGCTGCTGATATCACACAGGCCCTTGCCAAAGACGCAGGTATCCCGCCGGTGGTCGAAGTAGTCCAGGGCGAAACCAGCGGCTGGCTGCATGTCCTGCATCGTGCCAAGGCGGATGCGGATATCTTTTTAATCTGCAACCAGAATCATCAGGGCGACGCACGGCAGTTTACCTTCCGTTTCCGTGCCCCCGGCACGCCGGAATGCTGGGACCCGATGCGCGGCGAGATTACTTCGATTGCTCATCGCCGTATCGATAATCAATCCGTGGAAGTGACCCTCACGATGGAACCGATCGAAAGTGTTGTATTGGTCTTCCGGCCCGATACGGTCAAACGTCCCGCACGGCTTGATGCGTCGATCAAACCCCTGCGTGAGCCGATTGTCCTGACGCGTGGCCAGGCCCCTGAGTCCCTGCGGATTCCGCAAAAGCCCGCCCAGCCCGAAGCGGGCAAACCGCTGACGGCAGGCCCCGTGCCGAATGATCCCTTTGTCGGAACCGGTCAGCTTGTCGAGCCGATTCAGTCCGACAAGGTTCGGATTGTTCTGGAAGCGGAGGATATCACTCCCGAACAGGCCGCTGCCGTCACCGTCAATGGTCAGTATGCCGGCGGCTTTATCGGCAAACCTCTGCGACTGGAGGTTACGCAATATCTCAAGCAGGGCGATAATACCATCCAGATTCTGCCGTTTGCACCGAAGCAGGTACGGCTGGCCTTTTACCCAAAGTAATGTTTCCAATGACTATCAAGCGGGGACGAACTTGTTTAAATGAACAGGTTCGTTCCCGCTTTGTCGCTGGCCGCCAGGTACATGGCGACGCCGCCGGACTCGACACCGTCGATGAGTTCCTCGGGCTTGATGCCCATCAAATCCATCGACATCGCACAGGCGACGATACGCACACCGGCTTTCTTTGCCGAGTCAATCAGCGATGAAATCGAAGCAACATTCTTTTTCCGCATAATCATCTGAATCATCGCCTTGCCCATACCGGCCATGTTCATATTCGACAGAGCGGCCTTTTCCGCCCCGCGCGGCATCATCCAGCCGAACATCTTTTCGATCAACGTCTTGTTCACCGGCACCGCCGCCGACTTCCGCAGCAGGTTCAATCCCCAGAACGTAAAGAACATCGTCACCTTGCTGCCCATCGCCGCTGCGCCGTTGGCGATAATGAATGCCGCCATCGCCTTGTCGAAATCGCCGCTGAAGATCACCATCGTCTTGTCTTTGGAGACCGCTCCCGGCGGTATGACCGCCCCGCACGCCGTCGCGGATTTCTTCTGAATCCGGGCCTCATAGGTCTTGCCTTTGACGGTGGTTGCAACCAGGGTATGCCCCGTGCTCTGGCAGAATCCCTCGACGTCCTTGACAAATCCCGGGTCGGTTACGGTAATCTGAATCGTCTGCCCCGGCTGCACCGCGTCCAGTGTTTCTTTTAATTTCAAAATCGGTCCCGGACATTGCAGGCCGCAGGCATCAACCTTGAGTGCGATGGTCTGCGATGCGGGACGGACTGGTTCAAGGGTCTTCTCGCCGGTATCATCCTTGAGTTCTTTGGGTTTCTCGGGCGGAGTTGAACTGCCGTAGAAACTCAGGTAAGTTTTATACCCGCCGCTGAGGTTGCGGCAGTTAAACCCATGCTGCGACAAGATTCGACACGCCAGATACCCGCGCAGCCCCACCTGACAAAAGGCCAGAATTTCTTTGTCCCGCGGCAGTTCGCCCAGCCGTGAACGCAGCTCATCCAATGGAATCGAAATTGCTCCGGGGATCGTTCCGGCCTGCACTTCCGTCGGCGTACGGACATCCAGCAGAACCTGCTTATCGGTCGGGTTGGCCGCATCGGCGGCATGGCAAAGCCTGGCTTCACCGCGAAGCACATTGGCTGCGACAAATCCCGCGTAATTGACCGGATCCTTGGCCGAACCATAAGGCGGTGCGTAGCACAGTTCCAGATCCTCCAGATCAAACACCGTCATCCCCGCTCGAATTGCCACGGCAATCACATCGATTCGCTTATCCACCCCTGCGGCTCCAACGGCCTGCGCCCCCAGCACCTTGCCGGTCGTTGGCTCAAACAGCAGTTTCAGGGTCATCTGCATTGCTCCCGGATAATACGAAGCATGATTAGCCGGATGCACATAGACCTTTTCATACGGCATACCCAGACGTTTGAGGCTCTTTTCATTCAGGCCCGTCATGGCGATGGTCTGGTTGAAGATCTTGCAGACCGCGGTGCCCTGGGTTTTCTTATACGTCATCTTCTGTCCGAAGATGTGCGATGCCGCAATGCGTCCCTGTCGATTGGCAGGACCGGCCAGCGGAATCTGGGTCTTGAATCCGCCGACAAAATCATCCACTTCCACCGCATCGCCCACCGCATAAATCGCCGGATCGCTGGTCTGCATGAATTCGTTGACGACAATGCCGCCGCGCTGTCCGACGGTCAGCCCGGCTTCTTTGGCCAGTTTGGATTCGGGACGCACGCCAATGGATAAGACCACCAGCCCGCAATCCACTTTATCGCCGCTGCTCAACTGGACTGTTATTCCTTGTGCATTATGCTGAATTGATGTCACGCTGCTGCCCAGCCGCAAATCCACGCCATGCAGCTTCAGTTCCTGATGCAGCGTCGATGCCATCTCCGGGTCCGCCGGGGCCATCACCTGCTTATCCAGTTCCGCCACTGTCACCGCAATGCCGCGTTCGGTCAAACTTTCGGCCATCTCCAGCCCGATATATCCGCCGCCGACCACCACCGCCCGCTGGGGTTTATTCGTATCGATGGTCTTGATAATCGCGTCCATATCCGCCAGGTTGCGCAGGGTATAGACGTTGGGTCCATCCGCACCCGACAACGGCGGACGAATGGGTTCGGCCCCGGGACTGAGAATCAGGTAGTCATAAGTTTCAACACTCTCACGCCCATCGGCCAGATTTCTGACGATGACCTGTTTTTGCTGACGGTCAATTCGCACAACCTCCGTTCGGACCCGCACATCGAGTGCAAACCGTTTTCGCATCGCCTCCGGCGTCTGGACCAGCAGCCGTTTGCGCTCGGCAATGACCCCGCCGATATGATACGGCAGGCCGCAGTTGGCAAACGAAATATCCGGCCCGCGTTCAATCAGGATAATGTCTGCCGATTCGCTCATGCGTCGTGCCCGTGCCGCCGCCGATGCGCCGCCTGCGACTCCCCCGACGATAATAATCTTTGGTTTGCTTTCCATAATGACTCCTTATATACAGTTATGTATTGTCTGATATTTCAAGTTCTGGTTTGGCTTCACAGTGTTTTCGAATGCAGCCAATCAGACCCGGCAGGCGGGGATTGGCGATTTTATAATACACAATTTTACCCTCGCGCCGGCTGGTCAGCAAGCCGCGTCCCTGCATCAGCCGCAGATGCTCACAGGTCTGGTTGGCCGAAATCCGACACAGTGCGGCAATCTCATGAACGGGAAACTCGCCCTGCATCAGAATCTGAACCATATTCAGCCGGGCCGGGTGGGCCATCACCTTCAAACACTCCGCCGCCTCGTGCAGTTGTTCTTCAGTCAGCATTTTATATGCGTTTTGCAATTCCGGACTCATGTTAACCTTAATTAAGCTTTTTTATCTATACGTATCTAAATATCGAAAGTTCTCGATATATAGATGTGTTTGGAAAAATTTTGATAGAGGGTTTCGTTTAGCGAGAGAGTGTTAGCGTAATTTGTGCTATGCGGAGAATACTACAGAGAAAAAGACAAAATTTCTGTCGCATAAATTTCGTGTGTTTGAAGATATTTTATAGAACATCGCAGGCTTAATACATAGTATTCCTATTAAATAGCTATGAAAGAATAAACCTTTCAAGGAGTCACCACTCAAAAATCTGCTTCAGCCATTCTGCAGAATGGTTGAGAGACAAGAAAGATTAGAAAAATCATATCGGCACTCAATAAGATTTATACAAGGATTGTGTTCAATGTCTATCGATATTGAACAGAACAGAAACAGTGAAAAAAAGACAAGAGAGGTAATTCCTATGAATACACAAATTAGAAAATATATTCCGTTTCTTGCATTGGTGTTAGCTTTTTCATGGACCCCGGTACGTGCTGACGACCTGAATCCCCCGCCTTATCGCGGCGGTCCATTGTCGGTATATGCACACTGGAATCTTTTGCCCGGCACGACATTTCTGAATCTGACCGGTTTCAGTACTGTGGATGACAACGACCCGACGACGGTCCTGCATCCTGTGCAGCCATCGCCCCAGGTTCCGCAAGGCCCCGGCGGACATTATGAATTTCAGTTACCCAATTTCATCGACAATATGCCCATCAAGTATATGCGCGTGCAGTTGGCTTGGCTGAATTCGTCCGTCCCGCCGATCAGCGTGTCCAGTCTGTCCCTTGACGGCACCGTCCCGATCACAGGTCAGGTTACGTATATTTCGCCGGTCATGCCGGATGCATCCGGCGTGGGGGCATATCAGTATTATGACCTGATTTTCAAGCCCAATCCCGACTTTGAACGGGTACAGATCGCGATGACTCCCAATGCGGTCCTGTCGCAGGTGGTGATTGATACGATTTCGACAATCCCGGAGCCGGCAACTCTGGGACTGTTAGGCATCGGCGCCCTGGGGCTGTTGCGAAGACGCAGAGCGTGAAGAAATCCGATTCGATTAGACTTATTGAAAGAGCTGCGGGGCTGACCTGCAGCTCTTTTTTATTGCATCTGGTTTGGAGCTTAAATGTGGGTATTTCAAACAACGGCCAGCCACATTAAAGCTAACAACTATCTGAATATGGGTGTAAATTTGCGGAATTCAGGCTATCCGCAAGTTGTTGCGGCGGTCTGGGTGGGAATATCTTGCTTGACTTTGTCAGGCCGGACTGGGAAAATAATACTTTCGTACCTAATGCGTCAATAACTCAATAAAGATTTTTAGAAAGGACACAAACGTATGAAGTTTTTGGTGGCGTTACTGCTGAGTGCGGTGCTGGCGATGGGGGGATCCGTGATCGCAGCGGAAAAGAAGACCGAAAAGCCTGCCGACCCCGCGGCCAAGACTGATGCGAAAGCCGAAACCAAAAAGGACGAAGCCGCCCCGGCCCAAGCCGCGGTCGATCCTGAGAAGACTATTGTGACGGTCAACGGCAAGGAAATTAAAGAAAAGGCGATTGCCCCGGAAATCAATGCCCGCCTCGAGGCCCAGGTGCAGAAAATGGCGGCGATGGGCTGGCCGATGAATGAAGAGACCCGCGAAATGATGCGCGAGCAGATGCGTGACAGCGTGGTGGACATGATGATCGAAAAGCAGCTTATCAATGAGACACTCAAGGCAAAGAAGATTGAGGTCAAGGATGCCGACGTGGATGCCCGCTTTGATGAGATGGTTCAGGAATTCGTCAAAGAGTCCGGCAAGAAAGCCGAAGATGTGGATGCTGAACTGGCCAAGATGGGCGTGACCCGGGCCAATATCAAAGAGCAGATTCGCCTGCAGACAGGCATCGAGAAGCTCTTTGAAGCGGATCCGTCCTACAAGGCGGTCAGTGACGAGGATGCCAGGAAATTCTATGATGAAAGCCCTCAGAATTTCCAGCATCCTGAACAGGTTCAGGCCAGCCATATTCTGATTAAGGTGGACCAGAACGCCGATGAAGCGACCAGGAAAGCGGCCAAGGCCAAATGCGAAGACCTGCTCAAAAAGGTCAAGGCTGGCGGCGATTTTGCAGCTCTGGCCAAAGAAAATTCCGATTGCCCGAGCAAAGAGAAGGGCGGCGACCTGGGCATGTTTGAAAAAGGCAAGATGGTCAAACCGTTTGAAGATGCGGCGTTTGCGATGAAAGTCGGCGATGTCAGCGATATCGTAGAAACCCAGTTTGGCTATCATATCATCAAACTGACCAACAAGCAGGAAGCCAGGACCGACAGCTTTGCCGATGTCAAGCCCAAGATTGTTCAGTACCTCAAGGGACGACAGATGAACCAATTCGTTGAAACGCTGCGTAAGGAGTTGAAAGACAAGGCCAAGGTGGAATGGTCGGCCGATGAAAAAGCCCGCCGGGAAGCCAAGGAAAAAGAACGCCAGCAGCAGATGCAGGTTCCTCAGATGCCGGCTCAGCCCGAAAATTAACCCAGAGTTGGTGAGAAATTCAAGGCCGTCGGGGCAGCATTGCCCCGACGGCTTTTTTATTGAATACAATAGTAGATATACATGATACGTAAAAGTATATTTTCTGTATTTACTTAATTATCAAAAAAATGGCAAAAAAAGTTAAAATATGTAGTTTGCGTAATAGACATAGAATCCTTTATTTTGTATAATGGAGTTTTAAGCTGGAGCTGTATGGTGATGAAAAACGCTGGATGGGAGAAAACACCACCGTTGTTTCATTTCACAATGTCGCTCTATAATGTCTTGAAACATGGCATTTTTGGATTCTGCGAAGAATCTCTGTAGGGTTTAAGTCTGGATATAGAGTGCTGATATTAAGGTGATATCGGCAAGGTCAAAGAAGGTTTTGTATAGTTTGAAAGGAAGAGTTGATGAAAAAGTTGTTAGTGATAAGCATCCTGGTGATGGCTGCGGCAGCCCCGGCCTTTGCGGCCCCGACGAATTCGTTTACGGATATTACCTGTGACAGCGTATGGCAGCAGGTTTCCGGAATTGCCATAGCCGGGACCAATGTGACCCCGACGCTGCAGGTCAAAGTGACCGGTGCAGGTGCCCAACTGCAATCTGATCCGGGAGTCTGGGCCGGCCAATACGACCTCAACGGCTGGGAAGTTCCGGTGTATTTGGTCAATGCGGGTCAAAAATTTACTATTGAAACCAAATGGAGTGGTTCTCAATGGCTTAATTATTCTGAAGACCTGGTTGTCTGGAAGGGTGATGCATCAAACTCTGCTAAGGTAACCAGCAGCAATAATGCGGTATTGAACAAGGATGGATTTTGGTCCAGTGGTTCGATGAGCTGGAGCAGTACGCTTGCTGCAGGGCAGTATTATTCCGCCCTGTTCCAGGTCAACAAGACTGATAATCATAACAAGATAGCTCTGCCGTTTATTATTACCACGGATTTGTCTTTGGTGGATATGATTTCGTCGCCCTGTCCGGTAGTTCCCGCTCCCGGTGCGATTCTGCTGGGGATGATGGGCACGGGTCTGGTTGGCTGGCTGCGTCGCCGTCGGAGTCTGTAATAGCAGCGGTCAAAGTTATCAGCTTTTAAATGTGATTTGAAGCCGTCGGGGCAGCATTGTCCCGGGGGCTTTTTTTATTGCGCCGGAAGCCGGGCGGAAGGGATTGGCGACAAATAAAGTCCTATAAAAATTTGCGAATCCGCGTTTTCAGGCCAAAAACGAGGGTAAAAAAAGTCAATATACGTAGTTTCCACAATAGACAGAGGATGGGAGATTTTTGTATAATAAGGGCTGAGCTTCGGAGCGCCAAGGTGATGAAAAGCGCTGGATGGGAGAATGCGCCCTTCGTCGTTTTTATGCCTGATAGTCGCTCGTATTAGTCTTGATTACAAACGTGCGGATTTTCGCTTGCCGGAAGAATGATTCTGTCGCCAGGATTTGTATCAAAGGGACTATCGCTGTAAATAAAAACTGTTGCCGTCGTGGCGACAGAGGTAGAGAGTGTTTTGAAAAGGGGAAAAACATGAAAAAGCTTGCATTTCTTATTTTGCTTGCGGCACTCGTTGTGCCGTCGATGGCGGCGGATGTTCCTGGATGGAATGCCTTTGTAATACGTAACAACGGTACTGTAATCAACGATATTGTTAGCGGTGGAATTGACGCAAAGGAGTTTATCGTTACTGGAGGGGGGATGAAAGGGGCGTGGGGAACCAGTGCATTGGATGGTCAGACCATGGGGCAGATTACTCAATTGGCCATTACTCGTCTTGATGATCCTGTACGATACCCCGCAGGTTCGGGACCTTATGTTGCTCCCTATTTTAATATTTGGATTACGGATGGTTTGGGCAATTATGCGGTGATTGCCAATGAGCCTTCTAATCCGGACTTTCAGCCTCTTTATAATAATGGTTATGACTTAGGCTGGAGTGATATTTCGGATAAGGCTGCCAAGGTTTATGAAAATGATGATAAAAGCTGGTTGCCTAACAATGGTATTGGATTGACTTTTGCTGATTTGGCAGGTTTCAAGATTCAGGCACCAACAGTAGCTGAATTAACAACCGGCTGGGCTGGTCTTGGAACAGGTGCTCCGCGTGAACTCGGAACCAATGTTGCGTATGGTTTCAATTGGGTTTTCGGAGACACATTAAGTAACTATGTTTCTGATGGTGTTGGTTATGTGGTTACTAATCCGATTGCATCAGGCGCTGCTGCCGTTGTTCCCGCACCGGGTGCAATTCTGCTGGGGATGATGGGTACGGGTCTGGTTGGCTGGCTGCGTCGCCGTCGGAGTCTGTAATAGCAGCGGTCAAAGTTATCAGCTTTTAAATGTGATTTGAAGCCGTCGGGGCGGGAATGTCCCGGCGGCTTTTTTATTGCGCCAGAGGGCAGTAATTGGGATTGTCGATTGGGGGGTAAAATTTTCCATTTTCCAATTTCAATTTTCCATTGAGGCCAAAGCCGGTTGATTTGGATGGATAAGCATGAGTGAACAAGGGTGATCGCGGGTCGCGTCCGAAGGGATACAGCGGCTTTACCGCTGGCGGAATTGTTTGGGGGTGCATTTTTTGTAGCGGTGGAAGACAGTGGAGAAGTACTGGCTGGTGTTGAAGCCGGTCTGGAGGGCGATGTCAGTGATGGACAGGTGGGGCTGCTGGCGGAGCAGTCGGGCGGCGGTTTCGACGCGCTGGTCGTTGATGTATTCCAACGGGGTCATGTTGGTCAATTGCTTGCAGACCTTGGTAAAGTGGGTGATTCCGAGGCCGCACTGTTCGGCCATGGTCGCGGCGGTCCAGGGCTGGGCCAGCAGGGCGTGATTGCCCTTGATGGATTCGAGGAACAGCCGGGCGGAGCGCTGGGAGGTCGTCAATTCCGGATTCAGGGGGATGTTTCGTTCAATCAAAGTCTCATAGATCGACAGCAGCAGGCCGTTGATGCAGACGGCCAGTGCGGATATGCGAGCAATTTTGTCGGGAGTCTGTATCAACTCAGCAATCTGGATAAAATACGAGGCGGTTTTTGCATCGACCGACCAGATGGGGGTTTCGTTATGGCTGAGCAGTTCGGTCAGGTGTTTGCAGTCTTCGGCGGTCAGCAGTAGCCATGCGGGCCATTGCCATCGCTGGTGGGGTTTGCGGATGCCGACGTCGAGGATGAGCCAGTGGAGTCGGCCGGGGCCGACCTGGGGATTGCCGAGTGCATGGGGCTGCCATGGGCGGGTGATGGTCAGGCTGCCGGGGTGGAGTTCGGTGACGGTTCCGGCAACGGTGAAGGCGAGCGTGCCGGTTTCAAGATAGGTAATTTCGATGCCTTCGTTGCAGTGCCGGCCGAGGCCCCAGTCCTGCGGGCCTTTGATGTCCCAGAAGCCCACCGACAGGACGCCGGGCAGTTGCGATGCGGACAGCGGCGTGCCGGGATAGCCGCCGTGGGTCAGGGCGTGCAGGTCCACTTTGCCTGCACTGACCGCTCGTACGAGGGGTTCGCAGCGGTCGGCCTGATAGGTTTTGTTTCGGGATGGCGACATGGCGGAGCCGGACCCGTTTGTATAATATTTTTCACTGTCAAATTTTAGAAGACGACGGGGCTAAGCCTACTATAATGGGCTATGTTAGTCAATCGCCAAATCGAAGCGATCAACCGAAATGATGACTTTGGGTAAGGGACGGCTATGGGACAGGTACGGCTGGGCATCAATCTGGAGTTTGTGCGGCATTGCGACAAATCGTTTGAATGGGGCGTGGAGAAAGCGGCGCAGATCGGCTATGAGTATGTTGAGCCGATGGTGCATTGGGGGCGGGAGCTGCTCAGCGAGGCGGGGTATTTTCATAGTGTGTCGATGCTGGATGATCCGTACCGGATTACGCGGGCGTGTCAGAAGGCGGGAGTGAAGGTGTCGGGGCTGTCGTCGCATTGTCCGTTGTGCAAGCCGGAGATCAGTTGTGAATATCTCAAGCAGGCGGTGCGGTTTGCGGCCGAGTGCGGGGCGCCGGTGGTCAATACGGACGAAGGCCCAAAGCCGGCCTGGACGACCGAGGCGGAAGACCATGTGCTGATGCGGTATGTGCTCAAGGAAGCAGCGGCGCTGGCGGAGGCTCGCGGGGTGGTCATCGGGCTTGAGCCGCACCAGCAGTACAGCAAGACCCCGGCGGGGCTGGATAAGATTCACGCGCTGGTGCAGTCGCCGGCGATTGGGATTAATTTTGATACGGGCAACAGCTACTTAGGCGGGCAGGACCCATACGTGTGGCTGGAGCATGTGCTGGGGCGCCTGGTGCATCTGCATGCCAAGGATATCACGCTGCAGCAGTCGGATGCCGAACGCGGCAAGGTAACGGGAACGCCGGTGGGGTGTGCCTGCGGCGAGGGGGTGATCGACTGGGCCAAAACGATTGCGATGTGCAAGCAGTGCCGGCGGGATATTGTGTTTTCGGTCGAATGCGGCACGGTGGAGCAGGCCCAGAAAAGCTATGACTTCCTGAAGAAGTTATTGTAATATACCCACATATCAATCCGAAACCTATCTGCACAGGAAAAACGAAGATGAGAATTGCATTATATGGTCTGATTTGTTCGGTGGTGATGCTGGGGGGATGCCGGCAGCCTTCACAGGTTCACTTTGAGAAGGGGATTTGGACCATTTCCGAAAACGAGCAGCCGCTGCTGGTTTATAACCAGAGTAATATAACCTATAAGCCTTATGTGGTGGAACTGTTTACGCCGGCGGGGGTGAATGTATTGCGGGATCAGGTGCCCGACCACCTGCATCACCATGGCCTGATGATGGCGTTGAATGTCAATGGTATTAACTTCTGGGAGGAAACTGCCGGGGCCGGGTATCAGGTGACGCAAACATTTGGAGGGCAGGCCGACGGCAGTCTGGCGGGGGAACTTCAATGGATGGACGCTGGCAGGGCTGTCACGGTGCTCAATGAAAAACGGGACATAAAATCATATCATGTGCCCAAATGTGAGGCGTCTCTGACGACGTGGACGTCGGTGTGCAGTGTTCTGGCCGGGCAGACGTCGATGCATGTCGCCGGGCAGCATTATTATGGACTGGGGATGCGGTTTGTCCAGTCGATGGATAACAACGGCGAATTTGTGTATGCCGGCGGCGAGCCGGGGCCGATTTTCCGCGGGGATGAGCGGCTGACCGAGTCGCCGTGGTGTGCGTATCGGTCGGCGGTGGAGGGCAAGCCGGTGACGGTGGCGATGTTTGATGACCCGGGCAATCCGCGGCCGGCGACGTGGTTTACGATGAAAGAGCACTTTGCGTATCTGTCGGCGACGATGCGGCTGCACGAGACGCCGCTGGAGGTGACGGCGGACAAACCGATGACACTTCGTTACGGCGTTGCCCTGTGGGATGGGCATCGTTCTAATAGTGAGATTGAAACACTCTATCAGCTCTGGCTGCGACAAATCAAAAAATTTGCAAAATAAACCCTATAGGAGACTGCTATGGATAACGAAAAAACAAACACACGGCAAGGATTGACACGTCGGGGATTTTTGAAAACGACCGGGGCGGCGATGGCGCTGGGGCCGGCGCTGTATGTCAGCGGAGCGACTGCGGCGGAGTCGAACAGTCCCAATGAGCAGATTAATATTGGCTTGATCGGCTGCGGCGGACGGGGGAATAATCATCTGGATATGCTGACCTGGATGAAAAGCAGCGGCGACAATATCGCAGTGACGGCGGTGTGCGATATCTATAAACCGCGGCGGGAACGGACGGCCCAGCGGGTTAACGCCAAGATGTACACGGATTATCGGGATTTGCTGGCCGATAAGTCGATTGATATTGTCTGCATTGCAACGCCCGACCATCTTCACGGGCCGCAGGCGATTGCTGCAATCGAGGCGGGCAAGGATGTGTATTGTGAAAAGCCGGTCACGCACTGGCGGCAGTTCGAGATTACCAAAAAACTGGCCGAGGTGGTCGCGGCCAGTGACCGGGTGATTCAGGTAGGCACGCAGGCGATGAGCGATCCGGTCTGGCGGCAGATGAAAAAGCTGGTGAAGGACGGGCTGATTGGTCAGCCGCTGTATGCTGAGACGGGCTTTTTCCGGACTGGCGACTGGGGCGAGCGCGGGATGCCGGTGGAGGATCCCAATGCCAAGGCCGGGCCGGACCTGGACTGGGAGGCGTTTCTGGGCGATGCGCCGAAATGCGAGTTCAATGTGGATCGGTTTTTCCGGTGGAGGCTGTTTATGGATTATGCGGGCGGGCCGGTGACGGACCTGTATCCGCACAGCCTGACGCAGGTGATCGATATCATGGGGCTTGGTTTTCCGGAAAGCGTTGCGGCGCTGGGCGGCACGCATCGGCATCCGTACGAGCTGCGGGATGTGCCGGATACGTTCTCGCTGATTGCCCAGTATCCCGAGAAAGCGACGATTGTCGTGATGGGTACGCAGGGCAATGATTATAATGCCGGGCCGGGTCGCGGCGCCGGGCAGCGGTGTCCGGTCATTCGCGGCTGGGATGGCTCCCTGGTCATCCGTGACAACAAGGAAATCGAGTTTATCCCGATTCGGGAAAAGGGCGCCAAGGCCCCGCAGCGGATCGCTATCGAAGGCGGCGAGGACAATGTCGCCCACTGGCGGAATCTGATTGAATGCAGCAAGACGCACAACAAGCAGACCTTCAGCCCGATGGACCTGGCCTTCCGGACGCAGACGGTCCTGCAGATGGCGATGCAGTCGTTTTTGACGCGAAAGACGATTGGATTTGACGTGCAATCGAAGACAATGAAGGTATAATGCCGAGCAGGAAAAGCAGAGATAGATTGGAAATTTTACATTTTCTATTTTCTATTTTCCATTGAGACATCAGTTTAGAAAGTGGGGCCTGAGGATGTCGGACAAAGAGACGCTGTATCAGCAGCGATTGAAACGCTATACAACGGCGCTGCGCAAGGGCAAGCCGGACTGTGTGCCGATTCGCCCGTTCGTGGCCGAGTTCACCGCCAAGTATGCCTGCATGACCTGTCAGGAAGTCAGCTACGATTATCGCAGGGCCTTTGAGGCGGCGCTCAAGTGTGCGGCGGACTTCGACTGGGATGCGGTGGCAGCCAGCATGGTGTATGTCTGGACGGGCCTGACCCATGCGGTGGGGCTGAAGTATTACGGCGTACCGGGGATTGATATCCCTGCCGATACGGGATTTCAGTATCGCGAGCCGCCGGAGGATAATGCCTTCATGCGGTCCGATGAGTATGAACAGCTTATCGCCGACCCGACGGGCTTTCTGTTCAATGTCTGGCTGCCGCGGGTATCGGGGGATGTGTCTGCCGCGGGGCAGCCGGTGACCTTTCGCAGCAATCTGTCATTCCTCAAGGGCGGCATGGCGATGATGAGTTATTTTCATGCCTTCGGGCCGCAGATCGAACGGCTCCGCCGGGAATGCGGGACCGTGTCGGCAATCTCGGGGATTCTCAAGGCCCCGTTTGACATTCTGGCCGATAAACTTCGGGGATATCTGGGACTGGCGATGGATTTACACGAGCGTCCCGGAGAGGTCAAACGTGCCTGCGAGGCCCTGATGCCCCATTTGCTGCATGTGGCGCTGTCCAGTGCGGACCCCGCCCGACAGGTGCCGATCGGCCTCTGGATGCACCGCGGATGTGTGCCGTTTATCAGTCATGACCAGTTCAACTCCCTTTACTGGCCGACGCTCAAACCGATTATCGAGGAACTCTGGCGGCATGGACATCAGACGATGTTTTATGCCGAGGGCCGGTGGCTGGCTCATCTGGATGCCTTTCTGGAACTGCCCGAACAGAGCATCGTTTTTCATGCCGACCAGGATGATGTGTTTGCGGTACATAAAAAAATCGGGCACAAGTTCTGCATCTCCGGCGGGATTCCCAATTACCTGCTGGCCTACGAAAGCCCGCAGGCCGTGCGGGATTTCTGCAAGCGGGTGATTGACGAAGTGGCCTTTGATGGCGGATATATCTGCGATGCCAGCGCCATCATGCAGAACGAAGTCTCGATAGAAAATATTCGGGCCATGACGGATTATGTACGCGACTATGGGCAGTATTAGCATGGAAAGGACAAACCCGATGGATGAATCAAAACAGCCGACCCCAAAACCCGGCGTGTGTATTCCGTGGGAGGAAAAGAAAAAAGAACTGCCGCCGATTCAGGGCAATGAGGCTCAGTTCCGGCAGGTCTGGCAAGAGGTGGACGGGATGGCTTATACCTATATCTGGCATCTGCTGGTATCCTTCTAAAGATAGTGCTGGAAGCTGGCGGCTAAAGAGCTATCAGCCACCAGCTTCCAGCAACAACTTTATCACCGCGGCTATGTAGGGTAACCTAACCCAGCGAATACGCGCGGCATCAAAGCGGCCTGTGGCCGCCGCGGAATAACCATACCCGTTGGGTATAAAATAGCCGGGCGTGGAAACGCCCGGAAAGCAATCTCGCTTTTTCCAAAGCCCCAGCGGGGCGACATCCTCAACCATAACATCCCGAATCCAGAACGGATTACTCTGCCTCACTACGCTTACACGAATTTTCAAAATGGAAAATCGAAGATGGAAAATTGAAAATCTCTCCACGCTCCGCTCCATTGCACGCATTTGCAAAAAAACAGGACAAGACGCCGTTCCCGACGTCTCATCCTGTCTAAGACGGGTACAATATCTCGCTTTTACAGCGTATAAAGAATAACAGTATCCTGGTCCTTGATGAAAATCTGGTTGGCTGTCAGGACGGGATAAGTGTATGTCGGGGTTTCGGACACCTTGATCTGGGCGACGGTCTCAAGCCCTTTGTCGCTGGGCTTGTAAATCAGCATCTCGGCACTGCTGGGCAGGGCCAGCAAAACCGACCCCGCATCGACAATCGTCCCGAATCCGCCGCGATCCCGCGAAGTGGAATCCAGCCAGTCGGTCTTTCCGGTCCTGGCATCCAGACAGAACAGGTTGCCGCCGTTGGTCATCCCATACAGCTTGCCCTCGTGCAGCACCGGCGTATTATATTGCACGCCGACATCCGGATTGCTCCACAGCGGAGTGGGAGTAAAGGTATCGCCTTGTTTCTCGACCTTGACGGCAAAGGTGCCCCGCCCGGCGCCGGTATAGATAACCGTCTGCCCATCGACAATCGGCGTAGCGGCGTTATACGCCCGGCCCTGCGGCACAAACGGCAACTGCCACAGCAGTGTCCCATCCGCCAGCCCCACACCCACGATGCTCTTTTCGGTCAGGGTCACAACCTGTTTGACGCCTTCAACCGTCAGCAGGGCCGGAGAGCCATAGTCCGGCCCCTCGCCGGCCCATTTCCATTTCTCCTGCCCGTCGGCGAGATTGAACGCCATGATCGCCCCGTTGCCCTGTCCGCCCAGATGCGTGATAACCATGCCATCGACAATCAGCGGCGAAGTCGAGGTAAAAAACCGCGGGACAATCTTGGGAAAGGGGTCTTTTCGCCACTCCATCTTGCCGGTGTCGGCATTCAGACACGACAGGACTCCGCCGACCCCCAGTGTAACCACCTTGCCCTCGGCCACGGCCAGCGAACTTCTCGGGCCGGGATGCCGGGATGCAGCTCCGGTAACGGCCTGGGCGGCATACTGGTCTTTCCATAGCTCTTTGCCGGTATTGGCGTCCAGGCACAGCGTGACTTCATTCTCACCCTGGCGGGCAAAGACATAGAGTTTGCTGCCTACCAGCGCAGGGGTCGCATCGCCCGTGCCCACGGTGGCCTTCCATTTTTCCGTCAGCGTCTGCGGCCATTCTGCGGGGGCGGTAAACCCGGCCGCCTTGCCATCCCGATTAGGGCCTCGCCACTGGGGCCAATCCCCAGCCAGCACACAGCTTGCAAGCACAACAAACAGACAGAGACTTGTCGCAATGGGGAAACGATGTGAATGTGTCATAAGCGTGTCCTTCCACTTTTTCGATAAACACCCGTACGGAACTGCACCCACGGCAGCATCTGCGGCGGGCTTTATCCAAATACTCTACTCATCCAGTAGGAATAAGTCAATACCCTTGCCAAATCTAAATCAGGGTGGATAGGTTATTCCAGTCGTTTGGTAAAAAACCATCCGGCCAGAAACATCGTCAGGCCGCCGATAATCAGCAGCGGCCAGGTGTTGGTCCAGACATCATGAAAGGACATATCCTTGAGAAACAGGCCCTTGAGCGTGATGAGGAAGTATTTCAAAGGATTAAGATATGTTACCTTCTGGAGCCACAATGGCATATTTTCGACTGGGGCGGTGTAGCCGGACAGCGTCACAGCAGGCACCATGAAAATAAACGTCCCCAGGACCGCTTGCTGCTGGGTTTTGGATATTGCGGAAATAAATAGTCCCGTACCGACAGTGGCCATGATGAAAATAAACAACGCAAACAGCAGCAGCAAAAATGACCCTTTAAACGGAATGCCGAAGGCCGTAATTGCGACCGTCCAGATGAGCAGTCCTTCGGCGATGCCGATGATGACGGCCGGGATGGTCTTGCCGACCAGAATCTCCAGCGGCATCAGCGGCGAAACCAGAAGCTGGTCAAAGGTCCCCAGTTCGCGTTCCCGCGCCACTGACAGGGATGTGACCACCAGCGCAATCATCATCGCCAGAATCCCCACCAGCGACGGCAGTGTGAACCAGCGGTAGAGGAGGTTTTCGTTGAACCAGTTGCGTCCGTCAATCCGGATGGACGGCTGGGTCGTACCGCGAACCGCTTCGATTTCGTTCCCATAGGCGGTGATGATGGTGGTGATATAACCATTGACAATCTGAGCGGCATTCGAACGCCGTCCGTCAAGAATGACCTGCAGCCTGGCGGCACGGCCCGCCTCGATATCGCGGGAAAAATCCTGCGGGATGGAAATCGCGGCGATGGCCTTCTGCTGATCTATGGCCGGGCGAATCGCTTCATTGCGGTCCACAAAGGTGATGTCCGTGAAGGCGGGTGAGCCGGCCAGCCGATGGACAATTTCGGCGCCGTGGGAGCCGGTGTCCTGGTTATAAATGACCACGCTGATGTTTTTGACCTCCAGCGTCGCGGCAAAGGCAAACACCACCATCTGCATAATCGGCGGGACAATCAGGATAACGCGTCCCTTGGGGTCACGAAACATCGTCAGCAGTTCCTTGACAATCAGTGCAAAAATTCGTCCGGCAGAGGTTCTCATGCGTCCAGCCTCTTTTTGGTTTTGCGTGTAGTCAGGGCAAAGAAGACCATGCTGATGACCAGCATAGCCGCCATGCAATGAATCAGAAGCGGCCAGACATTGCCGGTCAGGAACAGCGTCTGAAGGCTGGTGACAAAATAGCGTACTGCGAAGACATGGGTCAGTAATTGAATCGGCCGGGGCATCGAATGAATCTCGAAGATAAAACCCGACAGCATCAGGGCAGGCAGAAAGGCCGCCATCAGCGCAATTTGCGAGGCGACAAACTGGTCCTTGGCAACCGAAGAAATCAGCAGCCCCTGACCCAGGGCTGCCAGCAGAAAGACCGACGTGGCCGCCAGCAGCGCCGGATACGTCCCGCGAAATGGCACATCATAGACCAGGGTACAGACCAGCGTGCACAGGGTCATCGAGCCGATGCCCATGACAAAATACGGGATAAGTTTTCCCAGCAGAATCTGGGTGATGGTGACAGGAGTGGCCATCATGCTTTCCATGGTGCCCCGTTCCCATTCGCGGGAAATCACCAGCGCCGTCAGCATCGTGCCGATGAGGGTCATGATGATGGCGATGGAGCCGGGCACGAGGAAATTGCGGCTTTTCAGTTCGGCATTGTACCAGAATCGCGGCAGGACGCGGATGGGCAAAGCGGCTGCCGACTGACCGCGGTCTTCGGCCTCGTGCTGCAGCCAGACCTGCACGACGCCAAACGTATAGTTCTGTACAAACGATGCAATATTCGGCTCGGCTCCGTCGGCGATGACCTGCAGATTGACCGCACCGGTTTGGAGGGCCATGTCGATGGAAAAATCCTGCGGGATAACCACAATGCCGCGGATGTGGCCGATGACCAGGTCGTGCTCGAATTCGCGCCGGTCCTGTCCGAGCCGGACTTCCAGAAACCGCGAGTTGGTAAACGCGCGGACCAGGCTGGCCGTGTCGGGCGTGTTATCCTCAACGACCAGGCCGATCCGGATTTTGTTGCTGTCGAGGTTGACGCCGTAGCCGAAGATAAACAGCAGAATCAGCGGCTGGAGAAAGGCTATCAGAAACGTGCTGGGATCCCGGAGGATCTGCCGCGTCTCTTTGCGGATGAGTGCCGTCAGCCGTCTCATGCTGTCTCCTGCAGTTGGTTTTCGAGATGACTGCGATGGACCAGCGTAACAAAGGCGTCTTCCAGCGTGGGATTCTGGAGCTGGTCGGACTGGACAAGCTTTTTCAGGTCGTCGGGTGTGCCGGTGGCGATGTTCTCGCCGCGGTAAATCAGACCGATGCGGTCGCAGTATTCGGCTTCATCCATAAAATGGGTGGTGACCATGACAGTGACACCCTTTTCAACCATGGCGTTGATGTGCGTCCAGAATTCCCGCCGCGTGATGGGATCGACGCCGGAAGTCGGCTCGTCAAGGAACAGCACATCCGGCTGGTGCATGACCGCACAGGCCAGCGCCAGCCGCTGCTTGAAGCCCAGCGGCAGCGTGCCGGCATTCATCTTCAAATGCTCCTTCAGGTCGAATATCTCGATCATCAGGTCGATCTGTTCCTTCTGGCGCCTGCCGGATAAACCATATAGGCCGGAGAAGAATCGCAGGTTCTGCACGACATTCAAATTGCCGTACAGTGAGAACTTCTGCGCCATATAGCCGATGCGGGAGCGGGCCTGCGAGGTGGCGGTCTTAAGGTCCAGCCCGGTCACAAAAGCCCTGCCTTCGGTCGGTTGGAGAAGGCCGCACATCATCTTGAAGGTGGTGGATTTGCCGGCGCCATTAGGCCCCAGAAGCCCGAAGATTTCCCCCCGGCGAATCTGGAAGGTATTGTTATGCACGGCGGTAAAATCGCCGAAACGTTTGGTCAAGCCCTGGACATCGATGACGGGTTTGTCCTGCAGAGGTTTTTCGCTGATTTGTTCGGCCAGTTTGGAATGGCCGCCGGGACCGCCGCCCAGGATATCAATGAACGCATCCTCAAACCACGGCTCCACGGCTGTCCACTGGCCTTCGTCCAGCAGCGGCTTGGGTTTGTCTTTAGCCATGACAATCCGGATATGCCGGCCCTGGACAACGCCATCGATGACGCCATCTTCTTTCAGCATGTTCATCAGCACTGTACGACGGCGCGATTCGTCGATGCCGCGAATCTGCCAGGTGCGTCCCGCGACACTGCCCAGCAGGTCGGCGGGCGGTCCGTCGTAGAGTTTTCGCCCCTCGTTGAGCAGAATCACCGAATCGCATTTCTCGGCTTCATCCAGGTACGATGTGGACCAGACCACCGCGATGCCGCCGGCCAGCAGCTCCTGCACCATCGCCCATAATTCCCGACGGGAGATGGGGTCAACCCCGACACTCGGCTCATCCAGCAAAAGCAGTTTGGGAGTGCCGATCAACGCACAGGCCAGTCCCAGCTTTTGTTTCATTCCTCCGGACAGCTTTCCCGCCAGACGTCTCTGAAAAGCTGTCAAGTCGGTAAAGTCAAGCAGCTTGTCAAATTTTTCTTTCCGCGCCGTTCCGGAGAGATACCGCAAGTCGGCATGAAAGTCGAGATTTTCGATGACGGTCAGGTCTTCATACAAACCGAATTTCTGCGGCATATAGCCGATGATTTCATGGATCGCCTCGGCCTGTGTCCTGGCATTGAATCCACCGACGGCAATCGTACCCGCCTCGGCATGAAGCAGGCCGACCATCAGACGAATCAGCGTGGTTTTGCCTGCGCCATCGGGTCCGACCAGCCCGGTGATGTGCCCCGGCAGGATGGACGTGGACACCCCATCGAGGGCGGGCTTGTCCATCCCCTTGAATCGTTTGGTCAATCCCTCAATGACAACCACAGGCTCCGTCATTGTCCGGCCTTCCCGTTTTCCATCGTAACGGTCACCGGCATCCCCTGGCGTAAGCTATGGTCAGGGCTATCAACGATGATACGCAGACGATAGACCAGGTTGGTCCGCAGTTGAGTGGTCTCGACATTCTTGGGCGTGAACTCTGCCTGCGGTGAGATAAAGCCAACCTGTCCTTCGTAACTGCCGCCGGAATCGGTGGTGATATGAGCTTTCTGGCCCGGATAAATCCGACCGAGATTGACTTCATCCACATACGTGCGTATCCAGACCGGATTATCAAGGGCCAGCGTATAAACCGGTGCGCCAACAGCTACGATGGAACCAGGCTCACACACCCGCGTCAGGATGGTGCCGTTATTGGGAGAACGAATCTCGGTGTCCTCAAGCTGGGTCTTAGCCTGCTCCAGGCGGGCCTTGGCGGTTTCCACACGAGCTGCAGCCTGATCCCGCGCGGCAATAGACGCATCAAAATCACTCTTGGATACGCCGCCGGTTTCGACCAGATCAACTCGGCGGGTGTAGTTCTTTTCCGCATTGACTAATACGGCTTCGGTCTGGGCCAGTTCCGCCTGAGCAATTGCCAGCGATTCCTCGTAGGGTGTTTTGTCCAGCACGGCCAGGATGGTCCCCTGTTCGACTTTGTCACCTTCTTCAAATCGCATCTGGGCAATGCGCCCGGCCACGCGAAAGCCCAGCGATACATCCCGAATATCCACGTTGCCATATAAAACCAGAGGCCCGCCTTGTGTTTGGGCTTGTCTATTCTGATAAACGTAGTAACCGACACCGGCAGCGGCAGCAAGAAAGATTAAAAGGACTATTTTCTTTATCATGATTGCGGTTCCCTTAAACGCAGGACTTTCAGACAATTTTCAATATTGCTCAATACGACTTTATGAATCAAATCAACATGCTCACGAGTAAGTTTGCTGACCCCCAGATGACGCAGAATACTCTCGCGGGCAATTAGAAATCCCAATATCTGCCCGATTAAGGCATGGCCGCGGATTTTGATTTCATCTCCATCGGGATCAAGGCCGGTATAGGCGGCAATCAAGTGCGTCATCATGTTTTGAATCGGTCGCATTTGCTTTTCATAGAAGATATCAAAGGCCGGCGTCGGGTTGGCCTGCTCCCGCACCATAATGCGCGCCCAGGTCTTCGGCTCGTCGGATTCCACAAACAAATGGGCCATGGTGGTGAACATCTTTTTCAATGCCACCCCAGCCTGCTCAGGCGTCAACGGCCCCTGTGCCACCAATTCCTGAAGTTGGCTTCGGACCTCCCCGGTGTGGACCGCAATCCGCTCGACAATGTATTCGACAACCGCCCTGTACAATCCCTCCTTGCTTCCGAAATAGTAGGGGATAGCGGACACATTCGCACCGGAATGCTTGGACAGCATCCGCGTACTGGTTCCCTTCAGCCCATATTCGCCGAAAAGCTCCAGTCCCGCCAGAATCAGGGCATACCGCGTCCCATCGCCACGCTTGGCAATGAGCTCCTTGTCAACTTTTTCAATCGCTTGTGCAACCATTGTTTAACCTTTTTGATAGGGACTCTGTATTTCTGTATTATAATTAAAACAATAGTTTTAGTCAAGCGATTGAATATGTTTGTTGATTCAATACCAATTGTGTCCAGATAGCACAAATTACGCTAACACTATCTTGCTATTCGCGAAAGATAGTGTTTTATTTCCCTACTTTTTGAGATTGAAAACCGGCATTATGATAAAGTGATATATCAGTTTTGATATTTAAGGAAATGGAATGCTATTGACAAAGTAAGTCTGTTTTTGTATTATAAAGAAAACATATAGAGTGAAGGATTGTTCATTTTGTCAAAAGGATTTACGAAAATATAAGCACAAAAAGACATATATTTACTTGATAATTTAATATTGATAGTCCACTGGACTTTAAGCGTTATTGTCGAAACCGCCAAATTTTTGTCACAAAACGCAGAGTGTCAGTGCCCCCGCTGGGGCATTGCTAATGCGTGTTTGTGACGGGCCTTGGCGGGCCTCGACAATGCACGATAAGCGATGCTCCTTTTTTGTGCGTTTTGTGAGGCGTACTTGCGGGGCGTAAAGGGCATCAAATAGGGAAGGGTTGGATATTTGATTGGAGAAAGGAAACGGTGTTGGATGAGGCAGCGATGTGACATTGCACGGGTTGTTTTCCTGGGGGCCTGTTTATTCATTGCCGCCGTCGGCAATGCAAGAGGAGAATGGACTACTGCAACGGAGCCTAATTATATAGCTCCTGCTGGACCTCCCGATGGTGAAACCATAACTTTTTCAGAGTATCCAGAAAATACGTATATTACAACACAGTATGGTTATCGTGGAATTGTTTTTGGTGGGGATGCCCCGTTTATTATCTCTGAGGGCAATCTTGAGCCGGAACCTTATCATGCCTTATCGGGTTCTCCGCGTTATACCGGAGCGATTGAAGGGTGGTTTGTAGATCCGGGCGACCCTAATATTCCGACAACGGTCAATGGTTTTTCTCTGGATGCCGGCTATTTTGATGAGATTGGCACCACGCGACTGACATGGTTTGATTCAGCAGGCCGAAAACTGGGTGAACAATTTAATTCAAAAATAGGCGTTGAGAAATTTACAGTTCATGATATAGGGATTGCACACTGGCGTATTGCCATGGCCACCAACGATACACAGGGATTCGTAATAGACAATGTGAAGATTGAAATACCCTCGACAATTTTGGTATCCAAACGGGATGATACCAACGGTCAGTGTCAGGATTTGTGGGCAGAATATAACTACACCATTACCTATCTTTATCCGGATGATTTGAATCACACACGGCAGCCGCTGACGGGGATAACACTGGTGGATTATCTGCCGCGCGAAGTGGATTACATGCCACCGTCTTCGCCGGATGGTAGCTATGATGTTTTCAATCATAAGATTATATGGAATTTAGGGACGATTTACCCGGGTATTCCGGGCACTTTTACTGTGACAGTGATGGTCAATGAGCAGTCAGAACCGAACGGGATATTAATCAATGAGGCGGAATTGCTGGATGCCGAGGGGAATGTATTGTGGACGGCGGTCTGTGAGACGAAGGTTTGTTGTTGGGGTGGGGATGTGATTTATGTGGATGATACGGCAACCGGGTACAACAATGGCACCAGTTGGGCCAATGCTTATACGGATTTGCAGGCTGCGATTGCGCGGGCGGAAAAGGGCTGCGGCAGTCAGATTTGGATCGCCAAAGGGACGTACAATCCGGGCGGGGATGTTACCGCCAGTTTTACGATTCCTGCGGGGGTGTCTGTGTATGGGGGCTTTGCAGGAACTGAGAGCGAACTCAATCAGAGAGATATTAAAGCCAATCCGACGATTTTGTCGGGTGATACCGGAATTTTTGATAATGGAACTTTGCGACGGAATACTACTGTCGTAACAATGGGGCACAACTCGTTGCTGGATTGTTTAACGGTAAGAAGTGGCAGAGAATATGGAGTATATGGAAGCGATATTGATATTTCTGTTTACAATTGCAGAGTAGAAAGCAATCTTTATAACGGTGTGTATGTCCTGAATGGGAATCTTGAAATAGTTCGCTCAGTAATCAACAATAATGGATATGACGGGATATATCTTTCAGGGAACTCAAGTTGTGCGACGATAGAAAATTGCATAATATCCAATAATTCAAGAAATGGTATCAACTGCTGGTATTCCACGCCGACGATTATCAACAGTGTGATTCATCATAATGGGTCAGATAGCAATGCCAGCAGCCTCTATTATGGGATTCGTTTGTTCCAGCCAGATAGCCGTCCTGTTCTGCGGAACAATACGATTGTCTGCAACACTCATGCGGGGATTTATTATGTCAACAATTCTTACGGCACCCTGCCTAAACCCCAGGTTAAAAACAGCATTGTCTGGCATAACGCTGAGGCCGAGGGGTTCGCTGATATTCAAGGACTCAACGATATTGTGCGTTCGTGTCTGACCGATCCCAACGACGTCTATGGAATCCATCCTCAGGCGGACGCAAATGGCAATCTCCGCTCGAATCCGAAGTTTGCCTACTCCGACTTATCTTTAGGCAATTTCCACTTGTCGGCTGATTCACCCTGTGTGAATGCAGGCGATCCCAATGAAACCGCAACGACCGAAGTGGATATGGATAAGCAGGCTCGCATTTCAGGTAATTCAGTAGAGATGGGGGCCGATGAAGTGGATTGTGAAGATGTATTCAATTCGCTCGATTGGGACGCGGATGGATTAGTCAATCTGAAAGAATTTGAAGCATTTTCCGCGGCGTGGCTGACGATTGATCCGAACCATCCTAATCTGCCGAATCCGGTGGAACCTAATGCGATTTTACACTGGAATCCGATGTGTGACTTGGACAGCGACCAAGATGTGGATATGGCGGATTTGATGGTGTTTATTCCGGAGTGGTGCTGGAAAGCCTGTTGGAGGTTTGATATTTCAGCCATGCAGCAGCAGGTTTCCGCCATGATGACACAAAGCAGTACGTTGTTTTCCGAGTCGTTAAGCATTACCTTCACAAATGCTCAAACCAAGAATGTTGAATCAGCAGAATCGACAGAAACTGAAACGACTCTTACACTGTCCTTGCTCAACCAGATTGATGGTCTGATTGAGACAGATCAAGAGAATGCTGAGACATGGCAGGAAATGAAATCCCTGCTGGAACAAAGCCTGCTGGAGACAGAAAATACGTGGATTAAGACGGCGGAGTTTTAATCCACGTGAAATTTGCATTATATATTTTATTCAAGAAAGGAAGGTTTCTATGAAAAGGTTTTGTGTGACACTATTGGCTATGGTTTTAGCTCTGCCTGCGTTGGCAGGATATGACTATACCATTACGGATGGTATGAATTTTGGAGATTTATCAATAACTAACAATCAGTCTATATTAATAAATGGTGGCGAAGGGCATCATTTGAATTTGTTTTATTATAGTTCCGCTATCATCAATAAGACAGAACCTCTAATCTCTGAAGGATATGGCGGAATATGGCAAATAATGGCAGGAGATTATACCAAAATAGAAGTTATTGGCGGAGAAATACATCATCTTGAAGTAACCGCTTTCGCTCAAGCCAAAATTAGTGGCGGACAAATAGAATTCTTGGGAAGTTCGCAGGGCGCTACGCAACAATTGAAATATATAGAACTTGTTTGTCAATCGGGATATGCATATAATTCCACGACTGGTTTTTTGAGTGGATTTTGGGGAGATGGTTCTGCTTTCAATATCAGACTTATCAATGTTACAGGCTATTCACCAACGATTGACAATATTAAATTTACTATCATCCCCGAACCGGCAACGATGCTGCTGCTTGCGGTGGGTGGGGTGCTGATTCGCAAAAAATGAGTTTTGCATATACTAAATATTTTCAATTCGACAGGAAACACTTGAACTGCAGGAAGCCATCATGTTTTTAGAGCAACTCTGGCTGGATGATCCTGCACTTCACGAAATGAATACAACTGAAAGCTGGAACTCTTTCATGCAGTCCTTGCAGGAAAGTCTTGTCGAATTGAAAACCAAAACAAACATAATCAATCTGTCGGAGGAAGTCCAATGAAAACGCTGGTAGCTATTCTTTTATTAATGTCTGCAACGCTAATTGCGGGATATGATTTTGAGATTAAAGAGGGAGACTGGTTTGGGGCGCAGACGCTGACCGGAACCCAGTCCATGCTTGTTACGGGAGGGGGAGGGGATGCCTTGACCCTCTTTGACCACGGTCGGGCTGACATTCAAAATACAAGCCCACTTGTGGAAGGGTATGGCGGTATCTGGCAGATTATGGCAATAGGTTATTCTCATCTTGCAATTACGGGAGGTGAAATCCACCGTTTAACCATTGGCACTTATGCCACGGCTCATATCTCTGGCGGGCAGATTGACCAAATACGGAGTTCTTATTTTGGCCCCGATGCCAGTCGTATTACGCTAACCTGTAATCCGGGTTATCTGCTGTCATATACAAATGGCGTTGTGACGGGCATTTCTGGTACATGGTGGGATGGGTCAGATTTTAACATCCAGCTTGTTAATCCTGCCGGCAGTTCAACAGTCTTCAGCAATATGACCATCATTCCCGAACCGGCCACGATGCTGCTGCTGGGATTGGGCGGCGTTTTCCTTCGTCGTCGTCAGTAAACTCCTTGGGCTTAAGTCTCTCTTAAGTAGCCTGCCGGGCAAACCTTAATTCCGACCCCCGGCAGGCTTTTTTTGTCTTAATTGTCGTACATTTCACAAACAATATTTATCATTACTTGCCGTGAATTTCGAATATTCCCTACATATCTAAATTCTGTACTCCATTTGTCCAGATAGCACAAATTACGCTAACACTATCTTGCTATTCGTCAAAAAAATAAAATTTTTTTTCTCCTTATCCCGCCTGGACTTAAAAAATCTCACGCCCTGCGATATTTCGATTTTTCGAACAAAAATTGCAAAACCGTCCCCTATACGGAGGCACATGAAAATTTAAAAAGTGAATAAACAAAAACACAAAAGGAAGGAACTAACCATGGCATTCGATTTTACCCTCTTCGGCCCCGGCCGACTCAGCGAAGAATTCGTCCAGTGGCTCATCACCGAACAGTGGCCCGACCAGGACAACCACTACGCCCGGCTCTGGGATTACTACCAGAACCCCACCACGCCCATTGCGACCGCCGTCGCCAAACAGTCCGAATCCGCACGTTCCTATATTCAGGCACAGGAAATGGGCCTGCCCTCGCGCATCACCGGCGTCGTGTACTCCGACCGCGACGGTATCCTCGCCGGCAGCGTCCTGCCCGACATCCAGCGCAAGGAAGTCGTCATCGAAAACGACATCGCCTGGCGCATCAACGCCATGGTCGATTTTCTCTTCGGAAAAGAAATCAGAATAATCAGCCGCTCCCCCGATGCTGCTCGACGCAGAGACATTGAACAGATTCTCAAGGCTGTGTTCGATGCCAACGGCGGGATCGGCTTGTTTCAGGATATGGCAGTGCTCGGCGGCGTCTATGGGTTTGTCGATTGTATCGTCAGACCAGGTCCCGCCATCCTTGCACGTCTTGCCGGCTCACCGCCGATTGATTCGAGTTCTTTGTTAAGCAATGGGGTTCAATCCGTCCTGCATCACGCAGAGACCATCGACCTGGAACTCATCGACGCTCCCCGAGCATTGCCTGTCCTCGATGAAAATGACTGCCGGAAAATCCGGTATTACATACAGCATTTCTATCAGGCCAAAAACGACATCGCCAACGACAGCCAATCGCTGCCGCCATTTTTCCGCGACACCGCCTCGCGCCGTCAGACCGTCGCCGTCACTGAAGTCATCGGTCCCGACGGCTGGCAGCGCTACGAAGACGGCAACCGCATCGCCCAGTCCGTCAATCCGATGGGCTTCGTGCCGGTCGTGCATATCCAGAATATCGCCCAGCCGCTGTTCTATGAAGGAATCAGCGACGTCGCCCAGTTGGTCGCCCTGCAGGACGAACTCAACACCCGCCTCAGCGACCGGGCCAGCCGGCTGACCATGCAGGCCTTCAAGATGTACCTGGTCAAAGGCATCGACGACGTCACCGACAAACCCATCGCCCCCGGCCGGATGTGGTGCACCGATAACCCCGACGCCTCCATCGAGGCCTTCGGCGGCGACCAGACTATGCCCAGCGAAAATATGCACATCGCCGAAATCCGCGAAGCGATGGATAAAATCTCCGGCGTTACGCCTGTCGTCGCCGGCGTCCTCAAAAACAAACTCGGCAACCTCACCAGCGGCGTCGCATTGAAGCTGACCTTCATGGGCACCCTTGCCCGCACCGCCCGCAAGCAATTCACCTACGGCCGCGGCATCCGCCAGATCGGACAAATGGTCCTCGACATCCTCGACAAAGCGGGCCTCTACCATACCGACCCGCAGGATCGCATCCTCGATATCGAGTTTCCAAACCCGCTGCCCGAAGACGAACTGGACAAACTCCAGCAGGCACAGCTTAAATCGCAGTTGCCCGACATCCCCGACCATAGCGAACAGAAAGTGCAATAGAAACTAAACGTTATACCATAATGAAGGAGATGAACATGACAGACAATGACCCCAAAACCCAGGCGGCAGACCAGGAGCTAAGCGACACCCGCCGCAAACTCGAAGAAACCGAATTGCTTCGTTGGCAATTGGAGCAGACCCTCACACAGGTCCGCGCCCAACAGCGGCTGCGCGACAAACTTACCGCCGCCGGCGTCGCGGATATGGAAGCGGCCATCCTGCTTGCCGAGCAGCGTCTGACGCAGAACAAAGACGCAAAACCCGAGCAGGTCATCGACCAGCTCAAACGCGAGAAGCCGTATCTGTTTACCCCGCTGGTCGCGCCGCAGGCGATGCAGCCTACCCGTGGCAAAAAAGACAAGCCCGGCCCCGCGCAGCAGAACACAAAGCCCGCCTCCGCCGACCGCAGACAACTGATGCTGTATATGAAAACACGCAGAAAATAAAAAATAATTCAAACAACCATTAATTATTGAAAGGAGCGTTTATGTCGTTTACCGGAAAATCAACCTATACTGCGGGCGCCAGCCTGCCCGAACTGGCCGAAGACGTATCGGATATCATCGGGATCGTTTCGCCCTATGAAACCCCGCTGCTCGATGCCCTCGGCGATTCGCTGCGGTCGGCCGCCTCAACCTGGCACCAGTGGCTGGAAGACGAACTGCTGCCCAACAAGGACACAGTGCGCGACGATGGCATCGTGAATCCGGCAGCCTGCACTGCGTTCAATGTGAATAATCCCGGCCGCTTCCGCGTCGGCGACCAGATTCAAATCGACGGCTCGTACGAACTGATGCTGGTCACCGCCATCACCGGCAGCGCCCTGACCGTGGTTCGCGGCTATGCGGGCACCACCCCCGAAGATGTGGAAGACGAACAGGTCATCAACATCCTCGGCAACGCCGCCCTCGAAGGCGCCGACAAACCCGCGGCGCGGTTTACCCATCGCGTTCGCAAAAGCAACTTCACGCAAATCTTTACCGCCGCCGTCGAAGTCAGCGGCTCGGACCTGGCGGCCAATCAGCTCGGCCTGGCCGATGAAATGGATTACCAGAAACAGGAACGCCTCCGCGAACTGCTGCGCGACCTCGAAAACACCGTCATCAACGGCGGCCAGGCGACCGTCAATCCGCAGGGCGCACCCGCGGTACGCCGCACGATGCGCGGCATCATCCAGCACCTGACCACCAGCGTCTTTACCGCCGGGGCAGGGGATTTCCCCGCCGGGCTGGATCTGGACGAGGCCAAGATCAATTACGCCCTCCGCAAAATCTGGGAGACCAGCAGCGGCAATATCGACCTGATCGTCGTCAACGGCTGCCAGAAACGCCGCATCAATTCGTTCCTGACCGCGCAGCGCAGTTACGGCCCCGACGACACCGCCTACCGCGACATGGTCAGCGTGTACCAGTCCGACTTCGGCGTCTGCCGGATCGTCACGACCCGCTGGATGCCGCAGGATGCGGTGCTGCTGCTCGATTCATCGCGGATTGCCGTGATGCCGCTGGCCGGACGCAGCTTCCACTTCAAGCCGCTGGCCTCCTCCGGCGACTACGAGTGCGGAGAACTCATCGGCGAGTACACGCTGGAACTCAAAAACGAAGCCGCCCACGGCCTCATCAAAGGCCTGAATAAGACGTAAAAACAGCCTCCAGCTTCCAGCCCTAAGCAAATAGCTGCACCGATGCTGATGTTAAACGCTGAAAGCCGGTTGCTGGTAGCTGGCGGCTCTCAAACATCTTTGACAAGTTCATAGGGTGAAAAAGCGTTACCTATGTCATTCTCAGGGCAAAGTTGCCGACCCTGAGAATGACATAGTCCCGTCGCGGCCGGAAAGGGGAGACGAATCCCCAATCCCGCGGCGGCGGTTTTCTTCTATTTGACAATTCCCGGCAAATAAGATATGATGCCAGTCTTGTGAAATGAAGGAATTGTTGAATTTTATCCAGGGGTCAAACGATGGGACAAAAGGACAAGGCAAAAGAACAGCGGATAAGAGGCTACCGCGAGGCAAGCAGAAATATGCTCTTATGGTGCAAAAGGGAAGGGCATAGTATTTCATGAAAAAAATTAAAGATATAATAAAATATCAAAGATTTCAAAGAAAACGGTCGCGCAAAGAGCAGAGAAAAAGAAATTGCCATAAGCTTTGGAGGAAACAAAGAAATCGGCATGAACAAGGGATTTCAAGGGAGGCAGTATATAGAAGTAATAGAGATCGAAGCATAAGATGGCAATATAAAAATATTGTATACGCTCCAAGCATTTTCAATTTTATCGGCAATACTGAAGAAGTTGTAAAGTTTATTCAACAAATTGAAGAAGTATATCAGAGAAAGAGGAAGGTTTTTGTTGAATTGAAGAATGTAAAAGAAATTGATTACGGAGCTATAGTGACTTTGCTCTCAATTATGGTTAAATTTAGGTCTAGTAATATTAAATTTAATGGTAGTTTTCCTCGTGATCACAAGATAGCCGAATTACTCATTAATAGTGGTTTTTTTGAAAATTTAAGCAATGTTTTTAAAGAGGAAGATAGATATGAGATTTCGAAAAGAAAATCAGATGGAATACATACCCATGCAATGAAAAATGTTGATTCGCAATTAGGTGCAAGGATAATTCAAGCTGCATCGGCCACTGTCTGGGGGGAGGAGAGGAGATGTCAAGGAATTCAGCGGACACTTCTTGAATTAATGCAAAATACAAATAATCATGCAGAAATAGGCAAAGAGGGCGAAAAACATTGGTGGTTGTCAGTTAATCATGTTAAAAGAGAGAGAAAAGTATGTTTTTCGTTTGTAGACTTTGGAGTTGGGATATTTAAAAGTTTACAGAATAAACCAGAGAACAGCAAATGGTACAATTGGGCTACTAAAATTGCGGACAGAATCAGATACGGAGATAACAAAGATATTCTCAAGCTAATGTTGAATGGAGAATTTCATCAGACAGTAACAGGCAAACATTATCGTGGAAAGGGATTGCCTGGAATTGCAGAGGTACAAAAAAGGAATCAAATTACAAATCTTAGAATAGTAACAAATGATGTATCTTGTTGGTTTGATAATTCGGAATATAAAAAGATGGATTCGTCTTTTAATGGAACATTTGTTTATTGGGAGTTGAATGAGACAAATGGAAACTGTAAAGAAAATTAAAATTGTTATTGCTAAAGAATTTAGCAAAACACCTGGGCCAAGACACATTAAAGAAGGCGAACATTCAGGGGAAATGTTTCGTCAAGATATTCTATTACCAAGGCTTAAAGAGGCAATAAGTGGGAATGTGAAGCTATGGATTGATTTTGATGGTACGGCCGGATATGGGACATCCTTCTTAGAGGAAGCCTTTGGGGGCTTAATTAGAAAAGAAGGATATACATATGATACACTCTCTAAAATTCTTGAGTTTAAGTCCGATGAAGAAGAATATCTCAAAGAAGATATTGATATATATATGAAGGAGGCTCAAGATGAAAAAAAGAAATAAGCTATGGAGAATGGGTTGGATAGCCTTATTTATTTTGATATTTATAATAGGTATTTTGGTTGGTAAGCTAATCAGTGTGCCTGGAATTAGTGTTGCCAAAGAAATCAATCCACTTCATGGGATTTCTATATTATGTTCTGTATTTATTGCTATTTATATCGCGTTAATCTTGGACAAGCATAAAGAATGCAAAAAAAATCAAAAGGAATTGATTCTCAGGCGCGTAGAAGATTTGCATTCTCAAATAAATTCTGTTAATGGTAAATTAGATAACAATCCCGTAAGTTATTACGACGCTACTTCGATAACAAAAACACTATGGACTTTATTCGAATCCGTTAGGAAATTAATTTGTATATCGAATATTAGCTTAAAAAGTGATTATGAGAAGTCTTTTAAAGAAAAGCATAGGGACTTAAAAGACTTGATGACCAACACTCCAATTATTCCTGAAGAAATCAATGATCCACCAATTAAGATATTGTCCCTATTTCCGTTGAAATTCCTTTTTTGCAGTCAAGGTAAGCCTTACTTTACGCCACATCTGTTTTCTTGTCAATCTCCTGATTTAATGCTTTTTGAAGCAAGGGTATTTGGCGAT
>Ga0228536_1001056_pt1 | contig 33199 bp, 28 predicted proteins | sample SJ1Smetagenome_FD_168611 | JGI IMG/M metagenome (GOLD analysis project Ga0228536, IMG submission 168611) | Enriched culture of PCE-dechlorinating microbial communities from Ithaca, New York, USA - SJ1.S | ecosystem: Engineered > Modeled > Simulated communities (microbial... > Unclassified...
AAATTTTCTGAAGGTAATTTTCCTCCAATGCTTTCAGGATTGAAGTCGTAAAAAATTTTCAGATAACTGTAAATTTCATCCTCGATGGCAAAGGCAGCTACGTAATTGATACTGCACAGCAAAATTGACTTTTTGGCCACATTTGTTTCCGGTAAAATGCCATGTTTAACCAGTAAAACGGCAGCTTCTTCCGGATGTTGAGTAACATAATTGCAACTGGCACGATAAGCATTACATATTTCCTTTATAATCTGAGGATTATTCCGTTCCAATTTTTCATTGACTAAAAAAGCAGTTTGTACGAATATATCTCTATCTTTTTCATTTAGATACTCTTCGCATGACAATTTTTCTACGATATGAATGGTAGAATCCTGTTCCAAAAGTTTACTTACCAAAGGTTCGGAAATAACGGCTATATTGGTTTTCTTTAAACGAAGCGCTTGGGAAAGTTCAAAATTTCCCGTAAAACGATAATCAATAAAAACTTTTTCTATTCCTTTTTTCTGGATCAATTTTTGAAACAGGATATCGGCTGTAGTGCCCTGACCAAAAATGCTTACTTTTCTGTTTTGCAAATCGTTTAAAGTTTTTACTTCAGGCAAGTTCGACAAAATATACAAAGTTCCCCACACGGGGCAGGCTATCATTTTATATTTAATGCCCTTGTTGAAAAGATTGGCCGCCATATTGGTTGGTAAAATGGCAAAGTCCACTTTGTTTTGCATCATGAGGGCTTGAATTTGCTGTGGGTCGGATTTCACAATATATTCCACTTTTTTCCCTTCAATTGACACGGAATCGTCCATCATTTTTATAAAACTGACAACTGAAGGACCTTCCGGGATGGCAATGCTGATTTTATCGGAAGCTGTTTTATTGGAACAGGAAAGGGAAAAAAGAGTTATGAGAATAAATAAAAATATTTGTAATCTCTTCATATATTTAAGGATTTCCATGACTGACAGCATACAAATTGAAATTTTTATAAAGGAAAGGCAAAGATATGCTTTTTATGTAAATTTTGAGCCCAAAGGGTTGGGAAATCATTAAATTAATTATATTTGCACTCAATTTATTAAATAATTGAAACGAAAGATTATGTCACTGGTAGAAATTTTGTTTTATTTGATTTTATTTTTTATAGTAGGTGATTTTATTTTGGAGCGTTATTTGTCTTTTTTGAATTTTCAATATTCCAAAAATGAACTTCCCGATAATTTAAAAGATATTTATGACGCCGACAAATACGGTAAACAGCAAGAATATTTTCGATCCAATATACGTTTCGGAACCATTTCTTCCACCATTAACTTTATTTTAATATTAATTTTTTTCTGTTTAGGCGGATTTGGTTGGCTAGATACGCTTCTGCGCCGAATAACCGAGCATCCCATTTTATTGCCGTTGTTGTATTTCGGAGTGCTTTTTGTTGCAGAAACACTTATCAGTATTCCTTTTCAGTGGTACGATACTTTTGTTATAGAACAGAAATTCGGATTTAATAAGGTAACACCAAAGCTCTTTGTTCAGGATCATTTAAAGGAATTTGCTTTAAGTGTATTTTTGGGAGGCATTTTATTAGGCGCAATAGTTTGGATATATCAATTAACTCCAAAGTATTTCTGGTTGATTGCTTGGTCGGTTGTTACCTTGTTTAGTTTGTTCATGTCCATGTTTTATTCACAAATCATTGTACCTATTTTCAACAAGCAAAAGCCGCTTGAAGAAGGAGAATTACGCGATGAGATAGAAAAATTTGCAACCAAAGCCGGATTCAAATTGGACAATATTTATATTATCGACAGTTCAAAACGTTCGACAAAAGCAAATGCTTATTTCACCGGTTTGGGAAACAAAAAAAGAGTAGTGCTTTACGATACTTTGCTCGACAAGCTTACTTCTGAAGAAATAGTAGCTGTTTTGGCGCATGAAATTGGTCATTATAAAAAGAAACACACACTTTATCAATTTCTGATTTCTCTTCCGGAAAGTCTTTTACTATTTTTCCTATTGGGATTGATACTGAAAAGTGATGTTTTTGCTCAAGTTTTGGGTGGAACAACTGCTTCCTTTCATTTGAACGTCATTGCTTTTGGCCTTTTATATACACCTGTTTCGCTGTTGTTGAGTATTTGTACCAATATTTTATCCAGAAAATTCGAATATCAGGCTGATGCTTTTGCTGCAAATTTTGGCTGGGCAAAGCAGCTGCAGAGTGGTTTAAAAAAGCTGGCTGCCACTTCACTTAGCAATTTGATGCCTCATCCTTTGTATGCTTTTTTTCATTATTCACATCCTACTTTATATCAAAGGCTAACAAAGTTATCGGATGCTCAATAATTTTAAATTTGAATTTTTTATCAAAATGAATAAATTTCGAAATTTTAATTAATATACTTAAAATCAATACGTTATGGAGAATAAAGTTTTCTTTTTGGTACCTGTTTCTGCTGTATTGGCATTATTTTTTGCGTGGTATTTTTTTCATCAGATGAAAAAAGAAAGTGAAGGTACCATTAGTATGCAAAAAATAGCAAAATATGTGCGGGAAGGTGCAATGGCCTATTTAAAACAACAATACAAAGTAGTAGGCATTGTATTTCTTATAATAACTATAATTTTTTCCTTTATGGCCTATTATTTGAAAATACAAAATCCGTGGGTGCCATTTGCTTTTCTGACAGGAGGATTTTTTTCGGGCTTAGCCGGATTTATAGGAATGCGAACAGCTACTTATGCTTCTGCCCGTACTGCTAATGCTGCTCAGCAAAGTTTGAATGCCGGACTGAGACTTGCATTTCGTTCCGGAGCCGTTATGGGATTGGTTGTTGTTGGGCTCGGATTATTGGATATTTCCATTTGGTTTTATGTTTTGCAGTTTGTTATTGGTGCATTGGATAATGCTACAAATTTGACTATAGCTTCCGATTCTTCCATGAAACTGATTATTATCACTACTACTACTTTAACTTTTGGAATGGGAGCTTCTACACAGGCTTTGTTTGCACGTGTTGGGGGTGGAATTTTTACTAAAGCTGCTGATGTGGGAGCCGATTTAGTGGGAAAAGTGGAAGAAAATATTCCGGAAGACGATCCTCGAAATCCTGCCACCATTGCCGATAATGTGGGTGATAATGTAGGCGATGTAGCCGGTATGGGGGCCGATTTGTACGAATCATATTGTGGATCGATACTTTCTACTGCTGCTTTAGGAGCTGTGGCTTTTGCGGCAAAAGGAACAGCAGTTCAATTTAATGGCGTAATTGCGCCCATGATTATTGCAGCCGTTGGAATTATTCTATCAATTATTGGAATATTTATGGTAAAATCCAAAGAAGATGCTTCTCAAAAGCAATTGTTAAGCTCTTTAAGTCGTGGAATCAATTTCAGCGCCATTTTCATTGCCATATTTTCATTTTTTATTTTGAAATATTTGAATATACCTAATTATTTGGGCATTTGGGGATCGATGCTGGCTGGACTTTTTGGAGGTGTTGCCATTGGAAAAATAACCGAATATTTCACTTCGGCAGGTTTTAAACCAACACAGCGAATTTCTGAATCGTCAAAAACCGGACCTGCTACGGTAATTATTGCCGGTATCGGAACAGGAATGATTTCGACTGCTTTTCCGGTTTTGGTGGTGGGTATTTCTATAATTTTGTCCTATCTGTTTGCTTCGGGTTTCGATTTTTCCAATATCAGCATGGGATTGTATGGAATTGCCATTTCGGCTGTAGGAATGCTTTCTACGTTGGGAATCACGCTGGCTTCTGATGCTTATGGCCCTATTGCCGATAATGCCGGAGGAAATGCAGAAATGAGCGGATTGGCTCCTGAAGTTAGAAGACGCACGGATGCACTGGACGCTTTGGGAAATACTACAGCTGCCACAGGAAAGGGATTTGCCATTGGTTCTGCCGCCCTTACGGCTTTGGCATTGATGGCTTCTTATTTGGAAGAAATCAAAATTGCCATTGCTCGTATTCCCGAAAAAACAGAATTATTTTTCAATGCCATGCAGACCGATATTCATCAAGCTTCTATTCCACAATTAATAGAATATTTCCAAATTAATTTGATGAATCCTCGAGTTTTAGTTGGAGCATTTATTGGTGCAATGTCTGCATTTTTGTTTTGTGGACTGACAATGAATGCAGTCGGACGTGCCGCTCAAAAAATGGTTCAAGAAGTTCGTCGCCAATTTCGCGAAATTGCCGGTATCATGGAAGGCAAAGCTGAACCCGACTATGCTCGATGTGTAGCCATCTCTACAAAAGGAGCGCAAAAGGAAATGTTGCTTCCTTCCTTGTTGGCAATCATTATTCCTATTCTTACCGGCGTGATATTTGGCGTTTCGGGTGTCATGGGATTGTTGCTGGGAAGTGTTTCTACCGGTTTCATTCTGGCAATTTTTATGGCCAATTCCGGTGGCGCATGGGACAATGCCAAAAAATATATAGAAGAAGGAAATTTGGGCGGTAAAGGTTCGGAAAATCACAAAGCCGCAGTGGTTGGGGATACAGTTGGAGATCCTTTTAAGGATACTTCAGGCCCTTCCTTGAATATTTTAATAAAACTCATGAGCATGGTTTCTATCGTAATGGCAGGTCTCACTGTAGCATGGAGCCTTTTGTAATTGTTTTTTAACGAATTATTTTAAAAATCCCGGCTCAAAAATTTAAAAAGTCGGGATTTTTTGTGTTTTGGTAATAATAAATGAAAAAAATCAAATAATAAAATCGGTTTTTCATTGAGTTTCCCGTTTTTTTTTTCTAATTTTCGTCGAAATTTTATAAACCTAAAAAAATTTATTTGAATGACAAAACGTGCAAAATATTCATGGATTTACTGGCTGGTTATCATGTTTTTGTTTATTTTGATGGATTGGCTTATTTTTCCGACCACACAAGGGAACAGGGAATTAAGCTATAACGAGTTTGTTGATTCGGTACGAAATGGCAAAGTGGAGAGAATTATTTTTTTACAGGATAAAATAGTTGGAGAATTCAAATCGGATACCAACCATATTTCCTCAATGACACAAGCTCCCACTGCCCCGTGGAGAATCAGAATTCCTGATTTGGAAGAACAAGTACAAAAGCAATTTGTTGTCAGCAGAATTCCAAATATGAATGAAGAATATCTCATTAATGATTTGTTGGCGGCAAAAGTTAATTTTAAAGGTCATTTTCAAGACAATACTGTTTTAAACTTTTTTCTCAACTGGATTTTACCCTTTGTGTTATTTATGCTGTTATGGGGATATTTTTTCAGAAAAATGGGCAACAAAAACCCCATGCTCGAAATTGGAAGAAACAAAGCACAAATTCAGGCAGAAAAACCTGCAAATCCAATAACTTTTAAAGACGTAGCAGGGATTGACGAAGCCGTTGAAGAGGTAAAAGAGTTGGTTGATTTTCTGAAAAACCCTTCAAAATATACACGTTTGGGCGGAAAATTACCAAAAGGAGTCCTGCTGGTTGGCCCTCCGGGAACAGGAAAAACCTTGTTGGCTAAAGCAGTAGCAGGCGAAGCGGATGTTCCATTTTTTAGTCTGAGCGGTTCCGATTTTGTCGAAATGTTTGTAGGGGTTGGGGCTGCCCGAGTTAGAGATTTGTTCAATCAGGCAAAGGCTCATGCACCCTGTATTATTTTTATTGATGAAATTGACGCTATCGGTAAAAGCAGAGCTCACTCGGGATATTATGCGGGCGGTTATGATGAACGGGAAAATACGCTGAATCAACTTTTGGTTGAAATGGATGGATTTGATGCCAGTTCCGGAGTAATTATCATGGGAGCCACAAATCGGCCAGATGTGCTGGATCCGGCATTGTTGCGCCCAGGACGTTTTGATCGACAGGTATTGGTCGATAAACCCGACATGAATGGGAGAGAAGCAATTTTTAAAGTACATACAAAAAATATTAAATTGGCTTCGGATGTCGATTTAAAGAGATTAGCTGCACAAACGCCCGGATTTGCAGGCGCCGAAATTGCCAACGTTTGTAATGAAGCCGCAATTTTAGCTGTACGAAACAATCGTGATGAAGTTACCATGATGGATTTTGAAGCCGCTATTGAGCGTGTAATTGCCGGTTTGGAGAAAAAGAATAAACTTATAAACGAAAAGGAACGAAAAATTGTAGCTTATCATGAAAGTGGCCATGCTATTGTCGGATACTTCACTCCGGGAGCAGACGAGGTTCAGAAAGTTTCAATAGTTCCAAGAGGTATAGGAGCTTTGGGATATACCATGCAAATGCCTTTGGAAGACAGATATCTACTCTCTGAAAGTGAATTGATAGGAAAAATAAAAGGACTTTTGGGCGGAAGAGCTGCTGAAGAATTGATTTTTGGTGAAGTGTCAACCGGCGCTTCCAACGATTTGGAAAGAGCTACTCAATTGGCTCGAAACATGATTACAGTTTATGGAATGAGTAAAAAATTGCCTAATATTTCTCTCGTAAATCAGTCAACTACCGGTTTTTTGGGTGGCGGACCCGGCATCGAACGACGTTCTGAATATGTTGAAAAAATGATTGATGAAGAAATGACCGAAATCATTCGTTCATGTTATGATAATGCAAAAAAATTATTGTCAGAAAAAAAAGATTTATTGGAGAAAATGGCCATCACACTTTTAGAAAAAGAAGTTTTGAGTTATAATGAAATAAAGGAAATTTTGGGAGAGAAAAATTAGCATTAAACATATAGCTTTTTTTTTAAAATATATTGATAAACAGCAGGTTGAAGAAAATCTTTTACTTCTTTACCTTGTTTAATGTTTTGGCGAATTTCCGTTGAAGAAATATTGTATTGTGGACCTTCCAACCATTTCATTTGAGGATAGATTTTGGCAATTTCTTCTTTGTCGAATCCGGGACGCGGATAAACCAACACGGGATATTCATCGAGAATTTGCTTAAAGTTTTTCCACTGATCAAAGACTTTTGCGTTATCGCTACCAATGAGCAGGTAAAAATCGTTTTCAGGGTATTTGGAAGAAAAAGCATGCAGACTGTCAATGGTATATGCAGGTTTAGGCATAGAAAATTCGAGGTCGGAAACTTTTAATTTCGGGTTGTCCTGAATGGCTATTTTTACCATTTCCAAGCGAAGATTTTCGTCCAGCAAATCATTTTCCTTTTTTAACGGATTGCGAGGAGAAACAACAAACCAAACTTCATCAACCACTTGATGATCAAGAAGAAATTCGGCCAGTTTTTGGTGTCCGAGATGAAAAGGATTGAAAGAACCAAAATATAATCCAACTTTTTTCATTTTGCAGGAAAACTTATTTTTCCAAAAATTTGCGAACAACTTCTTCGGTTGCTTTTTTAGCTTTTTCCAAGTCGTCATTCACAATTACTACATCAAATTTTGGAGCGAAACTCATTTCAAATTCAGCTTTTTCAAGTCGTTTGGCAATCATTTCGGGAGGATCGGTACCTCGAATCGTCAGACGATTTTTTAATTCTTCCAAACTTGGGGGAGCAATAAAGATGGCCAATGCCCTGCCATTGTATTGTTTTTTAATATTAAGACCTCCAAGCACATCCACATCGAAAATGATATTTTTCCCCTTCGCTGCAATGCGATCAATTTCGCTTCGCAAAGTTCCATAATAACATCCCGGATAAACTTCTTCGTATTCCAAAAATTCGTTTTGCGCTATCTTTTTCTGAAATTCTTCTTTAGAAAGAAAATAATAATCTTTCCCGTTCTGTTCGCTTCCGCGCGGTGGACGACTGGTAGCTGACACTGAAAATTCCAGATCAAAAGGACGTGTCAGAAGGTATTGAACCAGCGTGCTTTTGCCTGTGCCTGATGGTGCGGATAAAATAATTAATTTTCCGGACATGAAGAAAGTGAAATTTTAAGCGTAGTACAATTGTTTTACCTTATAATAAAAGAAATTTATCAAATTAAAGGACATTCAATACTTGTTCCTTCATTTGTTCCAGTTCGTCTTTCATTTCCACCACAATTTTTTGAATTTCACTGTGATTGGCTTTGGCTCCAAGCGTATTGATTTCACGACCAATTTCCTGAGCAATAAAACCGAGTTTCTTGCCCGCCGATGGTTCCAGTTTCATGGTTTCGAGGAAATAATTCAGATGATTTCGCAAACGAACTTTTTCTTCATTAATATCGAGCTTCTCAATGTAATAAATCAATTCCTGCTCTAAACGATTTTGATCATAATCTACCTTATCAGAAAGTGCTTGCAGATTGTCTTTGAGTCTGGAACGTATTTTTTCTATTCTTTCTGCTTCGTAAGGTGAAATTTTTTCCAATAAATCGCCAATATTTGTAATTTTTGAGATAAAAACGTTTTCCAAAGATTTTCCCTCCTGAATACGGAAAGAAATAACCTGTTCTATTGCTTTGTCAATACTCTTCTTAAGTGCTTGCCATTCATTTTCTTCCAATTCGATGTTATCGGTTTTCATTACATCCGGCAATCGAAGCAAAATATCAAACCAATTTGTTGGCTCAGGCAATTCAAGATTCTGTGATAAAGATTTGATTTGCTGCATGTAAGATAAAAAAACAGATGGATTGATTTGATTAGCAACATCTTTACCTGAGTTATCCATGTAAATAGCCACATCAATTTTTCCGCGTTCCAATTTTTGAAGAATTTCGGTTCTGATTTCGAGTTCTTTATTTCGGTATGCAGCCGCTATTTTCAAAGAAAGATCCAGTTGTTTGCTGTTGAGTGATTTAATTTCTACGACAATTTTTTTCCCTTCATATTCACAGGTAGCTTTGCCGAAACCTGTCATGGATTGTATCATAGTATTTTGTAAAAAGTGATTTTTGCAATTGTTTATGTTACCGAAATTCAAATTTCCGGTTTTTTTATTCGCTTTTAAGCAATTCTTTGGCGTTGCCCAATGCAACTTCCGTAACATTTTCACCGCTGAGCATTTGCGCAACTTCCCAAATTCGTTCTTCCCTATCGAGCAAGTTAATATGAGTTTGTGTAGTTTTTCCGGAATCGTCTTTAAAAACACGATAATGTTGGTTCCCTTTGGCAGCAATTTGAGGTAAATGTGTGATAGCAATTACCTGCATGTTTTTACTCATTTCTTTCATAATTTCAGCCATTCGGTGAGCAATCTCGCCGGAAACGCCCGTATCGATTTCGTCAAAAATAATGGTAGGCAAACCGGCTCGATGTGCCATTAAAGATTTGATGGAGAGCATTAAACGTGAAACCTCACCTCCCGAAGCGATTTGAGCAACAGGCTGCAACGATTGATTTTTGTTGGCCGAAAAAAGAAATTGAACCATGTCTTTCCCTGTTTCCGAAAATTCGGCAACATCCGTAATTTCAACTTTGAACTGAATGTTAGGCATTCCCAAACGTGAAAGCTGCTCTTTTAAAAATTTTTCTATCGGTTCAACGGCATTCAACCGACTTTTTGTCAATAATTCGGCTTGTTGTTGAACATTTTTATGAGCTTCGGCAATTGTTTTCTTCAAGGCGTCGATTTCTTCATCAAAAGATTCGATGTGCTGCAATTCTTCTTTTAAATTTTCTTTCAGCGATAATAATTCGGAAATAGAACTCAGTTTAAATTTCTTTTCCAACGTATAAATTTCATTCAATCTTTGCTCGACCCATTCCAATCTATCAGGCTGAAAATCAATATTTTCCTCTAAACTTGTTATTTCCTGAGCTATATCTTTCAATTCGATATAAACCGACTCTAAACGTTTATGCCAATTCTCTCCTTCCGAAATGTAATTTTTTATTCGTCCTATAGCGTCGATAACTTCTTTAAGCAAAACAAGACTTTTTTGTTCATCGGTAAGTAAAAAAACTGCTTTTTGCAATTCCTGTTTAATTTCTTCCGTGTGGCTCAATGTTTCCAGTTCCATTTCAAGGTCATCTTGCTCGTTTTCCGACAAATGGGCTTCTTCCAACTGTTGAAACTGAAATTTTAAATAATCGAGCTCAGACAATTGTTTATCGGCAGTTTTCTGCAATTGGGAAAGCTGTGTTTGCAGGTTTTTCCATTGACTATAGTATTGTTGATATTGCTTGAGAATCGAAGCATTTTGTGCCATGTTGTCAACCACTTGCAATTGATACTGGTCGTCTGAAAGCAATAAATTTTCGTGTTGAGAATGTATATCGATCAATTTGGCGCTGAGTTCACGTAAAAGCTGTAAACTTACAGGCGTATCATTGATAAAAGCTCTTGATTTTCCCGATGCTGTTATTTCACGACGGATAATGCACTGTTCAGGATGAAAATCCAATTCGTTTATTTCAAAAAAATGTTCCAAACGATAATCCCGAATATCAAATTCGGCTTCAACTATAGCTTTTTCTTCTCCTTCCTTGATAAAACGACTTTCAGCCCGCTGTCCGAGTATTAACGAAAGCGCACCGATTATGATGGATTTTCCAGCACCGGTTTCGCCTGTAATAACTGAAAAGCCGGAATTAAAACCGATATTAATTTCGGAAATCAATGCGTAATTGCTGATATGAAGCGTCTTAAGCATAAATATGTGGTAGTCAGAAAAAGTATTTATTTTTTATTTAAAATCTGTTCGTATTTTTGTGTCTGTGTGGGGTTTACATCCGACAGAATTTCTACGACCAATGCTTTTTCCTTGTCAGTTCCTTTAGAAAAAATATTGATCAATTCATCCGTTTTGGCATCCAAAAATGTGGAAATTATTACTGCCGATGGGCGGGCACGATTGGCTTCGCGCAACACGGAAATTCCTTGAGCAATTCGGGCACGGGCATTAACCGGATTATTAGCCATTTCGTCCAATCCCAGACGATGATATTCGTAGAAATAATTCCGAAAATTTTTGAAAGCTTCATCAGTCAAATTATTTGCCAAAGCATAACGATTTCGGCTGCTTTCAAAAGCTCGCCATCCGGGTAAATTACTTCCCTGAGCAGAATTAACTATATTTTCTGCAGCTTGAAAAAATGGTGTTCCTCCCAACCTTGAAAACGAATCCATGTCGTAGCCGATAACGATATAGGCATAATAAGCCAATACCGCAGTGAGATTGGAACTAATGGATGCCTCGTTCCATTCCAACGGCTCAAACTCCTTGTATGAGAACGTAAAATCGTTGTCTTTGAAATTGAAAAGTGTTGTGTTATAATTCGAATTGTAAACCGGACGACGCGACTGTACCTGAATTTCAGCAGTAAAATTATCTCCATCAACCGATTTTACAATGATATTCATTGAACATTCAATTCGTTCGTTGGTTAAAAAAGTCATTTCCGTCCACTTGCGGTTGTTCACAAATTCGGAAACCGATTTCTGCAAAGTGTTGAAAACAGATTTGTTTGTTCCTTGTACCTGATCGGAATTAATGCTAATATTGCAGTTTAATTCCTGAGAATACGCATAAAAGGAAAAACAAAATGATAAGAAAATCAGAACAGCAAACGTTTTTTTCATCGATTCAAAATTTTTACCAGCTCATTAACTATATCTTCCGCCACTTCTTTTTTTGGCTTTAAATCAAAGGAAAGAATTTTGCCGGTATTATGCAAAATGGTAATTTTATTGGTATCGTAGCCAAATCCGGCTTTTTCGTCACGAAGAGAATTGAGTACAATAAAATCCAGATTTTTATTTTTCAACTTCAATTGTGCATTTTCAATTTCATTGGAAGTTTCGAGAGCAAAACCTACTAAAAATTGTTTTTCGGTTTTTATTTTGCCGAGTGTAGCAGCAATATCCGGAGTCGGTTTTAGTTCTATGGTCAACCGATCGCCCTTACGTTTTATCTTGTCTTCGGCAGTAGCCATCGGTGTAAAATCTGCTACTGCAGCACTTAATATGGCACCATCCATTTCGGGAAACTTTTCCGTAACAGCGTCGAACATTTCCTGAGCGGATGAAACTTTAATGAGTTGAATATTTTTATGGTGCAAACTTAATTGAACAGGCCCTGCAATCATCCAAACTTCAGCTCCATGAGCAGCACATGATTCAGCCAACGCAAAACCCATTTTTCCGGATGAGAAATTTCCAATAAAACGAACCGGATCTATTTTTTCATACGTTGGACCGGCAGTAATCAGAATTTTTTTCCCCGCAAGTTGTTTAGGTGTAAAATAATCGTCAAGAAAATGAACAATATTTTCGGGTTCTTCCATTCTCCCCTTCCCTTCCAGACCACTTGCCAATTCACCAAATGAAGGTTCTATAACCAGGTTTCCATACGAACGAAGAATTTGCAAGTTGCGCTGTGTAGCAGGATGAGCAAACATATCCAAATCCATAGCAGGAGCTAAAAAGACAGGACACTTGGCCGAAAGATAAGTAGTCAAAAGCAAATTATCAGCAATGCCGGCTGCCATTTTAGCCAATGAATTGGCTGTTGCCGGTGCAATTAAATATGCATCGGCCCACAAGCCCAAATCCACATGGCTGTTCCATTGACCATTTGTTGGATCGAAAAAATCGGTCAATACCGGATTTTTGGAAAGTGCAGCAAGTGTCAAGGGTGTAATAAATTCTTTTGCCGAAGCCGACATAACCACTTTTACTTCAGCTCCCTGCTTCACCAGTAAACGAACTATCGTGGCAGACTTATAAGCAGCAATTCCACCCGTAATGCCCAAAATGATTTTTTTATCCTGCAGCATATCAACCTTTATTATGGATGAATTATATCCTGCAAATTTACAAGATAATTTTCAATTTTCCTGTAATACTTCAAAAAACATAATACTGATAGTGTTACCCACTTTTTATTCATTTAATCCCAAATTGTCCATTAGCATCATCAGGTAGAAAAATCGAATTGAAAATTGGTTGATTTTTCCCAGAGTTTCCTTATCCAAGCCCTCCTGTTCATTTGAAGAGCCATTTTCACGATAACTTTATTGGAGTGTTCTTCAATATATGCCGGAATTGCAAGCATTTTATATCGCAAGGTGGATAATCTGTTTCGTACTTTGTCGTTGATAATAACCTGTTTGAACAAGCTCATAAAGTTGTAGGCAATGGTCATTAACAACAAACATGCTTCAGTCCCATCAAAACCATCTTGATTCATTTTGTCCAATCCATAATCGTATTTGAGTTCTTTTATCCTGTTTTCGCAGTTAGCACGACCTCTATATAATCGCCAAACATCGGGTGCAGAAAGTTTTAATGTAGTAACGTAGCAGGTATATCGATAACCATTCAGTTCGTAATCGTCCTCGAACAGGCTCAATTGTTTACCTACCGCTTTGGGACATTTCGCTATTTTTTGACGTACAGCTATCATTCGTCTGCCTTTGATCCAGTCTTGTGCCTTATATTCGAATTCGGCAATTTCAATACCATTTTCTATTTGTAACCAAGTGTGTTGAGCAGCAATTTTTCGTTGTATGCTAACGTACATCGGAACAGTCACGATATAATCAATAGCGACATCTTCCTGCTCCAGATAATCAAATATAGTCTTATCGTAAAATCCACTATCTAACCGTAATAACCCTATTTTCTTACTTGAAAAGAAAGAAAGCGTTTCTTCTAAAAAAGCCTTGAAATTGTTCGCTGTATGGGCATTGCCCGAGCGCAGCCAAAAATTTGCAACCATTTCTATTTCTGAGACAAATGCAATGATAGGATGTTGCGATTTTCGACCCGGCTTATGTTTGTTATAGCCTTTTTTTGCACCTTCTTGCTCTCCATACCGAGTAATGACCGAAGAGTCAATATCCAACGTAAAATTGTCAAACTTCAAATTATCAAAGAACCAACGATAAAGACCTCCGAAAACCAGATAGGTAGTAGCCATGTCGAACTTCTCAAAATAACGCTGAAATGCTTTATGTTCAGGCATTTTATCCCAGCCAAACATGCGTTGAATGCTTCTATCCATACGTGTTATATCCAAATGCGAAAACCGATTGGCGCCACACCATACTCCTGCCATGAACTGAACAAACAACTGAATGGGCGAATAACCGCGATTCGAACCTTGTAAGGGCAAGGGCAAATCCTCCAATTTTTTTATAAAACCTGATTGGGTCAACAACTGTTTCAGAATCGCTAAACCTCCATAAGCAGTTATTTCATTATCTACGAACTCTAATTCCATAAGCTTGCATTATATAACGAAAATTATACGCAAATTTAATGAATTAATGCAATACAATATCTTGTAAATAAATAATTTATAAGCATATTTTTCTATTGGTGTCCATTAGAAAATACTGACTAAAAAAAATAATCCTAATATCATATTGTTCTAATGGACAATTTGGGTTAATATTCTTTTATGTTTTGAGTAATTATTTAGATTTTTCCTGCATAAATATACCTGTTTAATCGAATAATTGTTAAATAATGGCATTAATAAGGATATTTATTAGTTATTTATTCGTGATTTTGGAATAAATTTCGTATATTTGCAAAATATTCTTATAAATATACTAAAAATATTTGAGTAGAGAATCAGTTTGGTTTCATATAAGACATTCGTTTTCATCAGAATATAATTTATTTTTTAAAGGTCTGATGGAACCCACATGTCTGAATATTATATTCATTTGTGTTTGTGTATGAAATACATGTGGGTTTCATCAGAAAAGTAATTACAAACAAATACTTATATATTAAAATTTTATGAAAAACAAACGAAACCGCTTAAAAATTATTTCCGACATTCTTCGTTCAAATGTGGTTGGCAGCCAGGAAGAATTGTTGAAATTACTGAAGGAACAGCAGTGCGAAATTACGCAAGCAACTCTGTCGCGCGACCTGAAAGTGTTGAAAGTGGCAAAAACTCCGCTTTCCAATGGGACATACAAATACGTGTTGCCTTCGTACAACAAGCCCCTGCCACCACCTTCGGCCAATACGCTGAATGGTTCGTTGGCCAATGGAGTGATTCTAAGTTTGGAATTTTCGCAGCAACTGGCCGTATTGAAGACGAAACCGGGATATGCCAGCGCGATAGCTTGGGATATTGACAACAAAGCATCGGATTACATTTTGGGAACCATAGCCGGCGACGATACCATTTTGGTAGTGCCGCGTGAAGGAGTGGAGCGGGAAGTAGTCGTAGAGATTATGAACGATATTTTTGGCGAGCCAAAAGCAGTTTGATTTTTTTGATAGATGAAATTCGTAGATAAAAATTTATAAATGAAGAAGATAGGAGGAATCCAAAAAAATTATGGAAAATAACTTTAGCATGGATGAGATTACTGTTCAGGTTGCCGATGAAAGTTACATCAAATATGTGGATACCATATTGAAAACCATCGAAGAAGCGGCAAAAATCAGAGGAACAGGCATTGCTCGTCGTTCACCTGAATATATTGAGCAAAAAATGAAGGAAGGTAAAGCCATTATTGCACTTCATGGGGAAGAATTTGCCGGTTTTTGCTACATTGAAACTTGGAGCGACAAAAAATTTGTAGCCAATTCCGGTTTGATTGTGGTGGAAAAATTCAGAGGACATGGATTGGCCAAAAGAATTAAGCAGAAAGCTTTTGAACTTTCGCGCGAACGTTATCCCGACGCCAAGATTTTTGGTCTTACTACAGGATTGGCTGTGATGAAAATCAATTCCGAATTGGGTTACAAACCGGTAACTTTCTCTGAACTTACAAATGATGAAGCTTTTTGGGCCGGTTGCCAAAGCTGTGTAAACTATGATATTCTGCAACGAACCGGACGAAAATATTGCCTTTGTACCGGCATGTTGTTTGACCCTGCTGCTGAACAAAAAAAATCTTCAACCCCGACATCGGAAAAAGAAGAAAAATAATCCCTTTTAAAATCGAATTAAATGGGTTTTAAATCCCGTTTAAAAAAGAAAAAAATCAGAAAATCAATAAAAAAATAAGATATTCAAAGAAAAATGAAAAAAAAAGTTGTTTTAGCCTTTAGTGGTGGATTGGATACTTCGTTTTGCGTAAAGTATCTTTCGGAAGAAAAAGGATTTGATGTATATACCGCTGTTGCCAATACAGGCGGATTTAGTGATGCCGATTTGCAAAGCATCGAGAAGAGAGCTTATCAGCTGGGAGCAGTAAAACATGTGGTGCTCGATGTAAACAAAGATTATTACGAAAAATGTATTCGATACATGGTTTTCGGCAATGTGTTAAGAAATGGAACCTATCCAATTTCAGTGAGTTCGGAGCGTACTTTTCAGGCCATAGCCATAATTAATTATGCCAAAGAAATTGGAGCCAATTACGTGGCACATGGCAGTACAGGAGCCGGCAACGATCAGGTTCGTTTCGATTTGACTTTCAGTGTACTGGCACCGGAAATAAAAATTCTGACACCTATTCGTGATCTTGCCTTGAGTCGCGAATACGAAATCAATTATTTAAGACAACACGGATTTGAAGCCGATTTCAAAAAAATGGAATATTCCATCAACAAAGGATTGTGGGGCACAAGCATTGGCGGAAAGGAAACTCTGAAATCGGATCAGACGCTGCCGGAAGAAGCTTATCCGAGCAAAGTGGAAAAACAGGGCGAAGAAATTCTCACTATCGAATTTGAAGAGGGAGAAATTTGCGGAGTGAATGGCCAAAAAAATTCCGATAAAATTGCATTAATCAATTTGGTTGAAAAAATTGGTTCTCAATACGGCATTGGTCGCGATATGCATGTGGGCGATACCATTATCGGCATCAAAGGACGGGTAGCTTTTGAAGCTGCAGCACCCATGCTTATTATCAATGCTCATAAATTGCTCGAAAAACATGTGTTGACCAAATGGCAGCAATACTGGAAAGAACAGTTGGGAAACTGGTACGGCATGTTTTTACACGAAGCCCAATATCTCGAACCGGTCATGCGCAACATGGAAAAATTTCTTGAAAGTTCACAGCAAAACGTTACGGGAACCGTTATTTTGAAACTTCGGCCTTATTGCTTTACTTTGGTAGGCGTTGACAGTCCCTTCGACATGATGAAAACCGATATGGGAGAATATGGCGAAGTGAATAAAGGCTGGACAGCCGACGATGTAAAGGGATTTACCAAAATACTTTCCAATCAGTTGAAAATCTATTACACATTGCAGAACAAAAATCAGCAGTAAAATTTTCGTACTGAAATTAAAATTTTTTAACCTCTGTCGGGATCTTCTTCGGCAGAGGTTTTTTTATTCCATTCCTCTTGTTTTTAACAAGCTATCCACCTATTTTCTTCATGGAACATTCATTTCGTCTTCACTTATAAGTTATTGGTATTTAACAATTATGAAACAGCATTACATTTCTTTTGCCATATAAAAATTAAAAACCAACCTTTATGCTTAATAAAACATTCCTTTTTATTTTAATGGTATTACAGATAATTACTGAACCACTTGAAAATAAATCTATTGAAAGTGAGATTATCCCTAGTCAGTCGGAAAAATTGAGGATATTAAGTTGGAATATCTATATGCTTCCGGTCGTTAGCCTTTTCAATGGAAATACCAAGAGAGCGAAACTAATTGCTGAAAAACTACATAATTCTGATTATCAGATTATTGTATTTCAGGAAGCATTCAGTAGTGCATCCAGAAGCATTATATCCAAACAATTAAAAGATACTTATCCTTATCAATATGGCCCGGCAAATAAAAAACATCCTCCATTGAAAACGAACAGTGGTCTTTGGGTGGTAAGTAAAATTCCGTTGGAAGAGCTTGATGAAATTAGATACAATGTTAGCGAAGGTTATGATAAAATTGCAAGAAAAGGGGCGGCCATTTTTCAGGGACAATTTAACGGTGTAGAATTTCAATTAATAACCACGCACCTGCAAGCTGATGCAGCTCCGGAAATTCGTGAAAAACAATGTATTGAAATTATGGATAAATTATTGAATAAATATTACCAACCCCATATTCCTCAAATTATCTGCGGTGATTTCAATATTGAAATGGACAATAAAAAAGATTATCCAGTAATGTTACAAACCCTTGATGCAACCAATGGTGAGATAACCGGAGACAAGACTACTTATGACGAGGTTTTCAATACATTGGGTCGAAAAAGAGAAGGTAAAAGGAAAACGATTGACTATGTATTGATTCGAAACGAACAATGGATAAAAGAAATTAAACGTCGCGTAAATACATTTTATGAAGAAAGTAGCCGCTATATTGGACACCTTTCTGATCATTATGCACTGGAAGCCGAACTCGTCTTTGTTGAAAGCAATGTGAATCAAATGTCTATTAGCCATCGGTAAATATTTTCTTAATACCTACGCTCCCACCCGATTGCATTGTGTCTTTTACAAACAAAAAATACAGAGGAACTTCTTCAGTTACAAAAAATAAAGGAGAGTGAATTTGTTACCCGCAAGAACCGCTAATAAAAGCAGATATAGGAAGTTGCAGAATATGGCCATCCAAATATAAAAAATAAATTTGCCTGCGTAGAAAATTTAACGACAGAAAACTTTTATTTAATTTAATGGAACAAACAGAAAACGATTATTGCATAAAAGTTTAATTTTCCCCTTTCGAATCAATCCAATACATAGTTTTCCATATCTTTTAAAATTTTTTTCATTTTATCGTACAGAGGTTTCCCATCGTCGGAATGTATGATAAAATCGGAAAAGGGAATTTTTTCGGTATCGGGCAATTGTTTTGAGATGCGAGCTCTGACCCTTTCCGGATCAATTCCATCACGTTTTACCACCCTTCTTATTCTTACATCTTCGGATGCTGTCATTAATATCACCTTGTCAACCATATCAATAAATCCACTTTCGAACAAAATGGCAGATTCCATAAACAGAAATTTTTCTGTTATGTATTGTCCGACCCATTTTAAAAAATCTTCTCTGACAAAAGGGTGGACAATTTTGTTCAGTTGATCGAGTAAATCACGGTTCTGAAAAACAATATCGGCAACTTTTTTGCGATCTAATCCACTCTCGGTGTAAATATCTTCTCCAAATAATTCTCTAATTTTTTCTCGAATTACCGGATGTTCATTTTGTAGTTTTTTGGCCTCCTTGTCACAATCATACACCTGATAACCTTCAGCACGCAACTTGTTGGAAAGCGTCGATTTTCCACTTCCAATACCTCCTGTAATGCCTACGATAAGCGGACGATTCATAAAAAAAGACTTAATAATAAACTAATAGGACTTGCAAGGAAAAAAATTCCTTTATTCAAAAAAAAAACGATAAATGATTTTACCAACAAGAATGATTGGATTTAGAAATAGAGTTATGCAAATATAGGCAAAATTTTTGAGAAAAACTACTTCTGAATATTGACCATGCAAAAAAGAAACTTTGATTTGTTTTTTATACGTAAATTCAAGTAATTAATGCAACTTTTTCAGGGGAAATAAAAGGTAAAGAAAAATTATTTTTCAAGACAAAGGAGAAAAAAGAACATTTCCCCTTTGCCCTGATGGAATAAATGCTTTACTTTGGTCTCTTCCCCTTAAAAAGTTACAAAGATGAAACATTTAACCGTAGGACAAAGGTACGAAATCTGGGCAATGATGCAACAAGGATTGAAACAAAAAGAAATAGCATTGGCTATTGGGAAAGATAAATCGGTTGTATCACGCGAGCTAAAGCGTAATTGCGATAATCGAAACAGGGAATACCGAGCAGATTTAGCACAACGTAAATACGAAAGCAGGCAGAAGAATAAACGTAAACGTATACGTTTTACAGAAGAAGTAAAACAATATGTAGATGAATGCCTTGCAAAGGATTACAGTCCTGAACAAATCAGCGGAAGAGCTGCTGTGGAAAGCAGGGAATGTGTCAGCCATGAACGTATTTACCAATATGTATGGAAGGATAAAAAAGCAGGTGGAGATCTTTATACTCACCTCAGGCATAAGGGACGCAGATATCGAAAACGTGGAAACGCTAAAGACAGTAGAGGAATTATTAAAGACAGAGTCGACATCAGTCAAAGACCGGAAATTGTAGATCAGAAACAAAGGTTGGGAGATTTGGAAATCGATACCATGATAGGGCAAAATCACAAGGGAGCTTTGTTAACAATCAACGACAGAGTAAGTAGTTATGTCATGATTGAAAAACTCAATGGCAAGGATGCCAAAGAACTTGCCCTGAAAGTCATAGAACGATTGTCTTCCTATAAGAAAAGGATTCATACGATCACCTCCGATAACGGTAAGGAGTTTGCAGAACATAAAATGATCAGCTCGGAATTGAAGGTGGATTTCTTTTTTGCCAAACCCTATCATTCATGGGAAAGAGGAGCTAATGAAAATACAAATGGACTGATTCGTCAGTATTTTCCTAAAAAAACTTCTTTTGAAAATCTTTCTGATCAGGATATAAAGCGAGTAGAAGATATTTTGAACAACAGACCAAGAAAAAAATTAAATTTCTTAACACCAAATGAATTTTTATTACGAAATTTGTATAACCAAAAAGTTGCATTTGTGACTTGAATTCAGCAACGAAAAGTTATAAACAATGTAAAAAATTGAAATATTCAAAAAACCAAAATTTAATACTTTCTGCTCAATTCGGACGCTAAGTTGAACGTAACCATCAAAATTTTTTGAAGAAAAAGTCGTAACTTTGCATTTTTATTTCTCCTGACCGCAAAAATACTATCCGGAGACTTTTTAATACAGCAAAAATTTATTGATAATCAAACATTAACTCAAAAAAATAATGGAAAATTTTTAAAATCTTCCATTCAAAAAACAAATAAACATGTCGAAAAAAACAAATAGAAATACCAGCACGCGAATTCCGCGTAAACAATTGATAAACGCCATCAGCGATATTTTCAACCAGCATCCGCGCGAAACATACAATTACCGACAAATAGCCAAAATGCTGAATATTGAAAATCAATCGCAGCAACAATACATCCGACAACTGCTCGAGGAATTGGCAGATGAAGAATTTGTTACGGAAATTTCGAAAGGACGTTTCAAAGCCAATTTCCCTAATGGAAACAGCATAATCGGAACCATTGACCGACAAGGCGTTAAAACTTATGTGATTCCCGACGATGGCGGAGAAATGATTTTTATACCCGAACGCAAAACCAACCATGCCCTGCTTAACGATAAGGTAAAAGTTGTTCTGTATGCTCGGCGAAAAGGCCAACAGCAGGAAGGAGAAGTGGTGGAAGTTTTGCAACGCGCACAGGATACGTTTGTCGGTACTTTACAGGTTTCTGAAAATTTTGCCTTTCTGGTGGTGGACAACCGCATCATGACCAGTGATATTTTTATCCCCAGAAACAAACTCAACGGTGGAAAAAACGGTCAAAAAGCTGTGGTAAAACTGATGGAATGGCAACCCGATCTGAAAAGTCCCGTAGGCGAAGTAATAGATGTCTTGGGAGATAAAGGCAACAATAATACCGAAATGCACGCCATTCTGGCCGAATTTGGGTTGCCGTACAGATATCCGGTTGAAGAAGAAAAAGCAGCCGAAAAAATTGACGACGGAATTACACCCGAAGAAATAGCAAAAAGACGCGACATGAGAAAGGTAACCACTTTTACCATCGATCCGCGCAATGCCAAAGACTTTGATGATGCACTTTCCATCAGAAAACTCAATAATGGACTTTGGGAAATTGGCGTTCACATCGCCGATGTAACTCATTACGTTCAGCCCAGAACCATTATTGACCGTGAAGCAGAAAAAAGAGCCACTTCTATCTATTTGGTAGACAGAACGATACCTATGTTACCCGAACACTTGTCTAACGGAATTTGTTCGCTTCGTCCCAATGAAGACAAACTGACTTTTTCCGTTGTTTTTCAAATTGATGAAAATGCAGATGTAAAAGGCTACGAAATTGTTCATACCGTAATCAATAGTAATCGTCGATTTACCTACGAGGAAGTTCAGGAAATCATCGAAAGTGGAAAAGGTGATTATTCAGCAGAAATTCTTCAGTTGAACAAAATGGCACAAATTCTTCGTAAAAGACGTTTCGAGAACGGAGCCATTGCTTTTGAACGTACCGAAGTTCAATTTGAAATCGACAAAAAAGGACGACCCATTTCGGTTTTTTTTAAAGAGCAAAAGGAATCCCATCAATTGATCGAAGAATTTATGCTGCTGGCCAACCGTACTGTAGCCACACACATTGGCAAGCCGGCAAAAGGTAGTAAAGCTAAAACCTTTGTCTATCGTGTCCATGAAGTTCCAAGCCCTGATAAATTACGCGATTTGTCTGCTTTTGTTAAAAAATTTGGCTATCATTTCAAAACTTCCGGTAAACAAACCTCAGTTTCAAAGGGAATCAACAAATTGTTGGATGAAGTTCAGGGGAAAAAAGAACAAAATCTGATAGAAACGCTGGCTATCCGCTCCATGTCCAAAGCAGTTTATTCAACCAACAATGTCGGTCATTATGGCCTTGCTTTCGATTACTATACCCATTTCACTTCTCCCATTCGCCGTTATCCCGACATGATGGTGCATCGTCTGCTCGACAGATATTTGGCCAACGGGAAAAGTGTCAATGCAGAAGAATGGGAAGAATATTGCCTCCACAGCTCAGACATGGAGCAATTGGCAGCCAAAGCCGAACGCACTTCCATCAAATACAAACAGGTGGAATTTATGTCTGAAAGAATCGGACAAATCTACGATGGGATCATATCCGGCATAACCGAATGGGGAATTTACGTAGAAATAATTGAAAACAAATGTGAAGGAATGATTCCTATTCGCGATTTGGACGACGATTATTACATTTTTGACGAAAAAAACTACTGTCTTACCGGAAAACGCTACCATAAACGCTACCGCTTGGGAGACGAAATTAAAATTCGAGTTGCCAAAGCCAATCTCGACAAAAGAGAGCTCGATTTTGCATTGGCTGGTAACTTTGGAAAATGACACAAAAGAAAAATCATTCAGGAGAAAAAGATTTTTAATCAAGTTTATCCGACAAACTTTTAATTATGTCGATATTTATACTTGTAATTCCTATTTTTAGAAGTTCTCATTTTTTATAATTATTTTGAATTAATTTTAGTTTTTGTTTGTTTTTCGTAAATTTATTTTATACTTTTACGCCTTTAAACAGCCGACAATTAAAATTCGGTAATTAATTCAACTAAAATTTAAAAGATTATGAAAAATTTGAATTTATTTTTTTTGGCAGCCATTTCTCTGGCACTTGGAGCTTGTTCTTCCAATAGTAATTCTCCTGAAGCAGTAGCAGAAAAATTTAACAAGGCTATTTATACGGCCGATTTCAATGCAGCCAAAGCCTTATGTACCGACGACAGCAAGCAGGCAGTAGATTTAATTGCTTCTTTTGTTTCCGAAAAAGCAGGTGATATGAAAAAAGCAAATGTTAAATACGAAACAAAATCGGTCAATTTATCCGAAGATGGAAATTCGGCAGATGTTGAGGGTGTTGTGTTAAACGCTTACGATTTGCAGAACGATAAAATAGCCGATTCAACCGATACAAAAGTTCATTTGGTTAAAGAAAACGGCAAGTGGCTGGTAGATTACAAGCTCAAATAATTTGCTTTCTTTTGTTGTCGTGTTTTCAATTTTTGCCGGAGAGTTGCCATTCTCCGACAAAAATTGAAAATTCAGATACTTATATTACCAATTATCTTCGTAGCGGCGACATAATTTTACGAAAAAGTTACGGGCTTGTCAGCAACATAATAGCGGCTAAATTGAACGATACGATTGACGTTTCGCATTGTGGCATTATTTATATTGATGCCAATCATACCGTGTACGTTATTCATTCCCTTTCAAAAGCAGTTTCGGAAAAAAATGGCATGCAAAGTTGCACGCTTAAAAAATTTATGGCCGACAGTCGTATTGAAACGGTACAGGTTGTCAGGTTCAAAAAAGATTCCGCTCAAATTATTGGCAAATGGGCTCACTATTATCTTTTAAAACAAATCCCTTTTGACAATAATTACGATTTAAAAGATTCTTCTGCATTTTTCTGTACAGAACTTCCCATTCACATCATAAACAAACAATTCGGGATCAATCTTTCTTCGGGCAATGAGCTTCCAAAATTCTCTATATTTCTGAATCCCAAGTATTTCGATAAAGTCTTTTTTATAAAAAAAGCGAACCTTAATCATTAAAGTCCGCCTGAAGCAAAGATTATAAATCTGATTTTATTTTTTATTATCGATGTAATTAACTATCCATTGTCCAACCTCAGTAGTTTTGTATGCTTTTTGACCGTTGGCAATATCTTCGGTTACCACGCCGGCTTCGATACATGCCGAAACGGCTTCGCGAATCAAAGCACCTTCCTCTTTCAACACAAAAGCATATTCAAACATTAAAGCCGCCGAAAGGATGGCTGCCATTGGATTGGCTATATTTTTACCCGCTGCTTGCGGATAGGAACCGTGAATTGGCTCAAAAAGTGAAGTATGAACACCAATGGAAGCAGATGGCAACATTCCCAACGAACCGGTAATCACTGAAGCTTCGTCGGTAAGAATATCGCCAAAGAGATTTTCCGTTACCACTACATCGAAATTTTTTGGCGACTGTATAATCCGCATTGCCGCATTGTCAACAAACATGTATTCTGTTTCCACATCCGGATATTGAGCCGAAATTTCCTGAGTTATTTGTCTCCAAAGTCGAGAAGTAGCCAAAATATTGGCTTTATCAACCATAGTTACTTTTTTGCGACGTTGTGCAGCAAAGCGATAAGCCAAATGAACAATTCTTTCAATTTCTTCCCGTGTGTAAATACAGGTATCATAAGCCGTACTTCCGTCTTCGCTTCTTCCTTGAGGACGGCCAAAATAGATTCCTCCCGTTAATTCGCGGATGCAAATAAAATCGGCTCCGTCCACCAATTCTGCTCGCAATGGAGATTTTTCAACCAGTGAAGGGAAAGTATTTACCGGCCGAATGTTGGCATACAATCCCAATTCTTTTCTCATTTTAAGCAAACCCTGCTCGGGACGCACTTTAGCAGAAGGATCATTATCGTATTTCGGATTTCCTATGGCTCCAAAAAGTACAGCATCGGATTGCATACACAACTCATGTGTTGCTTTGGGGTATGGTTCTCCAACTTCATCAATGGCACAAGCTCCAACTAGTCCAAATTCGTAAGTGAGGTCATGTTGAAATTTGTTACAAACCGCTTCTGTTACTTTCAATGCCTGATCGATAATTTCCGGACCAATGCCATCACCCGGCAAAACGGCGATATTAATATTTTTTCCCATTTTATTTATTGTTTTTAAAGTGATTTTCTTTTTTTCTTACTCTTTACAAAAATGAGCATAATTTCTGAACTTTCGCACGATGCAGTATAATATTTTTCAAAATAAAGAATTAAGGTAAATCTGTATATTTATTTGAACGTAATTTGCCGCCTTCGATCAGATTCAGCATTTTCATGGTAGCCTTGATGGCTGCAATGGTCTGGTCTCGATCCAATCCTCTGGTTTTGAAAATAACTTGATTGAATTTCCATGTAATAATTGTTTGAACGATAGCGTTTGTTTGACCACCAGGTGGAATTACCACTTCATAATCAAGTAATTCGGGTGTTGGTTTATTCAGAATTTTATAAATTTTCCACATGGCTTTGGAAACAGCATTGTATTGTCCATCGCCGGCAGCCGTCTGTTCATATACTTCTCCGTTTATTTCCATTTTCACCGTCGCAACAGGGCGTAATCCATAAGTTATGGATAGCGAATAATTGAGCAGTTTAATGGATTGTTCTTCCTGTTCGTTGAGTACATCAGATACAATGTAAGGAAGATCTTCCATAGTGGTGAGCTGTTTTTTGTCCCCCAACTCAATAACACGTTCTGTAACTTTTCGCAAAATGTTGTCATCAAGGTCAATGCCCAATTGCTGAAGATTTTTCAAAATATTTGCCTTGCCGGATGTTTTTCCCAAAGCATACTGTCTTTCACGACCAAATCTTTCCGGAAGCAAATCGTTAAAGTAGAGATTTCTCTTGTTATCTCCATCGGCATGAACACCGGCAACCTGCGTGAATACATTTTCGCCGATAAGTGGCTTGTTGTGCGGAATACGAATACCGGAATAGGTTTCAACCATTTTACTCAATGCATAAGCTTTGTCTTCACGTAATTTGGTCTTAATTTTCAAATGATCGTGAAGTACAGCCAAAACACTTGTCAATGGAGTATTTCCGGCTCTTTCTCCCAAACCGTTGACAGTGGTATGAACGCCTTTTACACCGACTTTTACTGCTTCAAAAACATTTGCAACAGCCAAATCGTAATCATTGTGTGCATGAAAATCGAAATGTAAATTGGGATAACGCTCAATCATTTTTTTGCAAAAGTTTTTTGTATCCTCAGGATTAAGCACTCCCAACGTATCAGGTAACATGAAACGTTTAATGTTTTCGGATTTCAGAGTATCCATCAGAAAATATACATAATCTTCCGAATCTTTCATCCCGTTCGACCAGTCTTCCAAATAAAGATTGACAGAAATTCCCATTTCCGTTGCATGGGCAATTATCTGTTTAATATCGGTAACATGTTGCTCGGGCGTTTTTTTCAACTGATAAGTGCAATGCTTTAACGAACCTTTTGAAAGGAGATTGACAACTTTTCCGCCGGCCGATTGAATCCAGTTGAGTGAATCTTTTCCATCAACAAACCCCAAAACTTCAATCTTGTCGATATAACCATTATTTCGTGCCCATTGACATATTTTTTTGACAGTGTCAAATTCACCTTCCGAAACGCGTGCAGAAGCAATTTCAATCCTATCTACACACATTTCCTGCAACAGCATTCTGGCAATACTCAATTTTTCCTGAGCTGAGAACGAAACTCCTGAAGTTTGTTCGCCATCACGCAGGGTTGTATCCATTATTTCTACCATAAAGCTTGCTTTGAAATTTCCCCTAAAGGAGAAAAATTGAATAAAAAAAATTTAAAATTTAAAACTTAAAAAGTTCTGGAAGCTTCATATGCTTCAATCAGATCCTTTTTGCTAAGCAAATAGTCTATATCGTCCAGGCCTTTTATCAGACATTCCTTTTTGTACACATTGATATCGAATTTTTCGGATTTGCCGGTTGCATTGTTGATAATAGTCTGATTTTCGAGATCAACCGTTAAGGTCATATTGGGATTTTCACTGACAGATTGAAATATTTCGTTTAAAAATTCTGGTGTAACAACTACCGGCAATACGCCGTTGTTTAATGCGTTATTTTTGAAAATGTCGGCAAAAAAACTTGAAACCACTACCTTAAATCCATAACCGGCTATGGCCCATGCTGCATGTTCGCGGCTCGAACCTGAACCGAAATTTTTTCCCGCTACCAAAATAGAACCTTTATAGGTAGGATTGTTGAGAACAAAATCGGCTTTGGGACTTCCGTCCTTATTGTAACGCCAATCGGCAAAAAGATGATCTCCAAAACCATCCTTGTTGGTCGCTTTCAGAAATCTTGCCGGTATAATTTGATCTGTATCCACATTTTCGATAGGAAGTGGAACAACAGTTGATGTCAGTTTAACAAACTTTTCCATAATATTTCGTTTTTAATTGATTTGCAATAGTTTATTTATTCTTGTTGCAATCAATACTTTTTGTTTTTTTATTAATAAAATGTTTTTAAGATAAAAATTCTCTGGGATCGGTAATTTTTCCCGTAACAGCAGCAGCAGCAGCCACCAGTGGTCCGGCAAGGATAGTTCGAGCGCCCGGTCCCTGACGTCCTTCAAAGTTTCGGTTGGAAGTAGATACGGCATATTTTCCGGCCGGAACCTTGTCGTCATTCATCGCCAAACAGGCAGAACATCCCGGTTGACGTAACTCAAAGCCTGCTTCCATTAGAATTTCATGCAAGCCCTCATCGTGAATTTGTTTTTCCACTTTTCTGCTTCCGGGTACCAGCCAAGCTACAACATTGTCGGCTTTCTTTTTCCCTTTTACAAATTGTGCAAATGTGCGAAAGTCTTCAATTCGTCCATTGGTACAGCTTCCTAAAAATACGTAGTCAATTGGTTTGCCGAGTAATTTTTCACCGGGACGAAATCCCATATAGTTCAATGCTTTTTCAAAAGAAATTCTCCCGGCTTCGTCCACCTGTTCCAAAGTTGGAATAGTTTGATCAATACCCATGCCCATACCGGGATTGGTTCCATAAGTAATCATGGGAGAAATTTCGGAGGCGTCGAAAGTATATTCCTTGTCGAAAACAGCATCTTGGTCAGAATACAAAGTTTTCCAGTAAGCAAGTTTTTTATTCCATTCTTCCCCTTTGGGCGCAAATTCGCGGTTTTTCAAGTAGGCAAAAGTTGTTTCGTCGGGTGCAATCATGCCTCCACGTGCTCCCATTTCAATACTCAGGTTGCAAACGGTCATTCGCTCTTCCATATTCATATTGCGAATAGCTTCGCCGGCATATTCGACAAAATATCCTGTTGCTCCACCTGTCGAAAGTTTTGAAATCATGTAAAGTGCCAAATCTTTTGCGGTTACTCCTTTATTCAATTTTCCGTCAAAAGTGATACGCATGGTTTTGGGACGTGTTTGCAAAATACATTGTGTAGCCAACACCATTTCAACTTCGCTGGTTCCAATTCCAAAAGCGATGGCACCAAAAGCGCCGTGAGTTGAAGTATGGCTGTCGCCGCAAACTATGGTCATTCCGGGCTGAGTAAAACCATTTTCAGGACCAATAATATGAACCACACCATTTTTTTCATGTCCCATAGGGAAAAACAAGGGTAGCTGAAAGTCTCTGGCATTTTTCTCAAATGTATCCAGCTGATTTCGTGAAACAGGGTCTTTCACCGGCTGATCCTGATGGAGAGTAGGAATATTATGGTCGGCAGTCAAAGTGGTTTGTAACGGACGAAAAACTTTCAATCCTCTTGCTCTCAATCCATTAAAAGCCTGTGGGCTTGTAACTTCGTGAACATAATGCCTGTCGATATACAAAATAGTAGGCCCGTTTTCAATCGTGGAAACCACATGAGCATCCCAAATTTTATCAAATAATGTATTCATGTTTTTTTGATTTGTGTAACGAAAAAAGATTTTGTTTTCTTTTGATTGACAATAAAATAAAAATCATTTTTTAAATATGTATTTTAATTATTTTTTCGGTAAAATAATTTTACTTTTGCAACATTTGAAAACACAAAAATGTTTAGTTGCCGAACATAATTATTCAACAAATTTATTAATGGCGTCGATATATGCTTCAACGGAAGCAGCAACAATATCGGTGTTGGCTCCAAATCCATAATAAACCACATTTTCGTGCTCAACCTGCATGTGAACTTTACCCACATCATCGCTTCCTTTATTGATGGCCTGAATGGTAAATTCCTGCAATGTCATTTCTCGGTTGATAATTTTTTTCAAAGCCTTGATGGCTGCATCAACCGGCCCATTTCCTGCTGAAGCGGCTTCAAATTTTTCACTGCCGATAATGAGTCCGATACTTGCTACCGGTTTCACACCCACACCGGAAGTTACCTGTAAATAGTCGAGTTTTATACGTTCTTTCTCTGTCCTTTCTTTACCGGCAAGCATCAGCAAATCATCGTCGTTTATATCTTTTTTCTTGTCGGCCAACTTCAGAAATTCTTCATAAACAGCATCCAGTTTTTTATCTGCCAATTCCACACCCAAAGTATTCAGTCTGTGTTTCAAGGCGGCACGTCCGCTCCGTGCTGTCAACACTATTGAATTGTGATCAATACCTACGTCTTCTGGATTCATAATTTCGTAATTCTCCCTGTTTTTCAATACGCCGTCTTGGTGAATTCCCGAAGAATGAGCAAAAGCATTTCTACCAACTACTGCTTTATTGGGCTGAACGGGCATATTCATTAAATTTGAAACCAGACGGCTGGTTGAATAAATCTTTTTGGTATTGATTTGTGTTTCGATATTCAGTTTTTTATGACATTTCAAAATCATGGCAATTTCTTCCAAAGCTGTGTTTCCTGCACGTTCTCCGATACCGTTTATGGTAACTTCGGCTTGACGTGCTCCATTCATGATTCCTGAAATGGTGTTGGCAGTTGCCATACCCAAATCGTTATGACAATGTGTAGAAATTATGGCTTTGTGAATACCATCCACATGTTCCATTAGATATTTGATTTTTTCACCATATTCCCAAGGGAGGCAATATCCTGTGGTGTCGGGAATATTGACAACAGTAGCTCCGGCTTTGATTACGGCTTCTACTACGCGTGCAAGATACTCATTTTCAGTTCTGCCGGCATCTTCACAATAAAATTCCACGTCCTCAACAAATTTTTTTGCATATTTTACTGCTGCTATCGAGCGTTCCAGAATTTCTTCCTGATTGGAATTGAACTTGTAACGGATATGATATTCTGAAGTTCCTATGCCGGTGTGAATTCTTTTCTTCTTGGCATATTGAAGTGCTTCTGCTGCCACTTCAATGTCTTTTTCTACGGCGCGGGTCAGGGCACAAATAACCGGCCAAGTAACAGTTTTTGAAATTTCTACGACCGAATTGAAATCGCCGGGACTCGAAACGGGAAAGCCCGCTTCTATAACGTCAACTCCTAAATTTTCAAGCGCTTTTGCTACTTCAATTTTTTCGACAGTATTGAGTTGGCAACCTGGAACTTGTTCGCCGTCACGTAAAGTCGTGTCAAAAATAAATAATCTGTCCATATTTTTTGTTTTTTGAATTGTAACTCAAAGTTGGTTAATTTTATCATTACTATAATAAAGTAAAAAACCTTTCTTACATTAAGTGAGAAAGGTTTTTCAAATAAAATCGGTTATCATATCTACATACCAAACTCACTTCTGCTCTTTTGCCAAAAGTAGAATAATGCTGCTTAGCAAAGTATGTAGAGAATTCAGTTTCATGTTTTGTTTTAATTTGTAAATTTTTCGCAAAGATACTGCAATTTTTCTAAATGCAAAATATAAAGTGAAATTTTTTTCTGTTGTTTTGTTTCAATTCTCAATTTTAGCACTAAAAAAATTTACAATTTTTCTTTTTTAAAAGTGTATATTGCTGATATTCAATTCAATTTCTCCAAATTCGATCAAAGCATTAAAAAGCCTAATGGCAGAATAATTTTGCAAATCGCTAAGTTTAATATCTTTTTCGAAAATCTTTCCTTCTTCTAACAAATTAGCTCTATTAACTCCATAAATCAATGGTTTGGTTGGCGTTTGCCAAGAAAAACCGTCAAAAAGGGCAATATTGCAAATAGAAGTATCTGTCAATAAGCCGTTTTTCACCAACAAAACGTCATCATAATTTCCTCTCATATCGAATGCTGCGTTAAAATCTGTACGATCTTCCTTTTTATAAGGATGTGATTCTATCTGGGTATGTACTATGCGAAGAGAATTAATTTCCTTTTTTTTGTATGGTAAATATTCTATCTTCAAAATTTTAGATTCAAACGTAACTTTGCATTTGAATAAACCCTTTTGTGGTGGATGTGAATCGGTTAAAGCCGATTGGAGATGAATAAAATCGTCATTCGGATAAAATAATTCCGAACAAATATTCATTCTCTTCTGATGAAATTTGAGGCGATAAAAATTTCCATCCAACAGTTTTATGGATTCAATAAATCGGTACATACACTTTTTCTAACATTTCTCGATATTCTTTTAAAACTTCGCTGTTCGATGTTATTCCTCCTCCGCTTTTGAAAATCATTTGTCCGTTCTTTTGCTCAATGAAGCGTATCAGTACCGCCGAATCCAAATTTTTTCCATCATATTGCCCGAAAATTCCGGTATAAAAACCTCTGTCATATCCTTCAATTTCTCTGATGATTTCCAATGTTTTACGTTTTGGAGCACCCGAAATCGAACCGGCAGGAAGCATGGAAATAATAATATTTCCCAAATAACAACAATAATTTTCAGGTAATTCTCCTGTAATTTCTGAACTCGTTTGAAAAAGTTCATTTTGATTGGTAATTATTTTATCGATGTATCTGTATTTCTTGACTTCAACTTTTTCGGCAACCATACTTAAATCATTACGCATAAGATCTACAATAGTTGCATGTTCAGCTTGTTCTTTGAAGTCGTTCAAAATCGCATCTTCGGCATTTGCAACAGAAGCATCAATAGTTCCTTTCATGGGAAAAGTGGAAATAATTCCATCCTCAATTTTTATAAAAGTTTCAGGCGAAAAAACGGTAAATAAATCTTTGAGCCATAGTTTGTATTTTGAAACACTTAACTCATACAATTCAAGCAAATTTAAGTTGGTACTTACTTCTGTTGGCTGCGTTAAATTCAGTAAAAAAGAATTTCCGCATCGGATATTTTCCATTACAAAATGAAATTTCAATTGGTATTCATCAAAATTTACGGGATGAATATTCCATTGAAAATTAAATGAATTTTTTGTCGATTTTTCTTGATTGGAAAAACTTTCATCCGACAATTGAAATCGTATATATTGGTCGTCCAGATCTTGATTTTTGATAATATATCCATTTTGCGCCATAAAATCCACTAGGAACAAAAATGGAGTGTTGGATTTTCCCAAATTATTCATTTGCCGGATTAATTCGTTCCTATGAAGTAATGGATATGGGAACATGATAAAATTTTTTTGTGTATAAATTTGCGACAAATTTATAGATTTTTTTATTATCAAGAACGAATTCAGTTTTTATCGTGTATAAACCTTTTTAAATAATTACAACGCAAGCCCAACAAATTTATTAATTTGTTGTAAATTTGCGCCGTTCATTTACGAAATTAAATAAATATTCATTTTATACTGACAACCATGAAAATCCGTCAACTTTCCGTTTTTGTAGAAAACAAAACAGGACATCTCAATCAGATTTTAGCGGTTCTGGCACTCAACAACATCAACATTATTGCCCTGACGCTGGCCGATAGCATTGATTTTGGACTTCTTAGAATGCTGGTTTCCGATCCTGAAAAAGCAGCCGAAGCCCTTCGCACCGAAAATTTTACAGTTCGCATTCATGAAGTTTTATCGCTCGAGCTGGAAGGTGTTCCGGGTTCATTATCGCGGGTATTGAACCATTTTTCTGACAACGGAATTGCCATCGAATATATTTATGCTTTCAGTTTTGGCTCCAAATCCATATTGGTAATGCGTCCCGACAACGCCGAAAAAGCCATCGAAATAATTCAAAAATATCAATTAAAACCCATATACGAATCCGATTTAAAAGCACAATTATGATTTGGAACGAAGAGATCGA
>Ga0228536_1001057_pt1 | contig 33038 bp, 31 predicted proteins | sample SJ1Smetagenome_FD_168611 | JGI IMG/M metagenome (GOLD analysis project Ga0228536, IMG submission 168611) | Enriched culture of PCE-dechlorinating microbial communities from Ithaca, New York, USA - SJ1.S | ecosystem: Engineered > Modeled > Simulated communities (microbial... > Unclassified...
TTGAGCGTTTTATTGAGACTCTACCAAGATATTTCAGAGAGCGATTGCTACTTTTGGCCCCGATAAAAGCCTAATTCTCTTGTTTGTCAGCTAGTTACACCACAATCTGCATCTGCGAAAGTTGAGTACTAATTTTGCAATATCTAAAATTGACTTATGCCTTTTCGGTGATATGGTGGGCACATACATACATCGTGAATCCGGTCGATGTACTCCTGTTTCAGCTTGTACCGTATTGCTGATCCGACTCTGCACGGAAAGGAGGCGGTATTACAATGAACGGCTCACATGACATTTCTTCGGATCGCTACGATGTCATCGTCATCGGAAGCGGGATGGGCGGCCTTACCGCCGCGGGGAATGGAGGATTTGGGGTTGTAAACCTTGTGGTGTGCACGATGCCGGCAACCGCGGGAGGAGTTGTCGTTGTGGATTGATAATGATTCGCTTTCAACGAATATTACCAGTCCCCCATCAGGTTAATCCGGAGAGAAGACGAGTTCAGGTAACGAAGAGTATGGGAAAGGGGGCTATCCTTGGGACACTTGGTGGGAAAGGATGTTTTTCGCAAGCTGGGCAGGAAGATTGATGGAATGGAGATACGAGCGCCGTGGAACGAGAAGCTGCACGCCATTCTCAAGGAACTTTACACGGAGGAAGAGGCCGATGTGATCATCAGGATGCCCTACGGCCTTTCCACCTTCGAGGAGTTGGAAAGGGCAACCGGTTATGAACAGGCGAGTTTGCGCCGAATCCTGGATGCGCTGACCAGGAAGGGCCTGGTGGTGGATCTCTGGATACTTGATGCCTATCGCTACTCCATCTCTCCCATGGTAATCGGAATCTTTGAGTACACCATGATGCGTGTTGGACCGGACCTGAACAGCAGGGAGTGGGCAAAGCTTTTCCATGAGTATATGGTAGGCGACTGTTCTTTCTTTTCCGCGAATATTGGTAAAGGCGACCGAATCTCGATCATGCGTGCGCTACCGTACGAAGATGCGGTCAGGTCCGATGAGCATATAGAGATCCTGGATTACGAAAAGGCGTCGGCCATCATCGACGGAGCGGACAAATTCTCTATCGGGCTCTGCAGTTGCCGCCATGAGATGATGCATCTCGGTAAAAAGAAATGTGATGTCCCCATTGAAAGCTGCAGCCAGTTCGGTTATGCGGCGGATTTCATGATCAGGAACAATCTTGCACGGGAAGTGACGAAAAGCGAGATGAAGGAGAACTTCGCACGGGCCCGGGAAATGGGGCTGGTGATGGCGGCGGACAATGTGCGAAAGAACATGAAATTCGTATGTCTGTGCTGCAAATGCTGCTGCACCGTCATGCGGGCCATCAGCGAGGCAGGCTATCCGCACGTGATAGTCACATCGAACTACATCGCCGGGATCAACGGGGACACCTGCATCGGCTGCGGCAAATGCGCCGACGCCTGCCCGATACAAGCGATAACGATGATCGATGGGGAATGGAGGAAAAAGACACCCCGCATTAACACGGAGATCTGTCTCGGCTGCGGCGTATGCGCACTCAAGTGCCCGAAGGCCGCGTGCCGGCTGGAAATGCGGGCAGAGCGGGTCCTCCATCCCGAGACCACCTTTGAGAGGGTCATCCTCCAGTCTTTGGAAAAGGGGACCCTGCAAAACCAGATCTTCAGCGACCCCAAACGGATCGACCAGAAGTTCATGCGCGCCTTTGTCGGAGCATTTCTCCGGCTTCCGCCGGTAAAGAAGGCTCTCATGAGCGAAAAAATGCGCTCCGGATTCCTGAACGCCATGAAAGAGGGGGTGAAAAAGCAAGGAAAGGAGTGGGTCCTGGAGATGTAATCCTGCAAATCGTCACCGTGCCGCATCCCCATCTCCCCACCTGTCCGGATATTTGCATTGACAATCAAGTGAGCCTCCCGTATCCTTTCCCTACAATTGAATAGAAGACCTTCTTATCAAGAGTGGTGGAGGGAGAGGCCCTGCGAAACCACAGCAACCGGTCCTGAAAAGGACGCCAGGTGCTAAATCCTGCCGAAAGGCACAGATGAGAAAGGCGCTTGAAACGGACCAGGAATCCCGAAAGCCCCTTCTCATCCGATGAGAAGGGGCTTTTCCATACAACACGTTACGTCCCGGGTACCCCATGTCGGTCGGCATCGTCGAAACGCAATTCGTTACCTTTGATACGGAACTCCGCCTGGAAAGCGGCAGAATCCTCGGCCCCATCACGCTCGCCTACGAGACCTACGGCGAACTGAACAGCGACCGCTCCAACGCGGTGATGATCACCCATGCCTGGACCGGAAGCGCCCATGTGGCGGGAAAGAACAGCGAAGACGATCAGAAGGTGGGCTGGTGGGACGCCATCGTCGGCCCGGGGAGGCTGCTGGATACCGACCGCTATTTCGTCATCTGCTCCAATATCATCGGCTCGTGCTACGGCTCAACCGGCCCCACCTCCATCAACCCCAAGACCGGCAAGAGGTACAACCTCTCCTTCCCGGTGATTACCGTCCGCGACATGGTGCGCGCCCAGGCGCTGCTGCTGGATCACCTGGGGATCGACAAGCTGTTGACCGTTCTCGGCGGGAGCATGGGCGGGATGCAGGCCCTCGACTGGGCAACCTGCTACCCGGACCGGATCGCGTCGGCCATCGTCCTGGCAACAAGCGGCAGGCCCTCTCCCATGGCAATCGCCATGAACGCCGTGGCGCGCTGGGCCATCTTCAACGACCCCACCTGGAAAAAGGGCGAATACCGCAAGAACCCCAAGGACGGCCTGGCCCTGGCCCGCGGTATCGGCCATATCACCTTCCTCTCCGACGAATCCATGTGGAGCAAGTTCGGCCGCCGCTTCTCCGCCCGGGACGGCCTGTTCGATTTCTTCGGCCGCTTCGAGGTGGAGCGCTACCTCTCCTACAACGGCTACAACTTCGTGGACCGCTTCGACGCCAATTCCTTCCTCTACCTGGCCAAGGCCCTGGACCTGTACGACGTGGCCTGGGGGTGCGAATCCCTCCACGAGGCATTCGCCCCGGTGCGGGCTCCTATCCAGTTCTACGCCTTCACCTCCGACTGGCTCTACCCGCCGGCCCAGACCGAAGAGATGGTCAACGTCCTGAAAGAGCTGGGCAAGCCGGTTGAATACCACCTCATCGAATCAGCCTACGGACATGACGCGTTCCTTCTGGAGCACGAAACCTTCGCGCCATTTGTGAAGAATTTCCTCGATGGAATCGCGGCCGACCTCTGACGGGAGGTTGCCGCACCCTTCGCCGGCGGTCCCTTCCCCCCCCGACGCCAACCGACCTCCTGTTCCCCCCTCATGCCGAGTTCTCTCCGAGCTTGATGGTAGCCTTGCACACCGCCAGTCTTGCGTGTACTCTTTTCCCGGTAGAGAGATACCCGGCCACAACTTCGAGGTCCCCCGCACCGGCCGGCCGGGGATACCGTGTGCCCTGCGGAAAGGAGTCGGCAATGAAACGGTTCATCACTGTAGTCGCGTGCAGCATGATCCTCGTCCCGGCATCTGTCATGGGAGTCGACTTCGAGTATGCGAGCTATGCTTCCCTCCTGAAGCATCGCGTCACGGACGGCGTCGCCATCAACGGCATCACGGTTGCCGCCGTTGATTACAATGCCCTGTGGAAGGACGCACGACTCCCCTCCTCCGACTACAGCCGGTTGTTGAAGGAACTTGCGGCCTTCGACCCCGGCGCCCTGAACAGCCGGGAGGAACGCATCGCCTTCTGGGTGAATGTTTACAACATCGGAGCCATGAAGACGATTGTCGACCACTACCCGGTGGACAGCATCAGGAGCAGGAAAATCCACTGGCGCGGCAGCCCCTGGGACACAAAGGTGATCCGGGTCGGGACACGGAACTATGCGCTGGACGAGATCGAGCACACCATCCTGCTGGACGGATTCGGGGATCTCCGCATCCATTTCGGCATCAACTGCGCCTCGGTGAGTTGCGCCGATCTGCTGACCGTTCCCTACCGCGCCGCCACTCTGTACCGGCAACTGGAACAGCAGGGCAAGAGGCTCCTGGCAAACCGGGACAAGGGGTTGCGGATTGATCGGGAGAGGAACACCGTCTTCCTGTCGCGGATTTTCAAATTCGACGCCAAACGTTTCGCAGCGTTCGACGGAGGAGTCCTCACCTTTATCAGGCCGTTTGTTGTCGAGGGGGATGGGGAGTTCCTGGACCGGACAGCCCCGAAGATCGACTACCTGGACTACGATTGGAGCGCCAACGACTTCAAGAACGCTTCACCGCGGAAATAAGCCGGACACTGAGCGACTGGAGAACCCCCATGGACATCCTGCAGGGCATTGCGCCCCACGATGCGTACAACCGGGCCCTGGTCGGCAACGTTCATCCCGTGGACTGGGTAAACCCGGAACCGGCGGAACGGTACAACCTGGTGGTGATCGGGGCAGGCACCGCCGGACTGGTATGCGCTGCCGGCGCCGCCGGGCTCGGCGCCCGAGTGGCGTTGATCGAGCGGCGCCTCATGGGGGGAGACTGCCTGAATGCGGGATGCGTCCCTTCCAAGGGATTGATCCGCTCCTCGCGTGCCGTGCATGACGCAAAAAAAACTCAAGAATTCGGCATCTCGGGCTGCGAAGGGATCACCGTCGATTTCGGCGCGGTCATGGAACGGATGCGGCGTCTGCGAGCCGGCATCAGCGTCCACGATTCTGCGCGACGCTTCCGCGATGAACTGGGTGTGGACGTTTTTTTCGGCGAAGGTCGTTTTTGCGGCCCCGACAGTATCGAGGTGAACGGGAAGAGGTTGCGCTTCGCCAGAGCCGCTCTGTGCACGGGAGGGAGGGCCGCGGCTCCCCCCATTCCCGGCCTCGCGGATGTGGGTTACCTCACCAACGAGTCGGTTTTTTCCCTCACGGAACGTCCTCCGCGCCTGGCGGTGATCGGAGCCGGTCCCATCGGCTGCGAACTGGCTCAGGCATTTGCCCGCCTCGGCAGCCGGGTGAGCATGGTGGGGCACCGTACCGAACATGTCCTGCCCCGGGAAGACCCCGATGCCGCGGCCCTTCTGGAGTCGGTTTTCACCAGGGAGGGAATCGATCTGTACCTGCCGGCCCGTGACCTCGCGGTTTCCGGGCGCAGCGCGGAAAAAACTCTCCGCTTCACGTCCGGCGGCAGGGAGGTGGAGGTTACCGCGGACGAGATTCTTGTGGGCGTGGGACGGACGCCGAATGTGGAAGGACTCGGTCTGGACGCCGCCGGAATCGAATTCGATCCGAGACAGGGGGTGACGGTGGATGACCGCCTCCGCACCAGCAACCCGCGTGTCTTCGCCGCCGGAGACATCTGCTTCCCGTACAAATTTACCCACACCGCCGACGCATTGGCGCGCATACTGATAGCCAATGCGCTGTTCGGAGGCAGACAGAAAGCGTCGGCACTGACAATCCCCTGGTGCACCTTCACCGACCCGGAAATCGCCCATGTGGGCATGTATGCCCGTGACGCGGAAAAGCGGGGGATCGCCGTGCAGACCCTGACCGTACCGCTGTCCGACGTGGACCGAGCCGTGCTGGACGGGGAAAGCGGGGGATTCGCCCGGGTGCACCTGAGGAAAGGGAGCGACCGGATACTGGGCGCCACGGTTGTCGCCCGCCATGCCGGCGAAATGATCAACGAGCTGTCCCTTGCCATCACCAACGGACTGGGACTCTCGGCCATCGGCCGCACCATCCATCCCTACCCGACCCGATCCGAGGCAATCAAGAAGCTTGCCGACGCCTATAACCGCACCCGCCTGACACCGTTTATCAGGAGCATGCTGTGGCGGTGGCTGCGCTGGCAGAGGGGATGTCCGTGAACAGGAAGAAGATAGCCATCGCCCTGCCGGCGGCAGGATGCATCATCCTGTTTTTCTGGTTTGACCTGGACAGGTTTCTCACCCTGGAGACATTGAAACGGAACCGCCTCCAGCTGGTTGCCCTGTACCGGGATCATCCATTCGCCGTTGCCGCGGCATTCATAGGCGTCTATATCATCCAGACGGCGCTGGCCCTGCCCGGCGCGGCCATTCTCAGCCTCGCCGCCGGGGCGGTATTCGGCGTTGCGCTCGGCACGGCCTACGCCGTCACCGGCGCCACCATCGGCGCCACTGTTTCTTTCATTGTTGCCAGATACCTGTTCCGTGATACAATCCAGGGCACGTTCGGGCCGCGTCTCGTGAAAATCAACAGGGAACTGGCCACGGCCGGATTCAACTATCTGCTGTTTCTGCGACTGGTGCCGCTGTTTCCGTTCTTCCTGGTCAACCTGGCCGCAGGCCTGACCAGGCTGCCGCTGCGAATCTTCTTCTTCGGTACCCTGCTCGGCATCATTCCCGGCGGTTTCGTTTACTGCAACGCCGGCGCCGGTCTCGCCGCAATCGAACGGATCGGGGACATTCTCTCCGTGCGCGTGCTCGGTTCCTTTGCCCTGCTCGGAGGATTTGCCCTGTCGCCGGTGCTGTACGCGAAATTCAGGAGAACCCCGGCCGGCCGAAGCTGAAACGGATCTGCCGGATACGTCACCACCTTACCCGTGCGGCGGAATGAAAACCATGAGTTAAATGAGGAGAACCATTCCCATGCAATCGTCCTTTGCCCACCGCGTCCGGGCCGTCAAACCGGAGTTCGTCAGCTTCGAGTCCCTGAAGACTCTCCAGGTCAACCTGGGAAACCTCTGCAACCTTGCCTGCAGCCACTGTCACGTGGCGGCATCGCCGTCAGGAACGAAATCCATGGGGGGTGAGGTGGCGACAAAAATCGTCCAGGCCCTCCGGCGCCGTCCCGGCACAATCCTCGACCTGACCGGCGGCTGCCCCGAAATGAATCCCCGGTTCCGCTCCCTGGTGGAGGAAACCGACTCCCTGTCGCCGCGCCGCATCGTCCGCAGCAACCTGGCAATCATCACCGATCCGGATATGGCATGGCTGGCGGGGTTCTTCCAGCGGCACCGGCTGGTGGTGTTCGGCTCGCTGCCCTGTTATTCCCCCGAAAATGTCGACAGGCAGCGGGGCGACGGCGTCTTCGAGCGGAACATCACGGCCCTGAAAACCCTCAACTCCCTGGGCTACGGAGATGAGCTGGAACTGAACCTGGTGTACAACCCCGGCGGACCCTTCCTGCCCGGCTCCCAGCGCTGCCTGGAGGACGCCTACCGGAAAGAGCTGATGGAAAGGTTCGGCATCCGTTTCAGCAATCTCTTCACCATCACCAATGCGCCCATCGGCCGCTTCCGGGACTTCCTGGAAAAGAAGGGGGCCTACGATGCGTACCTGAACCTGCTGGCCGCCCGCTTCAATCCCGAGGCCGCCGGCGCCATTATGTGCCGTACCCTGATCAGCGTTGACTGGCAGGGGCTGCTCTACAACTGCGATTTCAACCAGGCGCTCGGTCTGCCGATCCGGGGACGTGACGGCCGGGCACTGACCATCGACGATCTGGACGAGGCGGCCCGTCCCGGCGCCGGCCTGGTGCTCGGCGAACACTGCTACTGCTGCACCGCCGGCGAAGGATCCAGCTGCACCGGTTCACTGGCGGCGTAAATCAGCCGATAGAGGTTGGTGACGAACGGTTGGCCCGGGTCACTGCCGGTTTTTTCCGCCGTCAGCCGACAACCGGCCGTTCCGCCGTTTTCAAGGAGGTATCATGCAGGTAGCTATCGCGGGACTTGGCCGGATGGGAATGAATATGGCGCGGAGGCTTCTCCGCGGCGGGCACGAGGTGGTGGCCTGGAACCGCTCGCCGGGAAAAACCGGGGAAATTGCCGCCGAAGGAGCGCGGCCCGCCTTTTCCCTCCAAGAGATGACCGAGATGCTCGCCCCGCCGCGGACCGTGTGGCTGATGCTCCCGGCCGGGGATGTGGTGGATGGAACCATCGAGCGGCTGTCCTCGCTCCTTGCGACGGGAGATTGCGTCATCGAAGGCGGCAACAGCTTTTACCGGGATGATGTACGGCGCCGCGACAGGCTCGCGCCCCTCGGCATCCGCTACATGGACGTGGGCGTAAGCGGAGGCATCTGGGGACTCACGGAGGGTTACTGCCTCATGGTCGGAGGCGACCGGGAAGAGTACGAAAGACTGGAGCCGCTGTTCCGCACCCTGGCGCCGGAGGAGGGTTACCTCCACTGCGGAGGGACAGGGGCGGGACATTTCGTCAAGATGGTGCACAACGGCATCGAGTACGGCATGATGGCCGCCTACGGAGAGGGGTTCTCCATCCTCAAGGCCTCACCGTACGCAGACAGTCTCGACCTGGCGGAGGTTTCCCATCTCTGGAACCGGGGAAGCGTGGTCCGCTCCTGGCTGCTGGAACTGGCCGAGACGGCCTTCCGCGAGGATCCGGGGCTGGATGAGATCCAGGGGTACGTGGAAGATTCGGGCGAGGGGCGCTGGACCGTGCAGCAGGCCATCGACAGCGGCGTGCCGGCGCCGGTCATTGCCGCGTCCCTGTTCCAGCGATTCCGCTCCCGTCTCGGTGACAGCTTCGGCGACAGGGTGCTGGCGGCGTTGCGCAACCAGTTCGGCGGACATGCGGTTCTGTCCGCGGATACCGGGAAAAAGTCCGACGGAGCGGGCGCGGGCGGGGTGGCGCCGGCGGCCGCGCAGAAGCCGGGCACATAGCCGGAGGGGATTGCATGGAAAGTGTCGACGATTATGCCTTCAACCCCGCGGAGTCCTGCGGCATAAACATCCCGAAGCCGTGCGGCCTGGTCATCTTCGGCGCCTCGGGCGACCTGACCCGGCGCAAACTTATCCCGGCCATCTATCGCCTGTTCCGTCAGAAACTGCTCCCGTCAGGGTTCTTCGTACTGGGCGTTGCCCGCACCGAGATGGATTCCGACGGTTTCCGGGAGTTGCTGCGGGAGGCCACTCCCGACGAGTGCGTCGGCGACTGCTGGCAGCGCTTCGCATCGTTGATTCACTACCGGACCATCGACTACGGCGATCCGTCCTCCTACCGAGCCATTCTCTCGGAAACGCTGCCCCCCCTGGAAGAGACCGCGGGCACGGGAGGAAACAGGATCTTCTACCTCGCCACCCCTCCCGGTGTCTACGAGGATGTCATCGGCTCCCTGCATCGTGCCGGTCCTGCATCAGCGACGGATGCACGAGTCAAGATCGTTATCGAAAAACCTTTCGGCAGCGATCTGGAATCTTCCCGGAGGCTCAACGGCATCCTTCTCGACGCCTTCCGGGAGAGCCAGGTGTACCGCATCGACCACTACCTGGCCAAGGAGACGGTGCAGAACATCCTCATGTTCCGCTTTGCCAACTCACTGTTCGAGCCGCTCTGGAACAGGCGCTACATCGACCACGTGCAGATAACCGCGGCCGAGACCATCGGCATCGAGCGGCGCGCAGGGTATTACGAAACTGCCGGTGTGCTGCGGGACATGTTCCAGAACCACATGTTCCAGTTGCTCGCCCTGACCGCAATGGAACCCCCTTCCCTCTTTTCAGCCGGCCGGGTGAGGGACGAGAAGGCCAAGGTGCTGCAGTCGATACGGCCGTTTCCCGTGGATCGTCTCGACGAATGCCTGGTCACCGGCCAGTATGCCGGGTCGGTCGATCCCCCACTCAATGGATACCGCAAGGAAAACGGCGTTGCCGCGGATTCCGTCGTACCGACCTATGCGGCGCTGAAAGTCTGTATAGACAACTGGCGCTGGAACGGCGTTCCGTTCTACCTCCGCTCCGGAAAGCGGCTGAAAAGGCGGACGACCGAGATCGCCATCCGGTTCCGGCCGGTTCCCCACATGATGTTCTCCCGGTCCATGGGCGGCGCCATCGAGGCCAATACCCTGGTGCTCCGGGTCCAGCCCGACGAGGGCATTCAACTGGAGATCCAGGCCAAGCATCCGGGATCCCGCATGTGCCTGCTGCCGGTGAACCTGGATTTTTCCTATCGCAGCGATGTCTCGCTCAGCGCCTACGAGAGGGTGCTCCTGGACTGCATGGAAGGGGATCAGATGCTGTTCGTGCGCGATGACGGGGTTGATCTGAGCTGGTCGCTCCTTTCCCCGGTCATCAGGGCGCTGGAGAGCCGGGAAACGCTGCCCGAATCGTACTTCTATGCCGCGGGAAGCGAAGGACCGGAGGCGGCCGGGGTGCTCCTGGAAAGGGACGGGCGGAGATGGAGAGCGCTGTGAGCTGTGAGCTGTGAGCCGTGGTCCGTGTCCGTGATCCGTGGGTCGTTTATGGATGAGAAGCGCGGGATAGAGATTTGGCCGTCAGTGGATCTGGCCGCTGTCCGGGGAGCGGAACTGTTCCTGGAAGGAGCGCGGCACGCCATGGACGAAAGGGGGCGCTTCACCGTGGCCGTTTCCGGCGGATCCTCCCCTGCCCCCCTGTTCCGGAGAATCGCGGAGCAGGCCCCGGCTTCGGGCATCGACTGGGGCGCTGTGCATATCTTCTGGGCTGACGAACGCTGCGTCCCGCCTGACCATCAGGACAGCAATTTCCGCATGGCATACGAACTTCTCCTGTCCCGGCTGCCGGCGCCGGGACCGGTCGTTCACCGGATTGCCGGCGAACTGCCGCCCCACGAGGCGGCGCTCCGCTACGAGGAGGAACTGTCCCGCACCTTCACTGACGGAGGATTGCCGGTCTTCGACATGATCTTTCTCGGGGTCGGGAGCGACGGCCATACGGCTTCGCTTTTCCCGGAATGCGAGGCGCGGGGATCCGTCGAACGGACCGCAATCGCGGTGTATGTAGAAAAGACGGCAAGCCGGCGGGTCACCCTTACCCTGCCGGTCATCAACAACGCGCGCCGCGTGGTTTTCCTCGTGACCGGCTCCGGCAAGGCGGATATCGTGGCGGAAATCCTGGAAGGGAAAGACAGAGCGCGGTACCCCGCGGCACGGGTCGCCCCGACGAAAGGGGTACTCACCTGGCTCTTGGATGCAGACGCTGGAAGAAACATGAGGCATCATCACAGGAAAATGTAGGGGCGCACCGCTGTGCGCCCAATCAACGGGCGGACACAAGGTTCGCACCTACACAAGAATTTGTTGGAATCATGGAGAAAATGAACATGTGGGAACGATACAAAGAACACCTGACCCGGCACCCGGAAATCGGCATGATGCTGGACATCAGCGGCATGAACTTTCCCGACGACTTCTTTGACGTCATGGAACCTTCCCTGGTAAAGGTCTTCCGGCAGATGGCCGAACTGGAGGACGGCGCCCTCGCCAATCCCGACGAGGGACGGATGGTGGGTCACTACTGGCTGCGCACGCCGTATCTCGCCCCGACCCGGGAGATCACGGAGCAGATAGAGGCGACGATTGCCGAGATCAAAGCATTCGCCGCCAGAGTCCACTGCGGCGAGGTCGCTCCCCCCGCGGGAGGCCGGTTCTCCCGCCTCCTCCTGATCGGCATCGGCGGTTCGGCCCTCGGCCCCCAGTTCCTGGCGGACGCCCTGGGAAACGCAGGCGATCCGGTGAAGCCCTATTTCTTCGACAATACCGACCCGGACGGCATGGACCGGGTACTGGCGGAGATCGGCGACGGCCTTGCGGAAACGGTGACCCTGGTCATCTCCAAGAGCGGCGGCACAAAAGAGACGCGCAACGGCATGCTGGAGGCGGCCGCGGCCTACCAGCGTGCGGGAATCGATTTCGCCGGGCATGCCGTTGCCGTTACCGGTGCGGGAAGCGAACTGGACAGACTGGCAAAGGAACAGGGGTGGCTGGCCCGCTTCCCCATGTGGGACTGGGTCGGCGGCCGCACCTCGGTGACCTCGGCCGTGGGGCTGCTCCCGGCCGCTCTCCAGGGGATCGACATCGACGCCCTGCTGGAAGGCGCCCGTCTCTGCGACACCCTCACCCGTATGCCGAGCAGCCGCACCAACCCGGCAATCCGGCTCGCCCTCATGTGGCGCCACGCCACCGGCGGCACGGGCGCGAAGGACATGGTGATCCTCCCCTACAAGGACCGCTTGCTCCTCTTCTCCCGCTACCTCCAGCAGTTGGTCATGGAATCACTGGGCAAGGAAAAGGACCTGTCGGGCGCCGTTGTCCGCCAGGGAATCGCGGTATACGGCAACAAGGGTTCCACCGACCAGCACGCATTCGTCCAGCAACTGCGGGACGGCGTGGACAATTTCTTCGTCACCTTCATCGAGGTGCTCAGGGACCGGGAAGGGAGTTCGCTCGCGGTCGAGCAGGACGTTACCGGCGGCGATTACCTGAGCGGGTTCCTCCAGGGTACCCGGCGGGCACTGGCGGAAAACGGCCGGGAATCGCTCACTATCACCGTCGAACGGCTCGACGCGCGCTCCGTGGGAGCGATCATCGCTCTCTACGAGCGGGCGGTCGGCTACTACGCCTCGCTCGTGGGGATAAACGCCTACCATCAGCCCGGTGTCGAGGCGGGGAAAAAGGCGGCGGGCACGGTGCTGAAGCTTCAGGGGGAAATCCTGACGTTCCTCCGCGCACAGGCTGGAAAAACCATGGCAACCGAAGAGATCGCCGCGGCCATCGGGGCGTCGGATGCGGAGGAGACCGTATTCCGGATACTCCTCCATGCCGCCGCCAACGAGGACCACGGAATCCGCATGGAGAAAAAGAAACCTTTCACGTCCAGCAGGTTCGGGTCGGTGTAAAAGAACCTTCCACCGGAAATGAACCTGTACCCTTACGACGGCAGGTGGAGTCATCCGGAGTGAACGAATGATGACTTCACCTGCCGAATCCGGACTCAGGCAATGGGCGGCCACATCGGGCCGCCCCTACTTGAGGGCGAAACATACCTTCAGAATCACCTGGTACTCGGTGACCAGGCCGTCATCCCCCACATGGCCGTGGATTTCCTCCACCTCGAACCAGGAGACCCGCTCCAGGGTTTTGTGGGCCTTGAGAAGTGCCGCCTGAATGGCCTCTTCGATCCCTTTCTTGGAGACCCCGATCACTTCGATCTTCTTGTACACCCTGTCTTCTCCGTAGTGCATGGTGTCCTCCTTTCATTCGTTTAGTGCGCCTTCCTGAATGGTAACACCCCTCCGCATGCTGTAAAGCCGATGTTTTCCCTTTTCTTCCCCCGTGAAAAAGGATACAAACGGTCAACTGAAAGGGATAGAATCCGTAAAGCAGCTGTTCCGGGAGGTGAATGCAGTGACTGCGCGGGAATGCCGGGAAATGGTGCTTCGATTGGTTGTGGAGGGAAGGTTTGAGGAGCTTTTCCCTGAGGTAACGGCGCTCCGCGGCGTGGAGCAGCCCCCTGAATATCATGGCGAGGGGGACGCCTATGCCCACACTCTGCTGGCCATGGAGGCCGTGGACGATAACGCTGATCCGCGTGTTTTCTGGGGCGCGCTCCTCCACGATATCGGCAAATCGGAGACAACCGTTTTCGAGGGGGGACGATGGCGTTCGGTCGGCCACGCCGAAGCCGGAGCGGAGATGGCGCCGGCGGTCATGGAGCGTATCGGCCTGCCGGAGCTGTCGGCGGCCGTAGCATGGCTGGTGCGGCGTCACCTGTTCCACTTCTCCTGGAATCTGGACTGCGAGCTGCGTCTGACGCGCAACCAGCGCAAGGCCATGGAACACCCTCTGTTCCCGCTCCTCCTGCAGGTCTGCATGGCGGACGCCGACGCGTCTCTCGGCCGGAGCAGCAAAGGGGACAAGATCCGGCTGATTGCGGAGATATACGAGGAGGAATACGGATCAGCTGAAAACAGGAAGTGAGGAGCGAAATGCCGTATCTCCTCACTCCTCACTCCTTACTCGTCACTCATTACAAGCCTTCACAAAAGCCCCTTCACCGCCGCGAGCACGGCGTCATAATCCGGTTCGCTGGTGATTTCAGGGACGACCTGGATGTAGCGGATGGTGTCCGCGCCATCAACCACGAAGATCGCCCGTGCCAGCAGCTTCAGCTCCCCTATCAGCACGCCGTAGGCCGCGGCAAAGGAACGATCCTGGTAGTCGGACAGTGTCGTAACCCGGTCGATCCCGGCTGCCCCGCACCAGCGGGCCTGGGCAAAGGGAAGGTCCATGCTGACGGTGAGAACCGCCACGGTGTCCGGCAGGCCGGCGGCCTCCTTGTTAAACCTGCGCGTCTCCACATCGCACACGGGCGTGTCCAGGGACGGCACCGCGCTCAACACCTTGATCTTCCCTTTGTAATCGGCCAGAGTGACCGGCGCAAGGCCGTTGTTCACCACCCGGAAATCGGGCGCCTTGTCTCCAACCTTCACCTCCGGTCCGACAAGCGTCAGCGGATTACCCTGAAACGTGATGATACCCTTTCGTTCGCTCATGTTGACCTCCTTGGATTCGTAACACTTCAACCGGAATACTGGCTTTCAAGTGTACCACATTCCAAGAAAATAACCCGGCCGCCTCGTCTGGATTGCATGCCGGTCACGGCCGGTCAAGTATTTCCCTGAGTCTTTTCAGAAGTTCCGAAGGCATGACCGGCTTCGGCAGGAAGTCGTACCCGTCTTCAAGAGCGCACTTGGCATCGAGGGTATCAGTGGAATACCCGCTCATGAAAAGTACCTTCATGACGGGTCGAACCTTCACAATCTCTCCATAGAGGCTTTTCCCATCCATATTCGGCATTATCACATCGGTGACGAGGATGTCCACGCACGCCCCACGCTCCCTGAACGTTTCGAACGCTTCCCTTCCGTCCGACGCCTCGTACACCGTATATCCCGCATCTTCAAGGATTGACCGGTTCAGTTCCCGAACCACTTCATCATCCTCGACAAGAAGGATTGTCTCCCTCCCGCCCGGCGAGCTTTCTACGGTAATGAAGCCGTTATGCTGCTTGACGATGCCGTAGGTAACGGACAGGCCGAGCCCCGTCCCCTTTCCGACCGCTTTCGTGGTAAAGAACGGTTCGAAGATCTTCCCCTGTGTCTCTTTGTCCATGCCGTAGCCGGTATCCTGAACCACCAGCCTCGCGTACCTTCCGGGCATGCCGAAACCGTTTCTCTTTACGAAACCTTCGTCGATAACGCCGTAACCGGACTCCAGGGTCAGGACGCCACCCGACGGCATTGCGTCCCGCGCGTTCGTCACGAGATTCATGAGCACCTGCTCGATCTGAACCTTGTCCGCCATGACGGTCATGCCCGTCGAGGCGGCCTTTACCCGGAAATCGATGTCTTCGGGAATCAGCCTTCGCAGCATTTTCCTGATTCCGTTCACGACATCGCACACCTCGATGGGGCGAACGTGGAGAACCTGTTTGCGGCTGAACGCGAGCAGACCGCGGGTCAGGTCCGCGGCCCGCTCAGCGGCGGACAGGATCTGTCTGACATGATGTTCAAAGGGATTTCCCTGCTCCATGCGCATGGCCATTACCTCGGCGAAGCCCATGATCGCCGTCAGGATGTTGTTGAAGTCGTGAGCGACTCCGCCGGCAAACTGCCCGATCGCCTCCATCTTCTGAACCTGATGGAGTTGCGCCTCCAGATTCTTCCGCTCTTCTTCGGCGCGCTTGACATCGGTAATATCGGCAAAAGTAACCAGAATCGCGGGCGTTCCCTCATAGTCCATGGGAACGCTCGCCGCCACCACCCATTTGTCCTCGCCCCGGCCGCCGACCAGTCTGTATTCGAAGCTGGTTGACACCGGTTCGCCCTGCAGGCGCGCCAGGACGCGTTCCCGCGCCGCGTCCCGGAAATCATCATGCACGAAGTTCCAGAACTCCATGCTCATCAGTTGCTCTCCGGTGAATCCCGAAACCAGCGTCGCCGCGTGATTGGCATACACGATGCGCTCTCCGCGGATAACAATGATTGCATTGGGAGAGGTCTCGATAAGGAGGCGGAATTTTTTCTCGCTCTCCCGCAACGCTTCCTGCGCCTTATTGCGCTCCGTGATATCCGTCGCGAAGGCGCAATTGTATTCCCTGCCGTTAAAAACCACATGATTTGCATTGATCTCAACCGGATAGACGCGACCGCCCCTGGTGCGGTGATTGGTCTCGAATGTGCCATATCCTGTTTCTCGAAACCTGTTCCATATCTCGGAAAGTTCGGGATCGTTCAGTTCGTGATACCACGGGTCGATGTCGCTGACCGACATGCGCGTCAGCTCCTCGCGCGTATAGCCCAGGGAACGGCATGCGGCGTCGTTGACATAGATAATGCGCTGGTCATGGGTCAGCCAGAACACCTGAATGGAGGCACGGTCGATTGCAAACCGGGTGAATCGCAGTTCAGCGCACAATTCCGGATCGGTTTCGGTGAACGAATAGCCGCGTTCCAGGAGGAATGCGCGGATTTCCTGCATCCCCTGCCCTTTGTCATCGACAGTAAATACGGATTTCATGAAATCACCTCACCACAGGGAAGCGGGAGCCCCTCACGTAACAGCAAGCAAATCCGATGAATCGCGACAAATCGCAAAGCTATTCCTCCACCGCTCCCCTGAACCGCACCACACATGAAGCGCCGTTATCATTTTTCATCTCAATCCGACCCTGCAACTGCTTGACCAGCATGTCCACGAGCTGCAGTCCCAGCGACCGGCTGTTCATGAAGTCGAGATCCGCCGGGAACCCCACCCCGTCATCCCTGACCGCAAGGGATATCCATTCGTCTGCCCCGGAGCTCAGGCCGATGATGATTTCTCCCGAACGATTATCCGGAAAAGCGTGTTTCAGCGCGTTGGAGACCAGCTCGTTCAGAATGAGGCCGCACGGAATCGATTGGTCGATATTCAGGGTGACATGTTCCGCGTCGACCCTTAGGGAAATCCGCCCCGGGTCCCTCACATAGGAGTTGAACAGATAGGTGGCGAGGTTTTCGATATAGTCATTGAAGTCTATGGAAGCGAAATCCCGTGAACGGTAGAGCTGTTCATGGACCAGGGCCATGGACCTGATGCGGTCCTGGCTATCCCTGAAGTACTTCCGCGATTGATCGTCAGGTATCGACTCAGCCTGCAGATCAAGCAGGGAGCAGATAATCTGCAGGTTGTTCTTGACCCGGTGGTGGACTTCCTTCAGCAGCACCGTCTTTTCGGCCAGGGAGGCGCGGAGCAGCTCTTCGGCGTTCTTGCGCGCGGTGATATCCTTGGCAAACGAAATTCCCAGGTCCCTGTCCCCGAAACGAACGCGGGTTGTGGTAACTTCCACGGGGAATGTCGTCCCGTCTTTCCGACGATGGCGGGTTTCAAAGGAATTGTACCCGTTCTCGTGAAACTCCTTGAGCAATCTCGAAAATTGTTCTTCGGCAACAAACGGATCGATGTCGAACACACTCATGGACATAAGTTCTTCGGGGGTGTATCCGAGGCTGAGGCACATCTGCTGATTGACCTTGAGGATCCTTTCCCCATCTAATATGGAAATGCCGATGAACGCGTTATCCACGCAGTGCTGGGTGATGAGCAGCGCCTCCTCGGCCTTTTTCCGGTCGGTGATGTCCGTCACAAAGGAACAGCTGAATTCCTTCCCCTCGAATTCCAGAAAATTGGCCTGGATCTCCACCGGATAAACCCGACCATCTTTGGCGCGGTGAAACGCCTCGAACCGGACATACCCGTTCTCCTTCAGCAAACGCCAGTGCTCGGCGCATGCATCGCTTTCCGGTCCGGGGCATTCCGGGTCGATGTCGTTCACTGACATGCCCGTCAACTCCTCGCGCGTGTAGCCCAGCGAGCGGCAGGCCTCGTCATTGGCGAAGAAGAACCGCTGGTCGCGGGTGATCCAGAAGACCTGGACACAGGCGCGGTCGATGGCGAAACGGGTAAACCGGAGCTCATCCGGAGATTCCGGGCCGCATTCGGTGAACGAGTTGCCGTGCTCCCGCAGTAACGCTCGAACTTTTTCCATACCCTGGCCGTTGTCGTCAATAGTAAAAACGGATTTCATGCAACCACCTTTCGTGGTCAAGGAGGAATCGTTTCCCTCCTTTCATGAACAGCATTCGTTCACTATGTATCATTATTGAGCTGAAGTGTCGATATTTACACAACACACCCCACTGACGACCTCCCCGGCGCAGGCCCAAGCTCTCCCGAACATATCGGCTCTAAGGCCTTTTCCTTGAGGGGGAGCGGCCCGGAATCCGCGGTGGCGTGCTTTGTTTCGCTATCGTTTTGAGTACGAAAGAGGGAGAAAAAAGGATACACCCGTCCAGGACGGGCAGAGATTGGGATAGCGGGAGGCGGGAGCAAAAAAATGATGCGTGTCGCTCCTTCTTGGGGTACTATGCTCCCCTCAGCCGTTCCATTTAATGAAACCGCACGTGAGAGAACCATGACGACCATCGATGCCCTGTTGCGGGACAGCCTCGCCGCATATCCTTTGAAGGCGGCAATCCGATACAAGGAGGAGGGCGCATGGCGGGAGATTTCCTACCGCGAGCTTCATGCCGATTCAGAGGGAGTCGCCGCGGGACTCGCCGCCGTCGGCTTCGCGCCGGGAGACCGGGCCGCCATCATCGGGCCTTCCTCACCCCGCTGGGTGGCCTCGTACTTCGGGATACTCCGCGCAGGGGGCATTGTCGTTCCCATCGACAAGGAACTGAAGGGCGCGGAAGTCCGCCACATCCTGGCGGACAGCGAAGCGAAGATCCTGTTCATCGACCCTTCGTACCTGGAGCCCCTCCTGGAGAGGGAGGACGACCTGACGCACCTGGACTGCATCGTCCTGTTCGGCGACCCTGCCCGAAACGGCTCGCTCCTTTCTCCGGAACTCCTCATTCTCCGCAATGTGCATGACGTGTTGAAGACGCTCCCCGCGGACCTCCCCCTTCCTCCTGAAGTCGTCGAGCGTCTGCGTGCCGTCGCCTCCGAGGTATCCTCACACCTGGCGAAGAATACGGACGTCCCTCACGGAAGGAATCCCGGAAAAAACCTGATCGCGCCGACCCGCACGGCCGGAAAATCCCCCGACAGGACCGTCCTGTGTCTGCCTCTCTCGGATTTCTCCCGGCAGGAGGAACTCACGCCGCCCTCCCACCTCCCGGGCGACCCGGCCCTGATACTGTACACCTCGGGCACAACGGGCCGCTCCAAGGGCGCGGTCCTGAGCCACGGCAACATCGTCTCCAACATCCGCGCCGCTGCCGTCCATTTCCAGGTGGACGACACCATGCACACCCTGTCGTTCCTTCCCATCAACCATGTCTTCGAGCAGGTATGCGGCCTCCTTCTCCCCCTGTCTGTCCGCGGGACGGTCTCCTTTGCCGAATCCCTGAAAAAGCTGGGAGAAAACCTGGTCGAGGTGAGACCGACGTTTTTCACCGCCGTTCCGGCGGTCTACCGCCTGTTCCACGACCGCATCCTGAAAAACATCAAAGGCAAGCCCGTTTCGAACGTGCTGTTCTCTCTGCCCTTTGCGCGCCGTCTTGTTGTGTCCGGGGTGCGCAGGAATTTCGCGGGCGGGACCACGTTCATCAGCGGGGGCGCGGCCCTCGACCCGGCCATCGCCCGCGGGCTGACACGCCTCGGCTTCACCATCTTCCAGGGATACGGCGTTACCGAAACATCTCCGGTCATTTCGGCGGAGTGTCCCGGAAGGACGCGTCTCGGGTCGGTGGGTCCGGTGATGGACGGCATCGAGGTACGGATTAATCAGCCAAATGAGGACGGCGCCGGAGAGATCCTGGTGCGGGGGCCGAATGTGATGCAGGGGTACTACAAGAACCCCCAGGCAACGGAAGAGGCCCTTGCCGGCGGCTGGTACCGGACCGGCGACCTGGGCAGGCTTGACAGGGACGGTTTCCTGTATATCTGCGGAAGAGTGAAGAACCTGATCGTCACGCCGAATGGGAAGAATGTCTACCCGGAAGAGGTGGAAACCGAGCTCCTCAAGAGCCCGTTCATCGCCGAGGTCATGGTCTACGGCCATAAGCTCGACGCGGTCTCGGAGGAGGTGCACGCCGTCATCTTCCCGAACCAGGAGGCCCTTGAAGACCATGAGCGGAAAAGACGCGGCGGCCCCCTGTCCGAGGCCGACGTGGAAGAGATCATCAGGAAGGAAGTGCTGGCCGCCGGCAGGAACCTGGCAGATTACAAGCGGGTGAAGAAATTCACCCTGCGCGACGACGAATTTCCGAAAACCACCACCAGAAAAATAAAACGGTTCGCCGTGGAGGCGGATGTGTCGACCGGGTGATCCGGCTTATTTCCTGTTTCAAATCAAAGATGATATCAAGGCGGCGAGGAAGAACGCGACGGGGGCGTACAAACAGTACGTTGAGGATCCTTCGACGAGCCAACGAAGATAGCGCTTTGATTTGGAATTGGAATTACTCCTCGTGGTAACCGAGCACCACCAGTATGCAACTCCCGTCGGCGATGACGTTGATGTTGTGCTGATGACACAACTCGACCGCCTTCGGGCTCTGCGCCCCGGGCTGCATCCAGATGTTTTCGATCCCCTTGCGCGCGGCCGCCTCCACGACCTGTTCGGTTACGGCGGGAGGGGTGATCACCGAGATGCTTTTCACGTCGTCCGGCAGATCCCGCACCGCTGCGACGCAGGGAATGCCCTCGATCTCCTTTTCCTTCGGGTTGACCGGTATCGCCCGGTAGCCGTTCCGGAGGTAGCAGCGGAGCACCTTGTTGCCGTATTTTTCCCGGTTTGCGGAAGCTCCCACAACGCCGTACGCCTGTGCGTCAAAGAAAATGTCGATCAGTTCCGGTACGTTCATATTGACCCCCTTGAAATGGTTACAACCATCCTGGACCATCATGGTGGTATACTATACCAGCCATTTTCGCTTTTGTCGCCGCATGCGGTGAAATACGGCGACACACCGTCGAACCTTTGATAGAATTCCGGAGGAGGAAAAAACAATGAAGCAGAATATCCCTGAAAAAGGGGCCATCGTGCAACGGGACGGCGAGACCTTCGCCGTCAAGGTCCACATGCCGGGCGGATACACGAGCGCGGAGGAACTGCGCAGGGTCGCGGACGTGGCGGAGCGTCACGGCGTCCCGGAGATCAAGATCACCATTGCCCAGCGCATCTGCCTCCTCGGCATCCCCGAGGAGAAACTGGACGCAATCCGCGCCGACCTGGGCGACCTGGACGAGGGCGGCGTGGGGTTGTGCGTCCGCTACGTGAAGATGTGCCCGGGCGCTACCTGGTGCAAGCGTGCGCAGCGGATCACCCGGGATCTCGGCATGGAGATGGACAGACGCTACCACCGGACCCAGGTCCCATGGAAATTCAAGATGAGCGTCTCTGGATGTCCCAACGACTGCTGCGAAGGCTTCATCAGGGACTTGGCGCTCATCGGAGGGCCGAAAGGATGGAAGATCCTGGTCGGGGGAAACGGCGGGGCGCGTCCGCGCATGGCGCAGACCCTCGTGGAGGACCTGCCCACGGACGAGGAAGCCCTGGCCGTGGTAGAACGGATTGTCTCCTGGTTCACCGCCGCGGAGAAGAAATGCCGCATCGGCAAGACCATCGAGGAGATGGGGATTGAGGCCTTCCGGAAGGAGGTCCTGTAAGGGAAGGCCGAGCACGTACCATTTATAATCACCCCCCCTCAGTCCCCCCTTCTCAGGGGGGAAGCCGGTAAGCCTCCCCTCCCTCAAGCTCCCCCTGATAAGGGGGCTGGGGGGTTAGGGAGGTTTGGAGGGGTTGGACTCGAAAAAATAAGCGTTACAGAGTTCTAGTGAAAACAGGAAGGAAACCTAACGGGAAAGGAGAGAAAACATGCCGGTCATTACCATCGATATCAGCACCATGACAACGGAGAAAAAGGCGGAGCTCGTGAAGGAGCTGACCGTGAAGGCAAGCGAAGTGACGAAGATCCCGGAGGATAAATTCATCGTGCTCATCAACGAGATGCCGCGGGAGAATATCGGCATCGGCGGCAAGCTGCTGTCGGAGATCATGAAGTAGTCTTAGTTCGGGTTTCCTCTATGAAAGAGACAAAGGGACGGCCGATTTGCCGTCCCTTTGTCGTTTCTTCGGGTCTTCCGCTCAGAAAGCGTAGACGAACTTTGCCCACAGGTTGTTCCCCTGGGGCCGGTTCCTGGATTCGACCTCGAAGAGGTACTTGAGGATGAAGCTCATGTTCTTGAAGTTGTACTTCGCCTGGGGACCGATTGCAACCGTCATGCCCCGGTTGTCTTTGAGGTCCGAACCGCCGACTTCGTCATCGGTCGTCTGCTGGTAGTAGTAGCCGCCGACACCGAGATTGAACGGACCTACTTTCTGACCCACAGTGTAATCCACATGGAACTCCTGCCCCGAAAGGTAATCAGTGTCTGTATTCTTGGTATTGAAGTCGTACATCAGCTTGGCCGACACCTCGAACCCGCTGTCGGTGACAAAGGTTCCCGCCACGATGGGCTCGAAGGTCCAGTAATTCCTGCCGATGTTCGCCACCCGCATTTTGTCGTAGCTCCCCGTGGGGCAGTAGATGTCGAGGCCGGTGGCCAGGTGCCAGTTTTTGCCGTGCCATGAAAGGATGAACGGATCGACGATGATGTCTCCCAACCCCTCTTTGCTGCCGCTTCCTCCGGGCGATTTATGGACATCGACCTTCATCAGGGGGAGGAAGACATGCATTCCCCAGTACCCCCCGAGAACCTTGTACGGGGTGACATGGATGAGGCGGAAGACATTGGCGTACACGTCCGCGTCGAACTCGAACGGATACTTGTTGCCGCTGTTGTCCCGGAAGCTTCCGGCTGAGTAATAGTCGAAATAGTTGATGAAATAGGTTCCCGGCGGCGGCACCGCGCCGGACATGAAGTCCTCCGCGCCGTTGGGATACGCCCCGCCACCCCCCTCGGTGGCCCACGACTGCACAGCCGTTACCAGTACCAAGACCGCTGCCAGAACTACCAGTGCACCGGCCGTTCTCCCCTGTATGACCTTTCGCATCATCCCTCCCCTTTCATAGACAAAGTGGTAATTTCGCGAAACCATATACAAATTGATGAGGCTCGTCAAGACGAAGGAGATAAAGAAGTCTGGCAGAGTGGCTTTATCTTTGAGAAGCACAAAAACAAATCATTGCGTAACCATCAATCGCCGTCCGAAACAAATGAAGTTGGGATGCGGATTTCTACCGACAGGCTTTATGATGAATGCGGGAAATATTTCTGCAGTTGTGCTATAGCAATGTCTGTCAATTCTTTTTCCGAAAGGTCTGGATACAAACATGGGGATGGAGCCGACATTCTGGATGGGGATCCTGGGGCTTGCGCCGCTGCTGATCTACATCGTGCTGGTGTTCCGGGGAATGGACATCCTTCCCGCCACGGCCCTGTGCGTCGCCATCGGCGCGCTGCTCAGCGGCCAGACCCTGATCTCATTCGGCACAGCGCTGGCGGACGCGCTCGGCTCCTTCCTGGCCCTGGTGGGTCTGATCATCATGCTGGGGAGGGGCCTGGGCGAGGTGCTCAACGCCACCGGCGTTTCCCATACCATCGTACACCGCATCATCCACACGGTCGGTGTGGACACGGAACGGAAGGCCATGCTCGGCATCATGCTCGCCTGCATGGTGGTGGTAGGACTCCTGGGAACAATGGCGGGCGGAAACGCGGTCATCGCGCCCATTGTCCTTCCGGTTGCCGCCGCGGTCGGGCTCTCCCGCAGCACGGTGGGTGTGATCTTCCAGGCGGTCGGAGAGGAGGCCCTGATCCTCGGCCCCTTTACCCCGCCGGTGGTCACCCTCCTGGGTCTCACGGGCATCGGTTACGGCGAGATGCTGTTGTTCGTCTCCGGCCCGGTGGCGCTCATCACCCTGGGAGTCACCTGGCTGGTTCTCCAGCGCATCCAGCGCCGCACCCGGGACAGCGCACCCTACGAAATCCCGCCCGACATGGAGCGCTTCGAACCCTCGCCGCAAAGCCGCCGAGCCACCCTGCTGTTCGTCGCTTCCTTCCTGGCAGCTGTTGTGTACGGCATCATCGTAAAGGCCCCCACCTCCTTCGTGGTGGTCATCATGCTCGGCCTGTCCCTCATCACCGGCCTTGCCGGCGGCCTGAAGTTCGACGGGATCTTCAAGCTCGTGGCGCGGGGGATGTCGGGCAACGTGTCGCTCTTCCTCCTGTTCGTGCTGCTGGACCCCTTCATCAAGTTCGTGGAAAAGGCCGGAGGATTCGCGGCCCTAACCACCCTCCTCAGGCCCATGACCGAGGCGGGCGGCAAGCCGGCCATCGTTATTGCCGGCGGATTTCTCGGCGCCTTCGGCATCAGCGGCGCCACCGTGGCAACCCTCAAGCTGCTGCACGAAATGTTCTCCCCTCTCCTTACCGGCCACGCCGTTTCCATGCTCGCCTGGTCCCTTGCCCTGGTGGTCGCGACCCGCGTTCACAACTTCGTCTTTCCCGGCGCCAACATGGTCAGCTCCCTCGGCTTCGCAGAGTCCGACGACATGCGCCCCATGCTTCGCAACGGCTGGATCGTGGCCGCCTGCCAGCTCACCTTTCTGACGGTATTCAGCCTGCTGTTTGCGTGAGAAATTCAGGTCATGAGGCTGAAGACTGAAGGCTGGAGGTGAAAACCATAATGCACATCCGCCGGCGAAACATACACGAACGGGGAATCGGAGCGCCTTCAAAGACCGATGGCTTGCAACCATCGAAGTGGTTATTTTCAAATGGAAAAGTGATACGATAAAGCCGCTTGTTGGCAGGGTAACGCATAGTGCCGGGACAAACCGGCACGGGGAACCGCATACCATCAGGACATTGAAAGTCATGATACTATACGGCTACTGACTGGATACCACCGTGTTGCATACCGGTCCTGAGACCGATACGTAAGGCTATTTTACAACTACTTTCACGGGTGTTCTCTTCCGCGCCTTGCTGCCGGCCGCCGGGGTCTGGGAAACAACCTGCTTGTTCCGTATGGAAGAAAGCGGCTCCATGCCCTTTTCCTTTACATAGAAACCTGCTTTCTGGATTGCCAGAACAGCATTCATATAACTCAATCCCACCACATTGGGGACCACCGCGGTATTCGACTCCGGCGGAGGTACGGGCTTTTTGTCCTCTTTTTTTGAGCATGCGCTCAGTCCTGTAACCAGAGAGGCAAGCAATATGAAGGCAATGGCCATATTTTTCATAGAAACTCCGGTATCAGCGGTTCGGTTGAAGTGACTGCAAGCGCGCTGAGTATAGGATGACGATTCCGGACAGTCAAGAGTAATCCTCCCGGCCAGAATCCTTTGGATCCTGGAGAAACTGCCATGATCGTGACATGTCCAAGACTTTCAACGCATGCATGCAGGTCATTTTCCCGCAAGGTGCGGCGGGTCGGTGAGCCATCCCATCCGCATCACCCCCCACAGGCCGGCCAGGATTGCCTCGGCCGCGTCATGGCGAAGCGATGTGGGGGCCGGAGCGCCGGACCACCGGATGACCCGGCGCGCGGCGCCGTCGGCGGAATGCTTCGCCTGAATGCCGCTGCGCTGTTCACGGGGGAGGAGGAGGCGCCGCCGCCACTCCTCCGCGCTTGTCTTCAGGACGAGGATTCCGCGACGCTCGGCCTCCCGTTCCCACGGCACCGCAAGCGTGCCGCCCCCTTCAATCACGAGCGCTTCCAGATCGGGAATCTCCTTCAGGATGCCGTTGATCGCACGCCGCAAACGGTCCGTGCTCCCGTAGTTACGCGAGCGGTACCAGACAAGCTTCCCCTCCCCGCCATACAGGGCCAGACCGGTCCGTATTCCCAGGTCAACCGCCAGTAATGAACCCATTCACACCTTCCCGATTATGTGTCAATAGCCGATCTACTTTACTTCGAGCACTGATTATTAGAACGCCAATTAAACAACGCAATCCTGATGTAGGGGCGCTGCTCGCCGCGCCCCAATTGGGCAGGGCAAGCACTGCCCCTACAGTTGATACGTTTAATTGCCGCCGTACTATCAAGAAAACTCGATTGTGTCCATCCGGAATCTCCGGATGTGACACTATTGGTTTTCAATTCGGAAACGAGGAATTTTTCGGCCCGGCAAGGAAGGCAAAGGGAAGAGTAGAAGAAAAAAGGCGGCCGTACGAATCTTGTTTCAGTTCACAAGGAGGGGACAATTCGCGGCTTCATCCTGCTTCATCCACAGGAATGAATCGTCAATGTCAAGTTCAGCCTGTATTTTCCGTACGGATATGTAGCGTGTAATAATCGCTTTTTCGCGAGGAGCGCGTGAAAAATCGAAGAGGAAAACCGTGACGCCGACACCGTCGACGATTCGGATGTCCTTGACGCGGCAAGGGATCTCAAGAAAGCGGTCGACTCCTTCTATCGGGAGCGAAAAAGTGAGTATGGCGGATTCCCTCATCACGAAGACGGCGCCGGATGAGAACGACACGGCGACGCCACCGATAGAGATGTCTTTGAGCAGGCCCGTGTTGCTTGTTTCTCCCCGAGATACGACCGGGATGTTTTGCAGAGGCCGGACGCGTAACTGCCTTCTTGCTTCGGCCACATCGTTGCATTTCACAATCAGCCCGTTGTGCAGGGCAACTGTTGTCACCGGTTTTGAATCATAGAGGTAGACCTCGCTGTCTCGATAGTTGTATGATGCGAAGGGTTCCCCCAGAACGCGGGTAAGTTCACCGGCGGGCTTGCCGAGAAAACTCCGTAATGTGCCCCGTGCTATACGTTTTCCGTTCTGATTCAGATTCATGCTCTCGTGTGCTCCGTGCCCGCGTGTATGCTGATTCGGGGATTTCATTCTTTTTTATGCTTAAAACGTGCCATGTCACTATCGGCATAACGTACCGTTTTTATTCGATATGTCTACTACTGAAGAAAACCACGGATGTGCAGGATGTCAACATAAAGAGGGGAGTCTTTTCTATTTAATCGAAATTATTGAATAATATCCCTGTGCAAGGATTTACCACACCCTTGTCACGGACGATGAGGAAGTATCCCTTTGTGGATGGATTGTGCGGCAGGGTATGGAAAATACCGTCCATTATAGAGAATGGCCGGAACAAGAGAGGAGGAACACAATGGCTCCAAGAAAAATCATCATTGTCGAGGCAAGCCCCCGGAATAACGGCAACAGCACCATCCTGGCGCGGGAGGTTGCGGCCGGCGCGCGCAACCTGGGAGCGGAGGTGGATATCGTGCATCTCCACGGAATGGAAATCCGGCCATGTACCGCCTGCGACGCCTGCCAGGAATCGCTGGAGAAGGACTGCATCATCGATGACGGCATGCGTCCGCTCTATCCCCGCCTGCGGGCCGCGGACGCCGTGGTCTACGCGACTCCCGTCTACTGGTTCACCGTCTCGGCGCAGATAAAGCTGTTCATGGATCGCTGCTATGCCCTTACCTATCTGGGAACAGTGCCCGGAGAGGACGGGGAACCGGTCTACACCGTAAAGACCGACCTCGGCGGCAAGAAGTTCGGCGTCGTACTCACCTACGGTGACGTGGACCCCTTCGCCTCGGGCGCCGTCAACGCCCTCCGTACCTTCCAGGACATGGCCCGCTTCCTGGGATCGGAGATAGAAGGGTTTGTCTACGGAACCGCCCTTGCACCGGGTGAAGTGGCCGACAACGACGCTCTGATGAAACAGGCATACAGCTTGGGAAGAGACCTGGCCGCGGGAGAGTAAGGAAACAGGGGGTACCGTGCGAAGACATGGCACCCCCTTGATTTCAAGGCATCTTCGCACCCATTCCCGCAATCAGGCGTTGTGCGGCGCAGGTGACACTCCACGCTTCCCGACCTGAGACGACGAAATCCCCTGGCAGACGGCCAGCGCCAACGCAATCAACAGCACAATCATTCCCGTAACAGCATTCCATCCCCCCTGTGACCAGCAGATACCCCCTAGAGTCCCGGAGACACTCGACCCCAGATAGTAGAAGAACAGGTAGAGCGCGGAAGCCTGGGCCTTTGCGGTTTGCGCGTGCCGCCCCACCCAACTGGAGGCTACCGAATGGGCGCCGAAGAATCCGACCGTAAACAGGGCGACGCCCGTGATGATGAGGGGCAATGATCCCGCCAGCGTCAGGAGCGCGCCGGCGGCCATTGTCGCCAGGGAAAGCCGGAGCAGGAATGTCCGATCGAATCTGCCGATTATCCGGCCCGTTGCCGAAGCGCTCAACGAGCCGAGCAGGTAGACGAGAAAGATAAGGCTCACATGGCTCTGGGTGAGAGCGTAGGGATCTCCCAGGAGGCGGAAGGTCAGGTAGTTGTAAAGGGTCACGAAACTCCCCATGGCCAGGAAAGAGATGCCGTAGAGGCAGAGGAGCAGCGGGTCCGCCAGATGCCGACCGAGCGAGGTGAACAGGTAGCGCGCCTGGAAGGGGCGTCGCGGAAGATGGGACGGCGGCAGGCTCTTGGCAAAGAGCAGGCTGAGAAGAAGACAGAGAATCCCGAAGCTCCCGAGAGCGGCACGCCATGACCAGATGTCGGTCATGGCCGCGGTGACAATCCGGCCGGTCATCCCGCCCACGGCATTACCGGCGATATAGAGTCCCATGGCCGAACCGATAGCCGAGGCGTCGAGTTCCTCGCTCAGGTATGCCATGGCCACCGCGGGCAGTCCAGCCAGCACGAATCCCTGGAGAAATCGCAACGCGACGAGCCCGGAGAATGTTTCGCTGACGGCAATCAGCAGGCTCAACAGCGAGGTAAGGAAGAGCGCTCCGGTCATTACCTGCTTGCGGCCCCAGGTTTCCGAGACGGTCCCGGCAAGCAGCATGGTTATCGCCATGGTAGCGGTCGCCACGGAGAGCGGCAGACTGCCGACGGCTGGGGATATCCCGAATTCCCGTGAAAACTCCGGCAGCAGAGGCTGCACATCGTAGAGCGTGACAAAGGTTACGAAACCGGCCGCGAAAAAGGCCAGACTGGAACGCAGGTAGGCGCTGGTGCCGATCCGGATACTGCCCAGACCGGCTTCGGTACGGGTAAGGGTGAGGTTGTTCATGGGTCAGTACCACCTTGTTCTTTATTTTCTGAATCAACCATACCACCCTGTTTGAAATAAATATAATATATGATATTTATGTATTTCATAAATTTATATTATATATGGAGGCCGGCATGGAAGTGCGTCAGGTGCGGTACTTTACCGAGATCGTCCGCCACGGAAGCTTTACCAAGGCGGCTGAACAGCTTCACGTGGCACAGCCCGCAATCAGCATGGCAATCAGGAACCTGGAAGAGGAGCTTGACGTGATCCTGCTCAACCGACGCGACCGGAAGATCTCCCTCACCGCCGAGGGGGAGGTCTTTCTTGAGCATTGCCGGCGGATACTCACCGATCTCGCGGCTGCCCGGCAGGCGATTGACGATATGCGCGGCCTTCTGAAAGGGCAGGTGCGGGTGGGCATCCCGCCCATGCTGAGCATCTACTTTTTCCCGGATATCATCTGCGACTTCACGCGCGCGTATCCCGACCTGCGCATGTCGGTCTCCAGCGAGGGGGCCTCGCTGATACGGCAGATGATCAGCGAGGGCGATATCGACATGGGGGTCATCGCGGGGAGCGCGCCGGAAGATCTTGAGGCATGGCACTTCCTGCGGGAGGAGGTGGTGGCCTGCGTCCCTCCGGACCACCCGTTTGCCGCGCGGCGGACGGTCACCTTCGCCGAGTTCCGAAGCGAACCGCTGATCTTCTACAAGGAGGGGTACTACCTGCGGGAACTGATTTCCGGCATGAGGATGGAAACGGGCGAACCGTTGAATATCGTATTCGAGACAAATCTCTTTTCACTGGTGAGGACGCTTATCAGGCGCGGCATCGGAATTTCCGCTTCCCTCAGGATGGTGGTGTCGGCGGATTCGGAGGTTGTCGCGGTGCCCTTTGACCCGCCGCTCCATCTCGACCTGAAGATTGCATGGAAGAAGAATGCCTACCTCTCCCGCGCCAACCGTGCCTTCGTGGATTTTCTCCTGGAACAGACAAAGGGGTACGGCGTATCGGGACAGACCAACGGATGAATTGGCGGCTCATTCACAGGGTTCTCAGCCCTCACTCCCTTCATTCAATCCTTGACACCGAAACGTGATCTGGTATCCAATAGCGGATACTTTATTTCTACCCAAGGAGGGAATCATGAAACTGACCGCTGCAGTCGTCGCCGCCGCTGTTCTGTCGTCATCCGTCGCCATGGCCGCCATGACCAAGAGCTACCAGGTTACCGGCCCGGTGCTGGAAGTGAAGGGTGATGTGGTGACCATCCAGAAGGGTAAAGAGAAATGGGAGATCGCCCGCGACAAGGACACGAAGGTAACCGGCGACCTGAAGGTGGGCTCCAAGGCAACGATTTTCTACCAGATGAAGGCGACCAGTATTGAAGTAAAAGGGGCGGAAACGAAGCCCGCCGCCAAAGCGCCGGAAAAGAAGAAGTAACGAATTCACCATCGGAAAGGCGTGCTCTACGGAAATGCGTATCACCCGCCGGGTGATCCGGCCTCCTGAAGTCCGGAAGTTTTTCCGATAAACGCAGAAAACCCCTCAGGTTGGAATCCATGAGGGGTTTTTTTATGCCCGAAACAGCGGCACGAAAGCCTCTTCCCACCTTCCATCATGGAAAGTGACCGACACTCCCGGCGTGAATTCTACTCAGCCATCAGACTGGTTGAAAAGACTTGCCTCTCACTGACAGTTAAATTCGGGGACGTCCACATTTAATTTCCGTTTGGGGGGAAGGCAATTAGGAATGGTGTCCTCTCATTTCCCAGACCAACAAGGTCAATTACCCGGCGGGCCTCACCGCCAGCATATCTACCACCCTTTCCCACCCTTCAACCTGCTTCTCAGAAATCCAGCGGGCTCCTCGGCTCCTTCACCGTCCTCACAGGCACGCAATGGGTGTAAATCATGGTTGTCTTCAGGCTCGAGTGACCAAGCAGCTTCTGGATGACGCGGATGTCGTAGTTTGCCTGCAAAAGGTGGGTGGCGAAGGAGTGGCGGAAAGTGTGGGAGGTGACGCGCTTGGGAATCCGTGCCCGGCGCACGGCCGGATAGAATGCCCTTTGCAGGTCGGATTAGTGGAGATGCGAGCGTCGCCGCTCTCCGGTTTCCGCCGCAACAGTCAAATTCCCCATGGGAAAGAACCACTGATGAACAAACTCCTTTGGCGCCTTTGGATACTTCTTCTCAACCGAGTCATCGAGAAAGACACCGTCATACCCGTCGGCCAAATCCCTTTCATGTAATTCGGCAATTGCATTTATCTGCGCCTTCAACTCCGGAACTATCGCTTCCGGCAACGGTACAGTCCTGTCCTTTTTCCCCTTGCCGTGGATGGTGAGAATGCCGGCATCGAAATTGAAATCCCTGACCCGGAGTTGCAGGCATTCGAACTGCCGCAACCCGCAGCCGAAAAGCAGTTTCACCACCAGGTTGTAAGGATGAGACAACTCGCCGATGATGGCATCAATCTCAGCGCGGGACAGAACAACTGGAATATAGAGCGACTTCTTCGCGCGAGGAACGCCTCTGAGTTCGCCGAATTCGCGCTTCAGGCCATGGCGGAACAGAAAGAGGAGAGAGTTGAAAGCCTGATTCTGGGTTGTGGCAGCGACATGGCATTTGACTGCCAGAAAGGTCAGATACGCCCTTACATCCTCGGTGTTCACTTCATCAGGTGACTTGTTTTTCAGAAAACGCTGGAAGCAGCGGGACCATTTGCCGTATGTCTTCAAGGTCTTGCGGGAATAATGCCTGACTTTTATCTCGGCAGCCATTGCCGCGAGGACCGCGTCCCATTCCGGGCAATCGGACTTCTCCTGGTAGCCGGCGACGTTGTATTGGGAGGGTTTCTCATTTACTGCCGGGATGGGTGCTGCTGCCACGGCAGTTTTGTAAAGCAGTTTTTGCTCTGGGGGGCCATGTTGACCATTAGCCGTCGTATTCCATCCTTGCATCTCAAAGCAGAGGGATACGGCATGGGCAGCCTGCCGGCATTGCGCCTCGGTTTGTCGCTTTTCCCTCAGCTTGTTCAGAAACAGGCATACCTGCTCGGATTGTTCGGCTGAATTCAGATATTTGAAATGGAAATCGAGGAAATACCGTAGCCATTTCCTGTAATCTGTACGTAGATTATATGGAATACCGTGCTTCTCGAGCACAATCTTCTAGTCTTGCAGTACGGAATCAGGAACCGGTCGCATCATGTCCTCCCCCCTTTGGTTATTAATGGGAGTTGGGCAGATTAGACGGATAAGCGAGATGCCGAGACAACCGAGATTGCATATTCCGGGATTGGTACATCACGTGATGGCGCGAGGAATAGAAGGCAGCGACATCTTTCGTGACGATGATGACCGGGAAGGGTTCTTGAAGCGGCTAGCGGGCCAGGAGGCCCTCGTCTGTATGCCTGGACTCTGATGTCAAATCATTTCCATTTGCTGCTAAGGGCAGGCGAAGCACCTTTGTCTTCGACGATGAGGCGATTGATGACAGGCCATGCAGTGACCTACAACCTGCGGCATAAACGACAAGACCTTCATCTGGGTGATACGTCCGATAAAAAAAGCCCCCGTTGCCGAACGAGGGCTTTTTTTTCTGCTTTTCAGTTAAGGATATAATCAGGACGTTACTTTTTCCGGGTCGTCACGATCAATTTGACAGGAAACTACTGCCTGGATCAAGCCAAGGAACCTTCAAAAACCATTTCCACCACGCCACCCAAAGCTGCTCCATCGTAGAAAGGAACATTGACAATGGTGAGAGTTCCTTCCGGACCGTCCATGGTCAGGTAGTTGATCTTGCTTTTTTTATCAGCAAAATCCTGGTAAATGCTTTTCAATTTGACCATGGTTTCCGGCTTGTGACAGGCGGCCATGTTCTTGCCAACTTCAAGACCGGCAATTTTCAGCTCGTCAAAAAGCTCATAGGCCCGTTGATTGGCGTAGGTTACATTAAACTCAGGGTCAGATACGACTACCGCAGTGTTCAGGTTGTCCCATACCTTGGTGCAATTACTCATTTTCTCCCCTCCCTTTCTAAAACTTTTCTTCAACACTTGCCGGCCAACCAGCTCCTGTAACTTGTTGAAATTACGTGATCGCTTTTTGAAAAACCGCAAAAAACCCGTTTTCATGGTGCCAATATCCACAGGGTTATCCGCTGGATA